>JGI12210J13797_10251486_pt1 | contig 11014 bp, 12 predicted proteins | sample ElkSlonscriptome_3_FD_13797 | JGI IMG/M metagenome (IMG submission 13797) | reverse complement strand
GGGTGAGGTCACCGTGACCGTCAAATTTGAAGACGGAAAGCTCTGGACCGGAAAAGCTTCGAGTACCGATATTGTCGAAGCTGGAGCGAAGGCGTATCTGAACTGCATCAATCGCTATCTGGCATCCGTCGCATCAAGCGACTGATGCCAAGTCATTTCGCGCCTCCGGCGCTGTCATGTAGCGGCTCCGCCGCGTCAGGAGTTCGCTACGCTCACGTCATTTGTCATTGTGGAAAAGCGAACAGCTCGCTCCAATGACCAATGACCAATGACTATTGACCAATGACCAATGACTAATGACTAGTGACTACTTCCCCATCCACACCCTCACCTCCACCTGCTGTCGGCCCCACTCGAGGGCTTCCTCGTGGGAGTCGAAGAAGAGGTCGAGCTTGTTGCCTTTGATGGCCCCGCCGCGGTCTTCGACCTTTCCCCATCCGTAGCCGGGGATGAACATCACGGTTCCCATGGGGAAGTAACGTGTGTCGGCCGCCAGGGTACCTCGCTGAGCCATCCTGCCGGAGGCGGTCATTCCGACCTCTTTGCTTTTTACCTTTATTTGGCCCCGAAGAAAACACGGGCATCCCCAACCGCCACCAGCTCCGTTTCCATCCGCAGCAGATCCCGCATTCGCAATATCCGGTTACTTCCATGCGCACGACACTGTCGGGTCTGCGTTCCGGAGTGGGAAAGTGAGGCCGATGCGCGCATCCCGCCAGCAAAAAGGCACAAATGATCAGGAAAAAGGGGCGGAGGCGGGGTTTCATTCAAGCCAAAATTGACTGGGAGAACGGATTCCGTCAAGGGTTTTGGTGGTCGGACTCTTCTTCAGACTCACTTTCCCCTGAAAAACACTGGACAGCCGGAGAAGTGATCCCTATAACACTCGGCCCCTGTCATGCTGACAGGTTTAACTCTAACACCGAATTTCTGTCATGGCTAAATCTGGCAAAACACGCAAATCCGCATCTAAAAAGTTTAAAAAGACCGGCACCGGCAAACTGGTGTACCGTTCTCCTGGCTCACGTCATTTGTTGACCAACAAGTCCCGGAAACGGAAACGGAACCTTGGTAAAGACAAAGTCATGTCCAAGGGCGATGCTCGCCGTTACGCCTCTATTTAACGTTTTATTGGAGAACTCTTATGCCACGCGCAACTAATGCCCCCGCATCACGCAAACGCCGCAATTCACGCTTAAAGAAAGCCCGCGGATTTCGTGGTGGTCGTAGTAAACTCTTTCGTACCGCAACGGAAGCTGTGGATCGTGCAGAATGCATGGCTACCGCTCACCGCCGTACCCGTAAACGCGATTTCCGCCGTCTGTGGATCTCTCGGATTTCTGCGGCAGTTCAGCCTTACGGTTTGAACTACAGTACGTTTATGAACGGTGTCACCAAATCCGGAATCGAATTGAACCGCAAGATGCTTTCCGAGATTGCGATTCATGATCCTAAAGGATTTGAAACCATTGTAGATAAAGCGAAGGCTGGATTGAACTAAGTCCTTCACTTTACTGATGATGAACGAGCCTCTGCTGGAAAGCAGGGGCTTTTTTGTGGGCGTGGCTCAGTCCGTCCCGGACTGAGAATCTTCAGGTTTTGAAACTACGCAGTTCGGGACGAACTGCGCCACGCTCAAAGTTTTACTTCAAGGCCATCGTAGGCGAGCTTGATCTGAGGAGGAAGAGTTGGGGCTACGGTGGTATAGTCGATGGGGCAACCCATATGAGTGACGAAAGATTCAGATGCGTTAACTTCATCCAGAAGTTCTAGACATTTATCCAACGTCAGGTGGCTGGGATGAGGTTTTAGGCGAAGAGCATTGAGAATCATAATATCCAGATCTTCAAGGTGATGACGAATATCCTGGGGTAGATCACTACAATCCGGAACGTAGGCAATGGATCCATCCGGAGAATCGATACGAACTCCCCTGCATTCCAGGTTTCCGTGTGGAACAGCAAAAGGCGTGAAGCTTAGGGCACCTATCTGCGTTGGTTCGTTCCATTCCTCAAACGATACTTGAGGCACTGCCTTACCAGGGGCCCGTGAGGGAGCGGCATAGGGAAGTAGGTCTTTCAATCGACTTCGGGTTTGTGGCGCGGCATAAATACCCAGGGGCGTTTCGCGGCCCCAGGTAAAGCGGCGTACATCGTCCAGACCCATCACATGGTCCGCATGGGCATGGGTGATGAAGATGCCATCCAAATGCGATACCCCAAAGGTGAGAACCTGATCCCGAAAGTCTGCCCCTACATCAATCACCACAGAGGTTTCACCTGAAACCAAATGAATACTGGGCCGTCGACGAATATTTTTAGGATCCGGGTTCGTGCAAACCGGGCAGGTGCAACCAATTGTGGGAACACCATGAGACCAACCAGTCCCTAAAAACCGCAGAGAGGTCATCGGAGTGCATCGTTTTCCGGTTCCGATGAATCGTTCGGACTCACAATGGGCAACAGGGAAACGGTATCAGGCCGAACCCCCAGTACATCAATCCCCGGAGGAACAAGAACCTGTACCACTTTTTGCTCATTTCCTTCACCATCGGTAGAAACAAAGGCTCGAATTTCGGAGGGGGTTAACTCATCGAGTACTTGTTTACTGGCTTTTAGAAAAACATCGACCGTCTCGGGTGAAACAGAACGTCGGGTGAGTGGTTGGTTTACGGAATGAACGGTCAAAAGAGGGATATTTGAAAATCGTCTTTCTTCGGTAACGCCAGCCAGGGTCACTTTTACCAACACCCGGGAGGGGGTTACCCGACCTACCCACGATTCTGTAGGTAAGTTAATTTCTACGCGCTGTTCAAAGCTTCGGATACGATCGGATACACTCAAAGGAGCGGTTTGTAGGGAACTGACCGTTTCCAGTACTTTCTTTTCGCCATAAAGGGTTACCACAGAAGGTTCCACTTGAATCGATTCCACGGTAAGACCTTGTGGAGGTTCGCCACTCTGAGTCACCAATACAGGCAGCTCTTTACTGCCCTCCTGACCGAAAGACAGATTCACTACCGAAGGTTCAATCTTGGTCACACGCGCGTTGCTTGCGGTGTAGGTCACCATTCTTGGGGTGAGAGGTATGGAGCGGTTTGGTACAAACTCTTCATCCCGTAAATCCACTTCCAATTGAATGGTACGTTCATCCAGGCGTAATAAATCTTCCCGGGTTCCCCGGAAGGTGAGATCTACGGTTCGTATATCCTGATCACGAATGGCCCATCCCTCAGGATTGGTGATGACCACCGGGACATCTGATATTCGGGTTTCGTTATTGGTAATGCGGGTTACAATTCCCCAGGAAATGATGGCCAGGAAGAGCGCGGCAGCTTTTAAATGAAGGTTATGCATGAAGTTGATCGGAGGTTTCATCGGGATTTTCCTCCATGTTCTGAATCTCCGGTTCCCCACTCTTTGAAGTCTTTGGGTTCTGAGCCTCTACTGGTTCTGGAAAGAACGGTGCTTAACATTCTGCGCAGTCGGTCTTCATCCAAACCGCGACTTAGCCGTCCTTTATAGGCTACGGAGATCGTCCCCGTTTCTTCGGAGACCACCACAACCAGCGCATCGGTTTCTTCGGTGATTCCGATAGCTGCCCGGTGCCGGGTTCCTAATGATCGATGTAATTCTTCACGCTGACTTAAGGGGAATACACACCCTGCGGCCATGATTTGGTTTCCTCGAATGACCACCCCGCCATCATGAAGCGGACTTCGGGGGAAAAATAAGCTGGTGATCAATTCAGGCCGAACGTGTCCTTCGATAGAGACCCCGGTTTGCTCAACTGCTTTGAGTCCAATGGTGCGTTCGATGGCAATAAGTGCACCAATTTTTTGGCGCCCTAAGCTACCCGCAGCTTTTACAATGGGATCTACTACATCATGCCGTTTGGCGTTTTTAGATGAGGAGCTACTCAAAACTCCCGGTCTGCCTAATTCAGCTAAGGCTTTTCGGATTTCCTGCTGGAAAATCACCACAAACGCTAAGACCAAGTTCACAGAGAAGGTACGAAAGATCCAGTTCAGGGTGTAGAGGTTCAGAAAGTAAGTCAGGGCCAAAACGGCCACAAAGGTTAAGGCAAATCCGCTGAGAATTTGAGCTCCACGTGTTCCCCGGAGCAGTTTTAACAAGTGATAATAAATGATCCACAGCAACAGAATTTCGAATCCCTCTGAAAGAGAGGGAAGAGAAATGTCCATAAAGGGGAAAGTAATCATGGGTCAGTTGTCAGCATGCCACGGCGTAGCGTAGCGAAGACGGGTGTTCAGTAGTCAGTGGTCAGTGGTCAGTGGTCAGTGGTCAGTGGTCAGTGGTCAGTGGTCAGTTCCTATAAACTACAGAAATTTTCCTTAATTACAATCTTCACTCGTTTCACCATGACGGATTCTATCCAAAACGCGGATTAGATCCTTGGTTTCTGCAACGTCGTGAACCCGGAGAAGATGTGCTCCACGTTCAATACAGGCTGCGGCACCGGCTAAGCTTCCTGCCAGGCGATGTTCAACCGATTGACCGGTGAGCTCGCCAATCCATCGTTTTCGGGATACACCAAGTAGGAGAGGATGTCCGAGTTGGGTGAAAGCTGATAATTCTGAAAGCAGGGCCAGATTGTGCTCAAGGGTTTTTCCAAATCCAATCCCCGGGTCAATCGCCAACCGATCTTTGGCAATGCCCGCAGCTATCGCCTTGTTGAGTCGATCCTGCAGAAAAGAGATGACCTCAGAAACCACATCACGGTAGGCTGGATTTTGTTGCATAGATTGAGGAGTCCCCTGCATATGCATGAGGATATATCCTACGTCACTGGATGCCACGAGGTTGAACATCTCTGGATCCTGCGTGCCTGCGCTTACGTCGTTTACGATATCCACACCTGCTTCAACCGCCAGATGTGCGACGGAAGCTTTGGTGGTATCAATGGAAAGGAGGATATCGGGGAGTTCTTTCCGTAAGCCTTTAATGACGGGCACGACCCTATTGGCCTCTTCTTTGGCCGAAACAGGGGCGGAGCCTGGTCGGGTGGACTCACCGCCAATATCGAGAAGATCGGCACCTTGGCTTGCGAGGTCCATACCATGCTGAACCGCTTGTGCGGGATCAAGATATGAGCCTCCGTCTGAAAAAGAATCAGGAGTGACATTCACAATACCCATCAGCCAGGTGTTCTGACCGATAGGAAGGTGCTTAGACCCGAAGTGCCAATGTGTGGAGCTCATAATAAGCTCCTAGCATGAAGACTGTTTTTCGCTAAAGCAAAAAAAGGGTAGGTAGTTCGGGAAGTCAATCTTTTGGTTATTCAACCAAAAGATCTTCATCCTCACCTTCTTCCATTTGCTCTTCATCTTCATTCTGGAAATTGAGCCAATTGTGGATCAGTTTCCCCTGTTCCGGAATCCCATCCCGGTCGTTCATTTTCGCTGTATCATTGATGGATTCTACAGTGATGAAGATAATGATTTCGTCTTGCACGTCTTCGGTAATCGTCTGACTAAACAAGTATTTACCAATCAAAGGCAAATCACCCAGGAAGGGGACTTTGGTCACGGTTTCTTGTTCACTGGTTGTGGTCAAACCACCGATCGCCACGGTGTAACCAGAATGAACCGCAAACTCGGTATCGATTCTTCGGGTCAGCAATACCGGAAATCTATTTCGGCCCTGATCCGGTGATTCAAAACGTAACAACCGCTGTAGTTCGGGTTTGATTTTTACTGTGATATTTTTGTCTGTGCTGACCGTGGGCGAAACTTCAATGGTAATTCCGTCCGTGATATAGGGCTGGTCTTCATCCAGCGAGAAGACCGTACGTGTGGAAAATTCAGATTCCACAACTTCACCACGAATATTTGGAATTTCTTCTCCGATTTTAATGGTTGCAGATTCCCCACTCGCAACCAGAATTTTCGGATTTGAGATGATTTGTGTGCCATCGAGTTCTTGCAGAGCACTGATAGTGAGAGCAAAGTCGATAGGAGTTAATGTGGCTGAACGCGCAATACTACGGGTAAAATTAGGAACAGGATCCTCAAGTACGACGCTGTTATCATCACTCAATGTTACGTTTCCTATATTTCGGCCTTGGAGCAAAGCCGTACCGTTTCCTCTCCGTCCACCTGCGTCTACGGTTGAAGTGGATATGATGGAATTATCATCTGGACTGAAATTATTGAATTGAGAATTGAAGCCATCTACGATGGTTAACCCTTCAGAAGTTGTGGTAAGCTCTCTCCCATCTGAATTACCATTAAACTGGGTAAATCCTTCAGAGTCCAAGGTGGTTCGACTGCTTGTTTCATTATAGCCGTACGCAAGCTGACCGCCAATCCCAAGTCCACCATCTTCGCCACCGAGCATTTCCCAGTTTATACCGATCTGAGAAGAATTGCTGTCGTTGAGTTCCACAAATTTTGCTTCCACGAAGACCTGCTGTTTTGGGCGGTCAATCGCTTTCACCATTCGTTTGATGTGGTCGATTTGTTGTACTTTTTCCCGAATGATCAGGTAGTTGGATCCTTGAAGGGCAATCGCATTTGCATTGGAACTGACCAACAGGCTTTGCACGGCAGGAAGCGCGGCTTCGGCCGTAATAAACTGAAATTCAATGGTATCCGACGAGAGGGGCTCATCAGCAATATCTGTCATGGCATTGATGGTGAAAATCCCGGAAGAACGTTCTACCAGGGCATATCCTTTGTCCGCCAAGATCACATCCAGTGCATCCCGCCAGAATACATCGTAGAGATTCGCACTGACCGGTTCGGTGAGACCCTGAGGAATAATAATGTTTGCTCCAGAAGCTCTGGCAAAAATGGTAATGACATTTTCTAAAGGGGCTTCGGACAGATTTACCGTGATCAGGCCTTGGGTGATATCATCTCCACTGGCTTGAATGCTCAACCCCTCTGTTTCGGTTGCGTCTTCTAAACTGATTGCAGGGACATCTGTTGGGCTTGTCTCCTCAGAATCTAAGGGGGAAGTTTCGTTTTGAGCAGATTCTGTAGACTCTGTTTGCATAGGGGGAGTTGAGCCCTCTAACTCAGAAAGGATCCGATCGACATCTTCATCCTGGACTCCCTCTTCTTGCGCGTGGGTGGACCATGCCAGCAGGCAAAGGATTGTGAAAAGGGCGTGTGGAAATTTAGGTACGTACATGAATTGTCCTTTAGTCAGGTTATCTGTCTTTGATTTGAGTCCGCTGTGGCTTCAAGTCAATATTGTTTGTTGTTAAAGTGATGATTTGCAGGCGATACGTGTTCCCGAGTGCTTCAATGGTTAATGTATCACCCTTAGACACCCAGTTCCCGTTTATAAGAGCATGAACTTTGCCACCAAAGACAGCCGTGCCATCCCGATCAAGAATTTCCTTGATTTTTTGCGCTTCCTGCTCGGCCAGAAGACGTAATTCTTCGTCGGTTAATTCGCGGGGAGCCTTTGGTTTTTCGGCCTCTTTTTCCACCACTTTTTCGGGTTTATCCTGTGCAGGCTTGTATCCAATTGGCCAGAAGGGATCCCTTTCTGCAACCGCGATTGAAGTAATAAACAGACAAAAACCTATTAAAAACCTCATTGGGATACCTCTTGGACATCGGCCTGTTCTGTGATCCATGCCAAATCGTTATCGAACCGGAAGGTCGGCCATTCTACCAGAAAGGTGATGTCGTGTTCTTCCGGTCTGGAGGCATTGGCCTGAATTTCTAAATCTGCAATGGACGCATAAGGAAAAGACTCGTGCAACAGGGTGAGAAATTTTTTCAAATTTGCAAAAGTGGTATTTACTTGCACATCCACGGTGTAGGGAATCCAAAAGGGGATGCTCTCCGGGTTCACCTTCATTCCGGGGCGAATCTTGGTATAACGAGCTGCGGAGTGTTCCCTCACGGAGATGATAATGTCTACTTCCTCTGCCAACAAAGAGAGTTTTTCCACGGCCCAGATGTAGGGACTGAAACGTGGAGGCAATTCGTCCTGATGCACGGTGAGGATTTCGGTGGAGAATGTTTGTACATCGCGCGCGGTTATCACCGCCCTGCGTAAGATACGCTCTCCGTTCGTTACATCACGTTCAATTTCATCAATCGTGGTCTGAGCTGCCTCAGCGGCATCCTTAGCAGGGCCAATAATCAGGTTCGAGATCACAAAGAAAATGGTCAAAATTCCACCCACCACGAGGATAAGCAACTGTTTTTGATCTTTGTTCAATTCAGAGAAGTTCATGGCATGACCTCCTGCGGGACCAAACGAATGCTGAATGCAAATGTAGTACGATCCGTAATATCTCCGTTTTCATCTCGAAGCTGAGTGTATCGATCCAACTGAACCGATTCAAATTCCACAGGTGCCTCTGCCCCCGTTAGGTTTCGTTGAAACTGCGACAAAAGCCTTTCGGGGCTTGTAGATTGAACGGTTCCTCTCAGAGATAAACGTATTGAACGCTTCAAGGGGTGAAAGTTGGCTTTTTTGCTACTTGGAGTCTGCTTACGAAGCCCTTGCATGGTCTCAGAGACTTCTAATCGACTGATTTGAATGGTTTCTAATGAAACCGGAATTTGATTCACCACGAACGTCATAAGTTCATTATAATTCACTCTGGATGCTTTCCACCCGTTCAGGGTCTGAAGACCTTTCTCTAAACGTTGTCGTTTATCACTAAGAAGTTTCGCACTCTCTACATCAGCTTCAATGGCGTTCCATCGGTTTGAAAGATCCTCCGCATTGGAAATGGTGGCTTTAAGTGAAAAATAATAGAGAGCCACTCCTGCAAAAACAGCGACCAGAACTCCAGCCCCAACCATTTTATAAAGCGGATTCGATTCCGCTGCACTCAAGTAGCGAATTTCATCGGGTTCCAGTAAGTTGATGGAGTGATTCATAACACGATTACATCACAGAAAGGGCTGCGCCAATGGCCGGAGAAAACATACTCTCTACTCCGCGAACCCCTTTTGGATAGTTTTTGATACCATTCTCTTCAAAAGGATTCCACACCTGAACTTGTGCTCCCATCACTTCTTCGATGATATAGGCCCAGTACGGAGAATAACTTAATCCTCCTGAGGCATAAATGGTGCTAATGTGGCTCGATTCATTTCTTTCAACAAATTTGCAGGAAATCGAGAGCTCCTGAACCATGGCATTGATGGTTTCGATTCCTTGATCCATTATAGGGGATGCATCCTCAAACAATACGGTGAGTGCATCATCTTCATTGATGTTTAAGACATCCTGGATTCGTTGCTGAATGTACAAGGACCCGTGGTCAAATTTTCGCACTAATTTTAAGGTGCCATTCAGAAAAAAGCTGATGAATAAGGAGGCTGCGCCCGCTTCCAAATAACAGACGATTCCTTCGGCCTCTTGAACCGCCGGGGTATGAGAAAAACTATTTAAGGCAGAGAGGCCCGAGATTTCCAGGGAAAGTAAACTGGGATGGTGATGGGGCATCAAGCCCCGCAAGCTTTGAACATGCGACTCTGGAATGGCTGCGGTCAATACCTTGTGATCCACATCGTCTTTTCCTTTCTCCACCATGGAAAACCCTACCCGGAATTCCCGGCCAAGGCCGATGGATTTTCCAACCCGCTGGCGAATCGATTTTTGATCCGTCAGTTTATTGGAAATAAACATGAACCGAACATGACTTTCTTTGCTTGTAAATGATGCAGCCGCGTAGGGAGCATTCAATTTCTTCGGAACCGAAATTCGAGTATCTTTAGGTAACGATTCCAAATCGAACGAAGGCATAACATCTGCGTCCACCAACGACAGTTTGCCGGCGGTTTTACGTAACCGAACGAGTTTGGTGCTCGTCGTCCCAAAGTCCATGCCTAGGACATCTGTTATTTTTTGGGTTTTGCGTTGTTGTTTTCCAGCCAAAGAAGTCTCCGTTTCTTTCTCTTTCCTATAACCACCTAAAACATCAAGACCGGAATGAGCCTTTCACCCGTTCTTCATGTGTGAGGATCGTATGTAACTTACAGGATATTTCGCTGTTGGCGAACCTCCATTTGGATTGAATGTAAGATCCAGAAAGAGAGATGAAAAGAGTTTACGATCAGAACGATCGAACTACAAAAGCCCCATGAACACCGTGCGTATCGCTTGCCTCCAGTCTAACTCCATCTCCAAGGCAGAGGATGCTATGGATCGGCATGAGAAACGTATCCGCTCTGCAGTTGAGAAAGGTGCCCGGATTGTGTGCACTCAGGAGCTTTTTACCAGCCCCTACTTTTGCCAAACTCAGACGCTGGAACCCTTCGATACGGCGGAGCCGATTCCCGGCCCCATCACCCAACGATTTTCCGCCTTGGCCAAGGAACTACACGTAGTGATCGTTGTATCGCTTTTTGAGCAGGGAATCCCCGGAGTTACCTATAATACGGCGGTGGTACTGGACGCGGACGGTTCCTGTTGTGGAATCTATCGAAAATCTCATATCCCTCAGGACCCGGGGTACGAAGAAAAGTTTTATTTCACCCCCGGGGATACCGGGTTTCAAGCGTTTGATACTGCATACGGAAAAATTGGAGTGTTGATCTGTTGGGATCAATGGTTTCCCGAAGCGGCTCGTGAAACTGCGCTCGCCGGAGCGGAAATCATATTCTGTCCAACCGCCATTGGCTGGCTTCCTGATGAAAAGGGGGATCAGGGACAGCGGGATCGACGCATGTGGCAAAACGTTCAGAAAGGACACGCCATCGCCAACGGATGTTATTGGGCCGTCGCAAACCGGGTAGGGAGAGAGGGTGATATAGATTTTTGGGGGTCGAGCTTCGTTTGTGACTATCGCGGAGAAATCATCGCACAGGCTTCGGAGGATCGGGAAGAAATTCTCATCGCAGATTGCGATCTGGACGCATTAAAAACGCATCGCAGAACCTGGCCCTTTTTCCGGGATCGACGGCCGGAGATGTATAGGTGAACAAGAGGGTCGCCATGCAGGTGGTTTTATCTCACGCCAAGACGCAAAGACGCAGAGCCATGCAGATATTTGGTTTATGATGTTCTGTTTC
>JGI12210J13797_10337861_pt1 | contig 11020 bp, 5 predicted proteins | sample ElkSlonscriptome_3_FD_13797 | JGI IMG/M metagenome (IMG submission 13797) | reverse complement strand
CGCGTTGAGAATGTCGTAGCTACCTTGCAAATGGGTTTGATAACCCGAATCGACTTTCGACGCGACGAAGTTGTCGACTTCGCAATACAGAATGACTTGCTGATTGGGCTTAAAGACGCTGCGATCGAATGGTTTGATCTGGCCATAAGCCAAAATCTCGGTACAGAACGCCAAGGCGCGAACTTCGAGCGAATCGGTTGCCGCGGCTAGGTAACGTGTTGCCTCGCGAAGCTGGGGTAATGCCGAGCTGAATCGACGGCTTTGCACCGGGTGTCCTTCAGGGTCGACCATCGTCCAAAGTCCGAGTAATTGATGGCGCAGGTATTCTTGCTCCTTGTCGGTCATCCCATCGATCTTTCCGACGGCGGCATCGGGATTGCCGGCCAATACCATCAAGTGCCGTGCCGTAATCAAACGACGGGCTCGATCCGCTTCGCTTTCACCTTCCACCGGTGTGGAAACTCGTTTGAGCAGGGACTGGTACAGCATTTGGTCCGATAGCGAATCCGCATCGATTGGCGATTCGATCGCCGCGGTTGCCACCATCGTATCCGCGTTTTGCGGAACGTTCGCTGATACGGTTCGAACCCCAATCGATTCCTGCTTTCGGTCGCTGAAATTCTCGACCACCGCGACCCCTAGCTCCGCCGAGTCTTCCTGTTCTGGCCTGGATTCTGTGACAACGTTTTCACTTGGCTCCGCCAACTTGTTCCGGTTGGTTTGATGGGAGGAACGGCCTCGAGATTCTGGGTCCATGGCCAATCGCTTCAGCGGCTGACGCGGCGGTTGGTTCTTGGCTTTCGGCAAATGATATTTCTGTCGGACCGATTCTTCGATCGCATCGGTCAATGACGCTGGTTGTTGGGTTGTCTCGGCATTGCGGGACAAGACGGCAACCAATTGCCGTAGCGCCTGCTCCTTGATTTCCGGCGAAGTGCCCTCGAAAGCAGCCATTAATTCTTCGTCGGATAATTTCTCGGTCGGCTCCGCAGACGATCTGTCAGGTGGTGTTCGAGCGGTTCGTGTCGAGTTGTCAAGTTCTTCCTCATAAGAGACTTGCCGTGTCAATGGCCGATCGTTGTTCGGGCTGGTTGAATTCGGGCTGGTTGAATTCGAAGCGAGTTGTCGATTCGACGGTCCAGTCTCCTGCTCAGTATCGCTCGCAAAGACGGAACCTGCACGTTGCTTCGTCGACGCTAGACGCTGGCGAGGCGATTCGCCGTCGATGACGTCACCCTGCTCGTGCCGCGTGACTTGGAACAAGTTGCCAATTGGACGCGAAGCTCGGCATCCACCCACGGCCAGAAGCAGCGAGACGAGAGAACAGGAAATCAGTCCGCTTAAAGTCAGTTTCGGAGGGTTCGAGAGCGTCATGGTGCCGCAAAGGTCCGTAGGCAGGTCGAAAATTGCATCAACAGGACTGGACCGTACAAAATCGAAACAGGTTGCCGCAATAGCTCTTGAGCTACGTTTTAGGAGAAGGATCACTCGGCTTTCCGAGCGAACTGCCTCGAAACGCCTTTCGAATTCTAGCGATTTCGGTTCGGAAAACCGAGCGATGAACAGCATCTCATTTCCTCGGTGAACGCGGGTTTTTTTCCAATTAGCAACCATTTTACGTGATTTTCTCATGCGAAAGCAAAAATACGCCAATAAAAGCACGATATGCGATTGACGACACGAAGGTCGTACGATAGCTTATTGGGGAATTGAAGTTTTGTTTCGCGTACGAAGTCAGGAGATTACCTCGTGAATGAATTTGCATCGATGTTGGTTCTACCCGCTCTCTTGCTGGCACTGTTGGTGCTTTTACCACCGAGGTGGGCCAACCGGCACGTGGTTGCATTCCGCCGGCTCGTGACGCTGGCTGCCGCTTTCCAATTCCTGACGGCTATCGCTGGCTTCAGCTTTTATCTGATCCAGTGGTTCTCAGGCGGCCAACGGGTCGCGGCTCAGACGCTCGTAAGTTTTCCCGACGATTTTCCCCTGTCGATCTGCGTCTACTACGACGGGGTGACGAGCTTGATGTTCTTGTTAGTCAGCTTCGTAGGCTGGATCATCTGCGGCTACTCGGAGCGTTACCTTGATGGCGAAGCGAATCAGGGCCGCTATTTTCGATGGACCGCTTTTACACTCGGATCGGTCGCGATGATGGTCATTTCGGGAAACCTCGTGATGTTCGTTGTGTCTTGGGTGATGACCAGTCTTGGGCTTCACAAATTGCTACTTCACTACAGCAATCGCCCGGCGGCTCAGCGAGCGGCTTGGACGAAGTTCACCATTAGCCGCATCGGCGATGCTTCGCTTGTCGCCTCGATGGTGCTGATTTACGCCGAGTTTCAGACGCTCCAGTTCAACGAACTGTTCATCGCCATCAGCAGTCAGTTAGGCTCGCTTGATACCGGCTCGATCGCATCGCCTCGGTTAATGGTTGCCGGTTGGCTATTGATCCTTGGGGCGGTCACCAAATCGGCACAGTTTCCCTTTCACACGTGGCTTCCCCAGACGATGGAAACGCCCACCCCGGTATCGGCTCTCATGCACGCTGGGATTGTCAATGCGGGGGGGTACTTGATCATTCGAACGTCGCCAATCGTGACGCTGGCGCCCGGAGCTCTAACCGTGCTGGCGATTGTCGGAGCGTTTACCGCTTGCTTTGCTGCTTGTGTGATGATCACTCAGAGCAACATCAAGAAATCACTCGCATACTCGACCATTGCTCAGATGGGTTTCATGATGCTGCAATGTGGTCTCGGAGCGTTCTCGGCAGCGATGTTGCACATTCTCGCACACTCGCTTTACAAGGCGCACGCCTTCTTGAGTAGCGGCAGTGTGATCGAACATCGACCAGCGACCGAGGGGATCACCCCATCGCAAACGTCGATTGCCAACTTGGTTTGTGCTTCGATTGCCGCCGCAACGGTTGCGACGGCATCGTTTGCACTGGCATGTTTCACCACGGGGCTTCATCCCGCCGCCAAACCGGGCGGGTTTCTGCTCGGCTTGATCATTTGCCTCGCACTGACCGATTGGTTGACGCAAGTCATCTTGCGACACGGATGGAGCAATATCGTGACGAGTGTTTCGGTGACAGCCGCACTGAGTTTTGGCTATACGATTTGTTTCACGGTCGTCGACAAGATCGTCGCCCCGGGGTTGCCCACATCGATTGCCATTCTATCGCCGTGGTTGATTGCCACCGTGGTACTACTCGGTTTTGCATCGTTGTTTGTGCTGCAAGCCATCCTGAGAACCAGCCAGCCGCCGCGCTGGGTCCAAACGCTTTACGTCCACGCTTCCAATGGCTTCTATCTTGACGCGGTGGTTCGCCGAGTCTTCGGTTCCCTTGTTTCTTCATAATACCTCGTTCACTCACTCCTCAACTCAATTCTTTAGAACAACGATACACAAAAGGAATTTACCATGCAGACCCGACTTGAAAACGCAATCTCGAACGAACGATCACTTTCTCAAATCGATGTATTAGAGCAATCGCGTGCATCGTTCGATTCACTGCATCTGGCTGAACATTTGCAGGAGATCCTATCGCGTGTCCAGGACACAATCACTCCGGTTTGGCCGCTGAAGGATTACGTTGCGGTGAATCCTTATAGTGGAATGACCAATCGCAAGTTCACGAATGCCCGCGAGTTTCTGCGAGTCTTTTCCGATTGTGAAATGCTGATGCCGCTTTCACACTATGCGGACCAGTTCAGCGAGGGTCAATTCAGTACCGAGGACATCGAAAGTGCGGTCCAGGAATTGACGTTGCACCATCGCACGCTGGAGTCGCCGCCGACGGCTGCACGGGTCGTCGACCGACTCAACCAGGTCATTGCCGATCGATTCAATACGGCCGACGAATCGGCGATGACCAATGTGGAGCGAAAAATCCGAACCGTCGCCGAGATTCTCGATCGGCAATCCGACGAACAATGGTCTTCGAGCATCCGCGACGAAGTGTCGCAAATTTGTGCTTCACATTATGATGAAGGTCAAGCGAACTGGGCCAGTCCGTTCAAGCATCTATCGCTTTATACCGCTTGGCGAAGTTCGGCCCTCCACAACTACAACCTCGAGATTCTTGGACTTCGGGGGCTAAGGAGCTACGTTTCGAAGTTGCCCCATACGCCCGAGGCGTCCATCGTCTACTCGCTCAACCAGTTGAACGTGCCACGAAATTTGTGGGAATCGTTTCTACTTTGCCAAGCTTTTGACTTGCCCGGTTGGAGTGCATGGACCAAGTATCAAGCGACTGAAAAACAGAGCGATGTGGAGGCATTTATTTCGCTTCTAGCGATTCGTTTGGCCTACGACGCGGCCCTCTCGAAGGCTTTCCATTTTAGAATCAATTGGAGCGTCATCAACCTTTCCGCTAGTGCAGGCTACCAAACGAGCGAGCTCGATTCGGGCGAGGATGCCGTTATGCGGCACGTGCTACTGAAGGCCTGTGAAATCAGCTACCAGAACAAACTGCTCAGCCAGTTGACGGTGGCCAGCCCGAACAGCGATCTGGATGACCAGAACCTTGGTGCCGAGACAACCGCTACCGAGAGGAAGCTGGCACAAATGGTCTTTTGTATTGATGTACGATCCGAGCGAATTCGCCGACATCTCGAAGCTGCATCCGAAAAAATCGAGACGTTCGGTTTCGCTGGGTTCTTTGGAATGCCAATTGAATATGTTCCGCTGGGTGCGACCGTAGGCAGCTCGCAAGTCCCCGCACTACTTAAACCTCAGTTCCAAGTCCACGAGAGCGTGTTGCAAGGCACGTCATCGCTGAACGATGATGCCGTTCGAAAGCGATACAAGATTCGCTCGATGCGAAAAACATGGAAAGGTTTCAAAACTTCCGCGGTCGGCATGTTCACGTTTGTCGAAACGTTAGGCTTGCTTTACGGAGCAAAACTATTCAGCCGAGCGGTCGGAGGCCGAGAATCCCATCCGGATCCTCGCTTCGATGGTATCGCCTCAAACCACCAACCTCATTTGGGCCCCAATCTTGACAAGCTCGAAGACGAAGGTATCGATGCCGAAAAGCAAGCCGATATTGCCGAGTCGATGCTCCGAGGGATTGGCTTGACGTCTGGTTTTGCAAAACTGGTTGTGCTGTGTGGTCACGGCAGTGAGACTCAGAATAATCCTCTCAAAGCGGGGCTCGATTGCGGTGCCTGTTGCGGACACTCGGGAGAGCCGAATGCACGCTTTGCTGCAATGTTACTCAATCAATCGTCGATTCGACGTGCAATGGCCGAGCGGGGGATTGCGATTCCCAGCGACACACATTTTTTAGCTGGTCTTCACAATACAACGACCGATCAGATTAAATTTTTCGATCTCCATCAATTGCCTTCGTCGCTGCAACAGGAATTAGAGCAGCTTCGCGGTTATTCGAGTATGGCATCCGCCAGCACCCGAATCGAACGAATGCCGCAAGTTGAATCGAGTACCGTCGGTGATTTGATGAGGCGTTGTGGCGACTGGTCCGAAGTTCGCCCTGAATGGGGATTGGCTGGGAATGCCGCCTTCATCGTCGCTCCGCGAAGTATGACCAAGGACTGTACTTTGGATGGACGGTCCTTTTTACACTCTTACGATTACACGCGTGACAACGGTTTTAAGACGCTCGAGACCATCATGACCGCACCGATGGTCGTTGCGCATTGGATCAATATGCAGTACTACGCTTCGACCGTGGACAATCGAATGTTCGGCAGCGGCACGAAAACGGTACATAACGTTGTGGGGCGATTCGGGTTGCTGTCTGGCAACGCGGGTGATTTGAAGATTGGATTGCCGCATGAAAGTTTGCATACGGGCAAGCAATTGCAGCATGATCCGCTCCGACTACTTGTCGTTATCGCAGCACCGAAGCAAGCGATTCAAGACGTGATCGATAAGCATACGCTCGTCGAAGATTTGGCAACGGGCGGATGGTTGAACTTAATCGCTATCGAAGATGGCAAGTTCTATCGGTACGCGGAAGATGGGGCTTGGGAAAAAACCCTTAGCCCATAGAAAATCAATGCTTCGATTAACCCGGCAGGATGCATGTCCCATACGTTGGAGTCAAACCTCCAACGTAGAAGAAGGCCCCTAGATCGCAGCAGTCTGGCTCACCTCAATCAATCCGTTCGGCAGCGAGATCCTCCGCCACGTCTGCGGTTGCCGTCGCTGGCGTTGCAGCGGCGTGTCCGTGCGGTGTATTGCGGGCCACCAAGATGACGCCCGTCACGGTCAACAGCATACCAAACCACAGCATCGGACTGACCGTGGTTCCCGCGTGCAGACGGATCACCGACACGAGCGCGGTTACCGAAACCGCACCTCCAAACACAATCGGCATCACCAACAACGCATTTCCTTTACTCGTCATCATGGCGGTCGTCAAACACAATGCACCAAAGGCCCCCAGCGTTCCGGCGAAAAATCCCCACTTCATCGTCGGGAAATGAGCACCACCGTATTGGAAACTATCCCCTTTGACTTTCATCATCACCAAACCGCCAGCGACTGCGATCACGACGTAAGCGATTCCGATAAAGACATACGGCTTAAAGGGCGTCCAACCTTCGGGCGGTAAGAGGGGTCGACCATCGACGCCACGTGGCGATTGTGCGTTCCCGATCGCGGGCCCGTAACAGCCCCAAAAGCAGGCGGTTCCAATTGCAAAAAGTATGGGTATCAACATTTTATTCATAAATTTCCCAGGAAGGATCGATCAGACATTGAACAGGAAGTGGCAAATATCACCGTCTTGCATCACGTACGCTTTTCCTTCGACCCGCAATTTGCCTGCTTGCCGAATCTCTTTCTCGCTCTTGTACTTTTCCAAGTCGTCAAGCGTGTAAATCTCGACGCGGATAAAACCTCGTTCGAAGTCACTATGAATGACGCCTGCTGCTTGTGGAGCCGTTGAACCGATGGGGACCGGCCATGCGCGGACTTCTTTTTCACCCGCCGTGAAGTAACTTTGCAACCCGAGCGTACGATAGGTCTCGCGAGCAATTTGGTTGAGCGCGGGTTCGACCAGACCGATGTCGGTCAACATTTCGCTGCGATCGGGCTCTTCGAGTTCCGCGATTTCCGCTTCGAGTTTCGCACAAACGCATACCACCCCGGCACCAGCGGCTTGGGCATAGCTGCGCACTTTTGCGACCAGCGGGTCGTTTCCCTCCAAGTCATTCTCGTCGACATTGGCTACGTACAAGACCGGTTTCGCCGTCATTAACCCATAGCTCGAAATCGCAGCGGCTTCTGGCTCGGTCAGCAACAAGGTGCGAAGCGGCATGTCTTTCGCCAAGTGCTCGTTACACTTTTCGATCGCGGCAACTCGCAATTTTGCTTCCTTATCGCCGCTGCGAGCACTGCGCTGAGCTTTGCTGAGTGAGTTTTCGAGTGTCTGAATATCGGCGAGCATCAGTTCCGTCTCGATCGTTTCGATATCCGAAAGCGGGTCAACGGTTCCCGCCACATGAGTGATATCGTCGTCTTCGAAACAACGTACGACTTGGACAATCGCGTCGACTTGACGAATATGGCTCAGAAATTTGTTTCCCAGCCCCTGTCCCTCACTTGCTCCTTTGACGATGCCTGCGATATCGACCAATTTCAACATCGCCGGAATCGTTTTTTTCGGCACAATGTATCGCGTAATCCGAGTCAGTCGATCATCGGGGACACTGACAAGGCCTTCGTTGGGCTCGATTGTACAGAACGGATAATTTTCACTTTGCGCTGCTTTGGAGCAGGTAAGCGCATTGAAGAGCGTGCTCTTGCCGACGTTTGGCAATCCAACAATTCCAGCTTCCATCGCCTGGGAACAACCTAATGATTGATGTAGAGATGTGTTAAAAGAATAACGTTTTGCGAATCTCGGGTAATCTTTACGGCCGAGACGACCCGAAGACGACAAATGGTATCAGCCAAACGCAAAAGCTCGAAGGGGGTTAAACCGCGTGCCCAACGGGCCGCGCGACCAATCCAACGTGCGGCCTAACCGAAGGCGGCCAACCAACGCGCGGCCAACCAACGCGCGACCAACCAACGCGCGACCTAACCGAAGGCGGCCAACCAACGCGCGGCCCGTTGGGCACGCGGTTTAACGGGGCCCTACCTAACGTTATCCAACCCACACGCGGCCCATTGGGCAGGCGGGAAAATAGAGGAATCGTTACCCTCGGGTATTGCACGCAAAAATCTGTTACCATCATGAGGGCAAACCGCCAACTCCTAACCCGTTTTCGCTCTAAATTCCAGAAGACTCATCAATGCATCGAGCCTTTTCGTCTCCACGCGCGCTACTCGTTCTTCTTCTCATCTGCCTTTTTGCCGGTCTCGGTTCCAATACGGCATGGAGCCAAGACGAGACTTCACCGTCCGATCCGCCGCCGATTGAAAACGCAGTCGATACATCCACCGACGCGGATTCCGACGCGGATTCCGACTCGAATTGGATGACGAAAATTGATACATGGTTTGGCGACTATGTCGTTACCCCCGCCGAAAAAGCAATCTTCTTTGATTTTGGCACGAAGCATTGGAAGTGGACTCAGACGAGTATTCCGTTTGTCGTCGTCTGGCTACTCGCAGGCGGTGTGTTTCTGACCCTTCGAATGGGCTTTATCAATTTTCGCGCGTTTCGCCACGCCATCGATTTGGCTCGCGGCGTTTATGACACGCCTGGTGAACCGGGTGAAGTCACCCATTTCCAAGCCTTAGCTGCCGCGTTGTCGGCGACCGTTGGGTTGGGCAACATCGCTGGCGTTGCCATCGCTATCGGCACGGGCGGTCCTGGTGCAACGCTTTGGATCATGATGGTGGGTCTGCTCGGCATGTCGGCAAAGTTCACCGAATGCACGCTCGGACAACTCTACCGAGTCACCGACGATGACGGCCATGTCATCGGGGGTCCGATGCGATATCTTCGCAGCGGGCTTAAAGATATCGGACTCGAACCACTCGGTCGAATCTTGGCAGTCGTGTTTATGGTCCTTTGTATCGGAGCCAGTTTCGGAGGCGGTAACGCTTTCCAAGTCGGCCAATCATTGGCAACGATTCGCGACGAAATTCCGGCTCTCCAAACGATGCCTTGGATCTACGGTTTGGTGATGGCCGTGGCCGTCGGAATTGTCATTATCGGCGGAATCAAGAGTATCGGTGCGGTCGCTGGACGAATCGTTCCCTTCATGTGCGTCGCTTACGTCGTCGCAGCTCTCTATATTTTGATTCAACACATCACTCTGATCCCTGCTGCGGTTGTGACCATCGTTACCGAGGCCTTTGCACCGCAAGCCATGTATGGAGGATTCTTGGGAGTGCTTGTGATCGGCATCAAACGGGCTGCGTTTAGTAATGAGGCAGGCGTCGGTTCGGCCGCGATCGCCCATTCCGCCGCGAAAACCGATGAGCCGGTCAGCGAAGGGATCGTGGCGTTGCTAGAGCCGTTTATTGATACCGTCATCGTTTGTACCATCACCTCGCTCGTGGTGGTCGTTACCGGTGCCTATCAGGCCCCCGAATTGGCGTCTGCAATTGATGCCGATCAAGGTGCAAAAGTGACGCTGTACGCGTTTACCGCTGGAGGCCATGAGTGGTTCAAATACATCTTGTATGTCGCGGTCGTCTTATTCGCTTACTCCACTTGCATTAGTTGGTCGTACTACGGCGAACGATGTTGGGTCCAACTGTTCGGGGTCCGCACATCGCTGATTTACAAAGGCTTGTTTTTGGTGTTTACTCTGCTCGGATCGATTGTGACACGAGGCAATATTTTGGCCTTCAGCGATCTGATGATTCTGGGGATGAGTCTGCCGAACCTGCTCGGTGTCTTTCTGTTAAGTGGCATCGTCAAGCGGCAACTCGATTCTTACTGGGATAAGTACAAGAGCGGTAAATTCGAACGGTTAGGGTCGTCGTGAATCGAATCTGTGTGATCAATGTTGTTGGTTTGACGCCATCGCTGCTTGGCGAAGCACCCAACATGGCCGCAGTCGGTAAAGCGACCCCCTGGAAAAGCCCGCTTCCAGCGGTCACGTCAACGTGTCAAGCCACGATGCTGACTGGATTATTGCCGCGAGACCACGGAATTGTTGGCAATGGATGGTACTACCGCGACACGCAAGAGATTCGGTTTTGGCAACAAGCCAACTCGCTCATCCAAGGCCCGAAGTTTTACGAAGGTTTCGATACCGCGAAACTGTTTTGGTGGTTCAATCAATCCGCCCCGGTTCAATCTAGCGTTACTCCGAAACCGCATTATGGCTGTGACGGTTCAAAGGAGTTCGATATTCTCGACTTTACGGATTGTCAATTGACGCAGCGGCTTGGGCCGTTCCCGTTTTTTAGCTTTTGGGGACCCCATTCAGGTTTGGCGTGTTCGCGTTGGATCGCCGACGCCGCATCGATCGTGCTTCGCGAAAAGCGACCCGAATTGTCACTCGTTTATCTGCCGCATCTCGATTACGATTTCCAGCGGTTTTCAGAGCCAAGTATGGCTCGTGTTCGCGAAGTCGATGAGTGTGCCAAGACGATCATCGATGCAGCCGCGGTCGTTGATACCGAAGTGGTCGTCGTGTCCGAGTATGGGCTGGCTCCGGTGGATCAGCCTGTGTTCTTAAATCGAGAACTCAGACGTGAAGGATGGTTAAAAATTCGCAGCGGACCGTTTGGCGAAATGATGATTCCCGGCGAATGTGATGCATTTGCCGTCTGCGATCACCAACTCGCCCATGTCTACGTTCGCCGATCCGACCAAATAGCGGAAGTACGATCGAAGCTTCAGAGTGTACCCGGAGTCGATCGAGTGGTCGCACCCGAGGAACTCGGACTCGATCATCCTCGCAGTGGCGAGCTGGTTTGCTTGGCCAAACCGAACGCTTGGTTCGCCTATTACTACTGGCTAAACGATGACGTTGCTCCCGACTTCGCAAGGACGGTCGACATTCATCGCAAACCAGGTTACGACCCTTGTGAATTGTTCATGACCAGCAAGGCACGGGCGATCCGGAAACTGGTTCGC
>JGI12210J13797_10312444_pt1 | contig 11020 bp, 4 predicted proteins | sample ElkSlonscriptome_3_FD_13797 | JGI IMG/M metagenome (IMG submission 13797) | reverse complement strand
TTCAGGAGTGAATTGCTCAAAAACAGCCGCTCTGTCTCTGATCACCAAAGTATCTTTGACCGCATGAGTCTCATTATTATCCAAATCTGAATAACTGTAGTCAAGATAAATCACGTCTCTGACTTTACCACCCCATTCGTCTCCATCATCCACAAAAGTGCTGGTCCCATTGATGTTGTAAGGATCTCCTTCCACACTGCTGATGGTACCATTATCACTTTCATCAAATGTAAGCTCCATGGTCATACTACCCGGGCTGGAGGCCTCTCCCCTTCTGACAATATTTTCGAGGATTACCGAATTGTAGCCTGAAGTGGTCACCATCACTACTTCATCTTCTTCTACATATTCCTTGCGATAGAAATTCTGAGCCACATCACCATTAGAGTCGGTAACTACATCCAATCCCCGGCGCAGGTAATTGCCATGATATTTATTCATGAATTTGATGCCATAAAGCATATAATCCTTTGGCAACACGTCCCAATCGGCAGGATTGACAGGATCTGGATTCTCTGCAGCGCTGACACCGGAAAGAATGCTGTCGAGGTTTTCAACCCTGGTGATTTTCAAGGGAATTACATAATTGACTTCGTTTACTGGTGCAAAAGACATAGGATCAAGGAAAAAAGCTTCAGTCAGTTGAACCGGAATGCGACCCTTGGTAGACCCGGCAGGAATGGTGACCGGACTTTCAACTTCTATATTGAAAAATTCCTCCGGCAAAACCTGCACATTGGTTACATTATTGAGCAGGCTGTTGTCAATTTCAAAATACACCTTACGGTCAGCCTCATTTTCATAAACCCCGCTCATGGTCAGACCCATTTCAAAGCGATGATTGTTGTCATTTTCATTGATTCCCTGGTCATATTGCCCCAGGATCAGGGTTCTGACCGGAGTCTGCAAGGGAAAATAGGCAGAATTGAACCGGTAATCCGGAAATACCCATTCGTCGTTGTTACAAGCGGAAATTAACAGGGTAAATGCTAAAACCGAAAATATATATCTGATTTTCATAATCAATTTATTTATTCTTATTCAATTAATTACCAACCGGCATTTTGAACCAGGTTGTTGAATTTGATGATTTCACTTTGAGGAATCGGACCGTAGATTGCATGAGGATCATAATCTCTCAATTCAACCTGGAAATTTGTATAATCTCCGGGAGTACGTAATGAACCCATTATGTTTTCATTCAACTCCAGTTCCCATCTTCTCATATCCCAAAACCTGTGACCTTCAAAGCACAGTTCCAATCTCCTTTCATTCCGGATTAATTCCCGCATCTCTTCTTTGGTGGTGATTGAGTTGAGGTATGCATCCGGCTGATCGATCCCGGCCCGCTCACGAATGGCGGCAATCACTTCTCTGGCAGTCATGCCCTGGTACGTTGCATCAGGTCCACCCAATTCATTGGCTGCTTCGGCAAATACCAGGAAGATATCGGTGTAACGTAGAAATACATTGAAATGCTCCTGGTCATTAGAAGTACCATCGGCGCTGATCACCACATCGGGACGTAGCAATTTCTTGAGATAAAATCCAGTCCTTGTAGAAAGCTGTGGAATTGAATCCACCCGATCAATTCCCGCTCCTATTCCGGTATTAATGGTGTTATTTCCAATCGTATTCCCATTATAAATGATGTACTTCGATAAACGTGGGTCACGACCTTCGAAAGGATTATCACTATCATAACCAGAGGCCTGATCCGTAATCGGATAACCATTTTTCATTGGAAAAGCCTGCACCAGGTTCAATGAGGGATTGATGGTGCCTTCGCCATTGAGAGAAGGTGGTAACTGATCTTCCTCTACCCAGGAACTGTTATAAACTGATCCTCTCCAGATGAATTCGTTTAGATAACGGTCGTTGTCTTCATTATAAAATTCCAGTCCTCCCGGATCTAAACCAGCCACACCACCGATATCGTTGATCAATTCTCCAGCTATGTCCACAGCTTTTTGATTATAGCTTCCTGTGCCATCCATAAAAGCCTGGCTATCGGCAAACAAAGCCAGTTTGGCCTGAAATGCTTTCACAATTCTGCTGCTGATCCTCAACCGGTTGGCAGCGCCAAAAACAAACTTATAGGCTTCCGGATCCACATCTTTATACATTTCAGGACGATTTTGAACATCATCCACATAATCCATCGGTAACAGCTCAATCGCATCTTCAAAGTCTTTGTTGATGGCAGCCACTGACTCCTCAAAAGTTAACCTTGGGATATTGAAGTTTCCATCTGAATCAACAAATTCAGTGAAGTACTGGATACCCAGCAACTCACCTGATTCGGTTTTGCCGGCATGCGCCTGCAGGATATAAAAATGCTGTACTCCGCGGAGCGCCAACGCCTCCCCCATCAGCCGTAGCTTAAATAATTCATTGTTGGTATCATCACGTTTCCACCTAACATTCTCGATGGTGGGAATAAATTTGTTGATATAAAAAACATCCTCATAATGATTCCACCGGCTGGCCGGATTATATTGCGCAGTCCATTCACCTACTGCCATCCTGCGATAGCCACTATTCAGATTATTGGTGACAGCATCGTCGGTACCAGCTTCAATAAAGGTAAACTGGTTGATCAGGCTGTTGTAGGCATTCATCAAAACACCTTCCGCAAAGGCCGGATCGAAGTTTATTCGGTCTTCATCTAAATGATTGTCGTCTACCGGTTCAAGCAGTGAGTTGCAACCTGAAATACCGGCTGCCGCTATCAATGCCAAAATATATATCTTAAATATCTTCATGGTTTTTGATTTTCAAATTAAAATTTAGCCCTCAATCCTACTGAGTAATAGCGATACATTGGATTACCACCTATTTGTAACTGTCGTTCTTGCTTATTTTCAGCCAGTTCAAGCAAGTTGGAGCCTGATGCAAACACATTCAGTTGTTTCATGAAAATGGTGTTCACCAAATTTTCAGGTAGAGCGTAGGTTAATTGCACTCTTCTCAAGCGGAAGAAGGAATTATCGAGCATCCAGAAAGTTGAATTACGGAAGTTGTTGTTGTTATCAAGCGAGGAAAGCCTTGGAAAAGTGGCTGTTTCGGCTGTTTCTTCCGTCCATCTTCCCCAAACCACTTCTGAATACTTGTCGTTGCCATCTACCTGGTAATAATCATCATTTAGCATTTGGTCACTGCCTAATTGACCGTCGCCCAGCACGAATAAACTCAACGGACCATATTCAAGTCTGATATTGGTACTCATTATCCATGGATCACGCCATCTGCCGATAAACCGCTGATCCTGTTCGTTCACAACGCCATCATTATTTTGATCCACATACCTGATATCTCCTGCTTGTACGTCACCAAAAGAAGGTTTGGGCAGTCCTTCTTTCAAAGAACCATTTGCATCAAAATCATCCACCCGGTAGAAGCCAACGTCTTCAAGGCCCCAGATTGCATCTACCGGATTTCCTTGCCGGTACTGATACCCGTCTTCGTAAGCTTCATCCACTTTCATCCTTTCGGAATTGGTGTACATCATCCGAAAACCTAAATCAGCATTCAGCTTTCCGAACTTTTTAAAATAATTGATTCCCAATTCAACACCCTGGTAACGATCCATATTATAATTACCGAACGGCATAAAATCGGAATAATAAGATGGGTACTGATTGTTCAGTCTGGTGACCTGGTTATCAATATCTGATTGGAAAGCATTCATTTCCAACCACAGGTTATTGAATAAAATGGCTTCAACGCCGATATTGATATCTTTTCGCTGTTCGAAAGTCAAATTGTTATTTGCACCCTGTCTGATCCTGGTTCCCTGGTTTGACGAGGCATCAGCCCAGGAAAATCCGCCGACATCCTGAGAATAAACTTCATCATAAAGGAAATAATCCCAGATTCCAATATCTGAATTGACGATACCGGCTGAACCTTTTAATTTCAGATAATTAAGCCAGTTTGAATTTTCCAGGAAGCTTTCCTCACTGAGAATATAGCCAACACCCACCGATGGAGATAATTTGGTTCTGTTGTTTTCAGGCAGCTTAACCGAATTCACATAAGCTGCACTTAAATCCACCAGTAGTTTTTTGTTGTAATTATACCTTACCTGCAAGGCGATATGCGCATTTTTATCTGACTGAACCTGGTTTCTGATGTGCATATTATTGGCAAAGCCAACCAGTGATGCATTGATTCCATGGCTGTCGTTAATTTGCTTGTCATAATTTAGCATCCCATAAAAACCGTAGCGGCTAAAAAACTGCTGAGTATTCACATTTTCAGTCAGGTCCTTTTTATCCTGATCTCCGATCCGATCGATTGCGACAATGGTATCTCCACTCCAGGTCGGCTCATAGAGAGAATAAGTATTATTTACAGTCGAGGTATACATGTTGTAGAAATCAAAGCTCAGGTAGGTTTTTGCCGATAACCCCTCGGTGATCATATCGAGATCGAGGTCGATGGCATTATTAACCTGGGTAGTTCTGAACAGTACATCCACATACCCTCCGGCTAAAGTTTCAGCGATTGGAGTATTGTTTTGATAAGCGCGTGCACCACCTAATATATTTCCGAAATACATATTTGCGGCTTCTACTTTTCCTTTCAATTCGCTGTTGTTAGCAGTATCTATCATCGATACCGGCAGAAGCGGTGAAAAGGTATGAGGCTTACGGGTGGTTCCGGATTGCAACAAATCTGCCATAGAACTTTTGGTAGAACTGATAATCGAAACCACATCGAGGCTACTGCTGATCCAGTCATTCACTTTAAAATCAACATTTCCTCTTATATTAAACCGGTGGGTCCCTTTATTCACTTCCGGATTCAGGTTTACCAGCGATCCCATTCTGATATAACCAAGATTGATATAGTAAGTAGAATTTTCACTGCCTCCGGAAAATTCCGCCAACGCATTTGTATAATCAGTAAAAGAGCGCAGATACTTATCAGAATAATAATCCACATTGGGATACCGGTAAGAATTATTGCTGTTTCGGAAATTATTGATCAGACTTTGTGAAAAGGCAGAATCGAGGCCATCGTTAAGCCTGGCTTCGTTATAGAATTGCATGTAATCGGCTGAACCAAGGTAATTTGGCAACGATATGGGATCCATCAGGCCATAACTTACGTTTACATTAGACCTGCGCTGGTTCACACTACCTCTTTTAGTGGTTACCACAATCACGCCATTTCTACCCATGGCACCGTAAAGAGCAACTGCACTGGCATCTTTCAGAACAGTGATTTGGGCAATCTCTTCGGAATTCAGGATGTCAATCGGACGTCCGGGTATACCGTCGACTACCACCATGGCATTACCTAAACCTCGTACATTTCCGGAGCCGTACATACCAAGGATCCTTCCATAAAGCAGATCACGTACTGACTGATTGTTGTCGTATTGCAGGATGTTTTCCGGGCTGATGGCAGACACTGCACCTACCGTATATTTCTTATCATTGGAGGTGAATCCCATATCAATGGTATCCTCCTGGTTGATCAACAGATTTTGCTGATCTGCAAGCACCATTTCCGGATTCGCTACCTCGGCGGTCTGACCAAATGAAAAGGTACTGGCGCAGAGCAGGATTATTATTCCGAAGATGGATGAAAGATTTATTATTTTATATTTCTTCATGACTATCTCATAATTATGTGAAAGTGAAAGCATCTTTACCAGCCCGGATTTTGCTCAAAACCCTGATACAATTCAGTATCATTTTGTGGGAATGGCAGCCAATAATGCTTTTCATTAAATATTTTGGTACGGAGCACTTCTTCATTGAAATAGGTGTGATCTTTATCAAACCTTAAACCCGTTTTCACCTTATACTCTTCAAGTTCTCCCAGTCTCCAGCGTCTCAAATCCATCCAGCGATGGCCTTCCCAACTTAGTTCAACTGCACGTTCGCGACGTATTTCATCCATAAACTTTTGATGGTCGTCTACAAATTGCACCGGAGCCACACCTGCCCTGGCTCTTAAAGCATTGATGGCATCTTCGGCAGTAATGTTGTAAGATGGAGGTGTCTGCTGTGGTCCGTAGGCAACATGGGCAGCCTCTGCGTACATCAGGTATACATCGGTCAATCTCATATGCAATCTGAACGGCAGGTAATTTCCTATTTCATTATCATAGGTATTGAATGACTGGCCAAACCATTTCTTGGTTAAATATCCGGTACGTGTGCCTAAGTCCACGGTAGGATAGCGATGGGCACCTCCTTCATAAAATTGAGCATAGCGATGTTTTTCATCATTACCGTTGGCGGTTCCCAGATTTTTTACCATTTGTTCGCCATCAACGATCACCCATTTATAAAATCGCGGATCTCTTCCTTCCCAGGGGTTAGAGGGATCGTAGTTAGGACTTTCATCACAGGATAAACCATCTGCCATCCCAAAATTATTGTGGATGTAATTGTGCGTCGGGAATTGGGTATCTCTCTGACCTGAATGACTTCCTATCTGGAAATTCTGACCTAAGAACCTGGGAAACCAACCAACGTCTCCGGATCCGCTGAAAATAAACTCAGTGCTGCCAGGATACCTGTATCCGGTTTTTTGACTATATGAATAAAACACATCTTCGTAATTTTCCCAGTCGGCAAGTTGATAACGTCCCTGGTCTTCCAGTTTAAGTACTTCTGCAAAAGCATCAACCGCCATTTTCGCCAGTTCCTGATCGTATTCATAAGTATTTGTAGATCCGATCATTAGCGGACTGGAGGCCCAAAGCAGGTTTTTACCTTTAAATGCCAGGGCTGCACCTTTGGTAGCCCGGAATAGGTTGGCACCTAAAGTCTTTTGACCAGCAGGATGCTGATCCCAATCCAGTGGTAAAAGCTGGGCAGCCTTTTCGAAATCCTGATCAATAGCCAGTGCAGTTTCTTTGAAAGTTTCCGGTCGCGGTAGCTGCCAGTCATCAGAAGATAAAGCCCGGTCGATATAAGGAATGCGACCCCAGAATTTCATGATCTCGTGATGGAAAAAGCCACGGAAAAAATAAGCCTGACCTAAAATCGCATCTTTAAATTCCTGGGAAGCATCAACCAACAAATCGATATTTTCTATTACAATATTGGCTTTGCGAATACCCGCCCAGCTACTTTGCCAGACGCCGTGCCGGTCGAAAGGATAGTCTGCATTGGTATTGGCAGGATCTTCATAGAAATAATTTCCGATATCACTCATCCAATCCCAATAACGGCCCTGATCGATTCTATAATCAAACTGCCAGCTTTGGTTGCCGATGGCATCATCGCCATAGCACATATAGCTCTGCCAATGCCCGGCAGTGCCATAATTGACCACCATGGCATACATTTCTTCCACAAATCCCTGGGAGTTATCGAAGTTTTTGAAGACTTCCTCCACATTAAGATCGGTCTCAATTGTTTTATCCAGATATTCTTCGCATGAAGTTGCCATCAGCAGCATACCGATCATACTGAAGAATTTTAAATACTTTATTTTCATTGCTATAGCTTTAGAAATTCACGTTAAAACCAACATTAAATCTTCTGAAGGTTGGGTAATCCCCTCTTGTGTTACTATCCTGCTGATCGCTGTTGTTTTCACGGTCATCAGGTAAGTGGGTCCACAAGAACAGATTATTTCCATTGATAAACACCTTATAATTCGAGCCGCCTTCTTTTCCGAAATTGTAGGCAATCTCCATATTCTTCAGGCGGATGTAGGAAGCGTCGAAATAATTTCGATAGGAATCAGTGGTAGCGCCTCCCCGCCAGGCAGGTAAGATCTCAGAACCATCCAAATTATTAACGGTCCAGTAATCCATTAGGTGCTCAAAGTAAAGGGGGGTATTGTTATGGAAACTCCAGACGGTATGTTCTTTGGTGGCATTATAGGCCCCGTAAAACTGTACCATAAAAGAGAACTTACCATAATCGACACCACCCATCCAGTTCCAGGTATTCTGAGGCCTGACCGGGTAACCATAAGGTGCCCTGTCGGTATTTCCATCATGAACACCATCGGAATTAAAGTCGATCATATCATAATAGCCTGGTCTCCGGTATTGCTGGTCATTTGCTAAAGGTATACCCATATACACATCATCCCAGTTGGTCATTAATTCACCATTAATGGGTCTTTTAGGTAGTCCAATCGAAAAACCTTCCGTTTTAAGATGGGCATCTTTTAGTTCCGGTTCTTCCCTGTATACAATTTCATCCCTGGCCATTGTGAAAGCCAGGTTGGACCAGATTTTGGTTTCAGGATTTACGAAATGGTTGAAACCGACTGCAAGTTCAAAACCTTCCACCTTTGTTTCACCAACATTCAGGTCGGCCACATCAAATCCAATAAAAGATGGTACACTGCGATCAGATCCTGCAACAATTATATCCTTCCTTTTCTCATTGAAATAATCAAATGTGGCAGTGAAAAGACCATTTAAGAGTGTCATTTCAAACCCAATATTCGCTTTTTCAGAAGTTTCCCAATGCAGGTCAGGATTACCAATTACATCTTCTTTATAGAAAATATAAGGCGAACGTTGCCCCCAAGGGTTGGAGTTGTTCATGTAGGCTCTTCCACCGGATGACCATTGTGAGATATAACCCCAACGGCCAGAAACATTGTCGTCACCCACTAGTCCATAAGATCCGCGAATTTTCAACATATCCAGCCAGGAATAATTTCTTAGAAATGGCTCGTCAGAAATCATCCAGCCCAGGGCCACAGAAGGGAACAAATCAAACCGGTAACCAGGACCAAATTTTTCAGTACCATTATAAGCACCGTTTACATCGATGAAATAGCGTTCATTATAGTTATAGGTAAAACGGGCCACCCAGTCTTCTCTGAACCTGGGAAACATCGAACCTTTCGCATATTCCTCACGGTTCATCAGCAACAATACTTCGGTATTATGCCTTTCTGCAAATGTATGGTTGTAATTCAATGAAAGCTGATAAAACAACCGGCGCATGATCTGACGGTTATCGATATCGAGCGGATCATAATACCAGGGTTGCAATACATAATCGAACTGATTATCACCCGGAGGGGTCACATACAACTCATCCCCGTTTTCGAGGTAGATTTTATAAATGACATTATCCCTTCCACCTGGATTGTCTTCTCTGATACCACCTTGTCCTTCAAAGTTATTGTCATAAGCAATCGACCCTCTGAATTTCAAGCCATCCAGCAGAAAATCGAGCTTTTGCTCCAAAATGAAGTCACTGTTTACCTGGAACTTATGATTATTGAAAGTCCCTTTGGAAGTCATGATCATCAATGGATTGGTAGTATCCCAACGGTCGGTTGGATCTTTGCCATAGGTACCATCGGAATGGATTGGATAAAAAAGACTGGGTGCCATACCATAAAGGCTGGAGTAGACCAGGCGCATATCACCACCAATATCTTTCTGGACACCATAAAATCCGGACAAATTTACGGAGAACCTGGTGGTAGGTGTAATATCAAAGTCCACATTGCTTCGATAATTAAAACGGTCGTAGCCAAAACTTGCATCGTAACTACGGCCATTATCATAATCCTGGGCATTGAAAATATCGCCTACATGCTGATATGAAAGGGCGCCAAAGTATTTTGCAAAATCTGTTCCTCCCCGAATTGACAAATTGAGGCGGTGGTCCATGGCAAAGTCTTTCATGACCACATCGGCCCAGTCCACATTTGGATAACGCTCTCTTTCATATTGGTTGGCAGGGTTTAAGTATTTATACCTGATTTGTTCTGGAGTATAGTCCGACCAAGATTCCGGCACGGCTGAAACTTCCCTGAGGATCGCATCATTCACCACCCCGATTGCTTCATAAGCGCCAAGTTTTTGCGGGATTTTTGAAGGAGTTTTAAGTGTGGAGTTAGCAGATAAGCTCAGTTGAGGTTTTCCTTTTTTACCTCTTTTGGTGGTAATCAGGATCACCCCATTAGCTCCCTTCACTCCAAAAACAGCAGTTGCTGAAGCATCCTTCAACACAGAAATATCTTCAATATCATTGATGTCGATGTCGTTCATACTTCGCTCCACCCCATCAACAAGGATCAGTGGTTGCCCTCCACCATTCCAGGTGCTTTGACCACGAATGTAGATTTCAGGGCTTTCATTACCCGGTCTACCGGTAGACGTTATTGAAATCACACCTGGTAGTCGTCCGGTCAATGCCTGACCTACTGTACTTACCCCACCAGACTGCATCAATTCGCGGCCGGTAGTTTGCACAATCGAACCAACCACACTTTCTTTCTTTTGCTCACCATACCCGATCACTACGATTTCTTCCAGTTGCTTCAGGTCTTCATTGAGTTGCACATCGATTACAGAACGGCTATCCACTGAAATCTCCTGTGGCTTGTATCCTACCGAGCTGAAAACCAGCACCGCATTATCAGAAACTTCTAAAGCATAATTACCATCCAGGTCAGTTACTGTACCATTGTAGGTGCCTTTTTCCACTATGTTCACACCTGGAAGTGCCTCATCAGAGACCGCATCGATTACCCTTCCGGTAACATTCCGGGTTTGGATGATTACTTCGATCTCCTCGTGATTTTTGAGGTCACCGGCGCGCCTGGTTACGTTGATGTAATTGTTTACCTGCCTGAATTTCAGGTCAACCTTCTCCGATAACATCAGCAATAATTCTGCTACCGACACATTTTTTTCGTTGATGTTCAGGTTGAGCTTTTGATCCAGGTCAAGTTTGTCATAAGAAAAACGATAACTGGTTTTCTTCTCAATAACTTTCAAAATCTGCAGGATATTCGCATCATCAATTTTGACGCTGATATATACATCTTTGACATTTTTTATATCCTGGGCATTGTTTTTGGCATTGGCAGCCTGGAATAGCATCAGTTGTGCAATACATCCATATATTATCAGCCGCGTAAACCAAAATAATTGGCGTAAAGATTTAATTTTCATAATTTAAATGGTTTTTTAAAACAAATCTTGATTTAGCAGCAGCACTCGACCAAAAGTTCACTGATCTGCTGAATCATTATTAGGCAATACTTTCGGGTATTGCCTTTT
>JGI12210J13797_10075851_pt1 | contig 11027 bp, 9 predicted proteins | sample ElkSlonscriptome_3_FD_13797 | JGI IMG/M metagenome (IMG submission 13797) | reverse complement strand
GCTGATTGTCGCCAGCGCCCATCAGAAGGCCTGGCGGCCAGCGCTGCTCGTGATGGCGGCCGCGATCTTTCTTTCGGTCATCATCTATGTCCGGTCGCCTGTCGGTTTTGCCGTTTTGCCGCTGGTGGCGGCGGGTTTGGCCCTGATCGCATGGCGCGCATCGGCGGCGTTGGTACGTTTCACGCTGCAATTTCTCGGCGTGCTGGGCGCGATGAGCATGCTGCGCGATTTCGATTACCTGTTCACACGGCAGGCCGTGATCGGCGGTCAGCGACAGCTTTCGGACACTGGCCAGATAGAGGCCGCGCTGGTTCTGCCTTATTGGATCTGGGCCGCGCTGATCCTGATGATTTCGGCGGTTCTGGTCGGGGCGAGCCTCAAATACGCGCTATCGGACAAGCGCCGGATCAGGCCCAGCCAGAAGCTTCCATCCAACGTCAAGCAGTTCCGGCGCGGAAACTGGCGGCGATAGGAACGGCGACCGGGGCCGCGGCTCAGGCCTGCTCTTCTGCGACGATCAGGGCCTGCGCCTGCGCTTCGAGCACCTTGTAGCGCGAATAATCCGGGAGATGGCTGCGCAAGAATGCCGCGATATGCGCCAGATCGCGGCCATAGCTGTCGCCGGGCATGAACGGTTCGCTGAAGCCCAGCCGGTGCGTATCGGGATCGACCCATGTGGCGACGATCGGCACGTTCGCTGCCCGCGCGATATGCCAGAAGCCCGAGCGCCATTCGCCTTCGCTCTTGCGCGTGCCCTCGGGCGCCATCACCAGCGCGAGCTTGCCCCGCCGTTCGAATTCCCGCGCGACCTGTTCGACGTAATTGGCCCGTTTCGACCGGTCGACCGGCACACCGCCCATGTCGTACATGAAATTGCCCATGACCCCTTCGAACAAGGTGTGCTTGCCCATGAAACCGGCCTTCACCCCGCGTTTCGACGTAGCGCCGAGGAAGAAGACGAAGTCCCAGTTGGACGAATGCGGCGAGCCGACGATGAGGTATTTGTCGATGTCCGGCAGATCTCCGGTGACGACGCGCCAGCCCTTCGCGCGGTAGATGCCAAGGATGATCCGGCGCACGATACGCGAAAGAATCGTCGGCGAACGTGCCCTGTCCTGTGTCATCGATCCCTCTCGTCAAAACTTCGCAATGCCGCCACAAACCGATCCGCACACGATCGCCACTCAAGGGTCGGCGACTACATCCGGAACACGCCGAAAGCGGGCCGCTCGGCGATCGGCGCCTCGAGCGTCGCGGCGAGGCTGAGGCCCAGCACGTCGCGGGTCTGGACCGGATCGATCACCCCGTCGTCCCACAATCGCGCGGTGGCGTAATAGGGGTTCCCCTCGTCCTCGTATTTCTTGCGGATCGGTGCCTTGAATTGCTCCGCCTCCTCCTCGCTCCAGCTATCGGCATCGCGGTGGACGGTGGCAAGCACGCTGGCCGCCTGTTCGCCGCCCATGACCGAGATGCGCGCATTGGGCCAGGTGAACATGAAGCGCGGCGAATAGGCCCGGCCCGCCATTCCGTAATTGCCAGCGCCGAAACTGCCGCCGATCACGACGGTGATCTTGGGCACCGTGGCCGTGGCGACCGCCGTCACCAGCTTGGCACCATGCTTGGCGATCCCTTCCGCCTCGTATTTGCCGCCGACCATGAAACCGGAAATGTTCTGCAGGAACAGCAGCGGGATCCGTCGCTGGCAGGCAAGTTCGATGAAATGCGCGCCCTTTTGCGCTGATTCGGAAAACAACACGCCGTTATTGGCAATGATCGCGACCGGCATTCCCCAGATGTGCGCGAAACCGCAGACCAGCGTGGCTCCGTATTGCGCCTTGAATTCGTGGAATTCGCTGCCGTCGACCAGCCGGGCGATGACTTCGTGAACGTCATAGGGCGCACGCACGTCGTCGGGGATGATGGCATGGAGATCGTCCGCGTCGAATTTCGGCGGGCGCGGATCGCACAGATCGATATCCTTCGCCGCGCCGGTATTCGCACCCAGATGGCTGACAATATCGCGCACGATGGTAAGCGCGTGCTCGTCGTTCTCCGCGAGGTGATCAACCACTCCCGATTTCTTCGCGTGCAGATCGCCGCCGCCCAGATCCTCGGCGCTTATCTCTTCGCCCGTAGCCGCCTTTACCAGCGGCGGCCCGGCGAGGAAGATCGTGCCCTGGTTGCGGACGATCACGGTCTCGTCGCTCATCGCCGGAACATAGGCACCGCCCGCAGTGCACGAACCCATGACGCAGGCGATCTGCGGTATGCCGGCTGCGGACATGTTTGCCTGGTTGAAGAAGATCCGCCCGAAATGATCACGGTCGGGAAACACCTCGGCCTGATGCGGCAGGTTGGCGCCGCCGCTGTCGACCAGGTAGATGCATGGCAGGCGGTTCTCCTGCGCTATTTCCTGCGCGCGCAGGTGCTTCTTGACCGTCATCGGGTAATATGTGCCGCCTTTCACGGTGGCATCGTTGCACACGGTCATCACCTGTCGGCCCGATACCCGCCCGACCCCGCAAATGATCGAGGCGGCATTGACGTCGCCTTCGTACATCCCATTGGCGGCGAGCTGCCCGATCTCGAGGAACGGCGAGCCGGGATCGAGCAGCCGTTCGACGCGTTCCCTCGGCAGCAACTTGCCGCGCGAGACATGCCGCTCGCGCGAACGCTCCGGTCCGCCCAGCGCGGCCTCGGCAACTTTCTCGCGCAATTCGGCGGCAAGCGCGCGGTTGTGCGTGAGGCGGGCCTTTGCATCGGGCGCTTCGCGGTCGAGCGTGGAGGTGAGCACGGGTGCGGTCATCGGGCCTCTTCTTCGATTGTCGTGTCGTCGCTGCGTGTTGCGATCAGATAACGATAGACGCCGATCACGTTGATCACGAACAGGCCGATATTCTGCCAGCCGACCGCGCGCCCTTCGTCATTGAGGAAACCCCAGGCGACCAGCGCAATCGAACTCGTCACGAAAATGACGAATCCCCAGCCCGTGACCCGCGCCCCGAGATTGAGCGAAACCATCAAGGCTGCAAGCAGGCCTGCACCCGCGCCATACCATTGCAGGATGGCCAGGACGGTCTCGTTCACCCGGCGGCCCCGATCAGCTCGCGCCCGATCAGCATCCGGCGAATCTCGTTCGTGCCTGCCCCGATATCGAGCAGCTTGGCATCGCGCATGTAGCGTTCGACCGGCCAGTCGAGAGTATATCCTGCCCCGCCCAGCGCCTGCACGCTTTCAGCTGCCACGCGAAAGGCATTTTCGCTCGCCAGCAGGATGACACCCGCCGCGTCGAAGCGGGTCGTCTGATCGGCGTCGCAAGCCTTGGCCACCGCATAGGTGTAGGCCCGCGCCGATTGCAGCGCGACATACATATCGGCGACCTTGGCCTGCATGATCTGGAACGATCCGATCGGTTTGCCGAACTGCTTGCGTTCGCGCAGGTAAGGGATGACGGTGTCGAGACAGGCCTGCATGATGCCAAGCTGGATCCCGGCCAGCACAACGCGTTCGTAATCCAGCCCGCTCATCAGCACGCCGACCCCGCCATTGACCGGGCCCATCACGTTCTCTTCGGGCACCCTGCAATCGTCGAACACCAGTTCGGCGGTTGGCGAGCCCTTCATCCCGACCTTCTCGATTTTCTGGCCGATGGAAAAGCCGGGCATGCCCTTTTCGATCAGGAATGCCGTGATCCCGCGCGATCCGCCCTCGCTGTCGGTCTTGGCATATACCACCAGCGTATCGGCCTCGGGCGCGTTCGTGATCCAGAACTTGGTGCCGTTGAGGATATAGCCGCCGCCATCGCTGTCGTGTTCGGCCTTCAGCTTCATCGAGACGACATCCGATCCGGCATTGACCTCGCTCATGGCGAGGCTGCCGACATGTTCGCCGGAAATCAGGCCGGGCAGGTACTTTGCCTTCTGTTCGTCGGTGCCCCACCGGCGGATCTGGTTGATGCACAGGTTGGAATGCGCCCCGTAGCTAAGGCCGAGCGACGCGCTCGCGCGGCTGACTTCCTCCAGCGCGACGACATGTTCGAGATAGCCAAGGCCCAGACCGCCATCCGCCTCGTCCACGGTGATGCCATGCAGGCCCAGATCGCCCATGGCGCGCCACAATTCGTCGCGCGGGAAATAATCCTCGCGGTCGATCCGGGCGGCGAGCGGGGCAATCTGTTCGTCGGCAAACCGGGCGACCGTTTCGCGGATCATCTCGCCGCTTTCGCCCAGCTGGAAATCAAATTCGGGGGTCGCGCGCATATCGGTCTTTTCCGTGATAATGATCGGTGATCTATAATAGGAATTCAGGCGGCCTGCGCCCGATCCTGCTTGTCGGGTTCGGGCCGCGCCATAGCAAGCGGCTGGAAGAGTGCCAACGCTTGTCGAGGTCCTGCGATCCCGCTGCCCCCGTCGCCGCGAGATTGACGCTTCACCCCCTTGCTGTAAGGAACCGGCGCGGCACCATCATGGCGCCGGAATACCGAGGAACAGCAACTGACAACCAACGAACGCAATTTGTGGCCTACCGGGAAAGCTCCGGACAGCGGCTATTGCGGAGAAGATGATCGGCTCCGCGTGCTGGGAAGCTTCGATGCCGACGCGCTATCGGGAGATCCGGAACTCGCCCGGATCGCAAAGTTCGCCGCCTACCTGTGCGGAACGAAGAGCGCCGCGATCAGCCTGGTCGAACGCGAGCGCCAGGTGTTCATCGCCCGGACCGGCATCGACGAAAGCGAGACGGCACGCTCGACCAGTTTTTGCGCGCATACGATGCTCGGCGCCGATATTCTCGAAGTGCTCGACGCGACGAACGATCAGCGCTTTGCCGAATATGACCTCGTGCGCGGGCAGGCGCGCCTGCGCTATTATGCCGGCGTACCGCTGATATCGGCCGAGGGCGCTCCGCTGGGCGCGCTGTGCGTGATCGACGACGAGCCGCGTGACGAGCCGCTGGGCGCGATGCAGCGCGAGGGCCTGACCGTCCTCGCGCAATCGGTGAAACGCAGGTTGCAGAGCCATCGCCATGCGAGCGAGGTCAACAAGCAGCTCGAGGCGAGCGCAAACCGCTTGCAATTCGTCCTCGATTCGATGCCGGACATTGCCTGGTCGGCAGCACCGGGCCCCAGGTTCGACTACGTCAATGCGCGCTTCTCCGAATTTACGGGAAGGGAGCCGCCTGCGACGATGGAGGACTGGCGCGACGTGATCCATCCCGACGATTACGACCGGGCCGCGCGCCATTTCGCCACCGCGATCGAGAACGCCTCCGCGTTCGAGGAAGAAATCCGGCTGCGCACCGCCGAGGGTGAATATCGCTACATGCTTTCGCGCGCGGTTCCTTCTGCCGAGGATCCGTACAACGTGCGCTGGTTCGGCACGATGACCGATATCGACAAGTCGCACCGCGCCTCGCAGGAACGCGAGTTGCTGGCTGGCGAGCTGGCTCACCGGATCAAGAACATCTTCTCCGTGATAACCGGTCTGGTGGTGCTGCATGCGCGCGGCGACCCGGCCCTTGGCACCTTTGCCAAGACGTTGACGGACAATATCCGGGCCCTGTCGCGCGCGCAGGAATTCGCGCTGCGGCTCGACACCAACGCGGATGACACGCTGCAGGCGCTGCTCGAGGTACTGATGGCGCCTTATGGCGTACCGGGTCACAGCGCCGTGACGATCACCGGAGGCGATTGCGAAACCGGGCCAAAATCGGCGACGCCCCTGGCGCTGGTATTCCACGAACTCGCGACGAATTCGGCCAAGCATGGCGCGCTGAGCGTGGCGGAGGGGAAAGTCGATATCGACATTACGGTCCGGAACCCGGCCGTTGCGATACGCTGGCGGGAGAGTGGCGGTCCCGATGCGAAAGCGCCGGGCGACGAAGGCTTCGGTTCGCGGTTGGTCAAGATGTCGGTCGAAAACCAGCTGGGCGGGACGATCGCGCAGGACTGGCAGAGCGAAGGCCTCGAAGTCGTGATCGAGATCCCGCCGGACCGGCTGCAGCAATAGTGACGCGCGCCCTGGCGGATGTTGGTGTACCGCAACTGGCAACCATGGCCCTTGGCCTTGACGAAATTGCGCCCTAGACACTTTTGAACGTCATGCTTCGCAAACCCCCACCGTCAGCGCCGATCGCGGCACTTTACCTGCTTGCTGCGTGTTCCCAGCCGCAGGAAGAGGTCACCGGAGAGCCGGATGAAGCGCCGGCGGTCGAGACGCCGGACGTGCCCATTTCCCAGTCCACCGTAGTGCAGCCAGGCAATGCCGATCCTGGCGATGGCGCGGATGATCAGCAGGCCACATCCGATTTGGGCGCAAACCCGTTCGTCACGGTCGAAGAAACAGGCTGGTTGACCATCGGCAGCGACGGCGCGGTCCAGACCACATATTTCGACAGCGATGGCCGGTATCGCGATCGACGCAATGGCGAACCGGTCGCGCAGGGCAGTTGGCGACGCGGTCCCGACGACCGATTGTGTTTCGAACCCGATGCCGGGCGCGGGGCATGCTGGTCGATCGACGAACCGGACGAGGACGGTGTAGCCATTGCAGAAGACGCGGACGGCAAGACGATTGCGATCAGGCGCGTCGCCTATCTGCCGCCCGAAGGCGAAGGTGGGAACACCAGCGAGGCCGACAGCGCGGAATGAGCCAGACGAGCCAGGCCGATCCGGCTGACAACAGGCAGGCCATCGTAACCTTCGAACGGGTCGAGCGGCGCTATGACGATGTCGTCGCCGTCGGCGGCGTCGATTGCGCCGTGCAGGCGGGCAGTTTCCTCGCTCTCGTCGGTGCATCGGGATCGGGCAAGTCGACGCTGTTGAAAATGGTCAACACGCTGGTCACGCCCAGTTCGGGCCGGGTGCTGTTTGCAGGTGAGGACGTGACCGCGATGCGGCAGGCACAATTGCGCCGGCGCATCGGCTATGTTTTTCAGGGCATTGGCCTGTTTCCGCATTTCCGCGTCGGCGAGAACATCGCCATCGGCCCCCGTCTTGCGGGTGAAACCCTGTCCAGAGCGCGGATTGCCGAACTGCTCGAACTGGTCGAGCTCGACCCGGCGATGGCAGACCGGATGCCGGACGAACTGTCCGGCGGGCAGCGCCAGCGCGTCGGCGTGGCGCGCGCTCTGGCGGGCGATCCCGAGCTGCTTTTGATGGACGAACCGTTCGGAGCACTCGATCCGATCACCCGTGATGCGCTGGGCGACAAGGTGCGCGAACTGCACGAACGGCTCGGCCTTACCACGGTCATGGTCACTCACGACATGGCGGAGGCGCTGCTGATCGCGGACCGATTGCTGGTGATGGATAGCGGTCGGGTCGTCGCAGACGAAGTCCCGCGCGCGCTGCTGGCGGGCGAAGGGGGTGACATCGCGCAAGGGCTGGTGTCGGTGCCGCGGCAACAGGCCGAACGGCTCGCCCGGCTCGAAGCTCGCGGAAACCCCGCATGAGCGAGATCGGCGAAATCATTCTCGGCCTGGGAGACAAGTTCGCGGCTCACGTCGTTCTCGCCGCGAGCGCAATCGCACTCGGACTTGTCGTCGCGCTGCCGCTGGCGGTGTGGGCCAGCCGGTCGCAGACCGTGTCGCGCATCACACTAGGTTTTGCGAGTCTCGTTCAGACGATTCCCGCCTTGGCTCTGCTCGCGCTGTTCTTCCCGATCCTCCTGTCGCTGCGCTCGGTGTTCGGGGAGGATCTGCCTACGCTCGGCTTCCTGCCCGCACTGCTCGCGCTCTCGCTCTATGCGCTATTGCCGATCCTGCGCAACGCCGTGACGGCGCAGGCCAATCTCGATCCCGGCGTGCTCGAAGCCGCCGACAGCGTGGGTATGACCGCAGCGCAGAAACTGCGCCTCGTCGAAGCGCCGCTGGCCGCGCCGTTCATCATGGCCGGTATTCGCACCGCGAGCGTGTGGACCATCGGCGCGGCCACCCTGTCGACCACGATCGGACAGCCTGGCCTCGGCGATCCGATTTTCGCCGGGTTGCAGACCCAGAACTGGGCCCTGGTGCTGGCCGGCTGCATCGCCAGCGCCGGCCTCGCCATCATCGCGGACGCGCTACTGGGCCTGATCGAGCGTGGCTTCGCCAAGCGCAATCGCTGGATGTATGGCCTCGGCGCGCTCGCGGTCGCGCTCGGCGTGGGCAGCGCGCTCGCATATCAGGCGGGCGGCGAAGACGAGGAAACGATCGTCATCGCCTCAAAGCAATTTTCGGAGCAATACATTCTCGCGCGCCTGATCGGAGATCGCCTTGAAGAAGCAGGATACGACGTGAGCTATCGCGACGGGCTGGGCTCTGCGGTCGTCCATAACGCGCTCGCGTCGTCGAACATCGATATCTCGATCGACTATACCGGCACGATCTGGACCAATCAGTTGGGGCGCACCGACAACCCGGGGCGCGAGGCAATGTATGACACGATCAGGGAATGGGAGCGCGAGGAGAACGATATCCGGGTGCTCGGTCGGTTGGGGTTCGAAAATGCCTACGCCTTCGCCATGCGCGAGGATCGCGCGCGCGAACTGGGCGTGACCTCGCTTACCGACCTGGAGCCTGTCGCCCCGCAATTGACGGTCGGCGGCGATCCGGAATTCTTCGAGCGGCCCGATTGGGAGGCCGTGCGCGAAGCGTATGGATTGCGGTTTGACGAAGAGCTCAATTTCTCGCCCACTTTCATGTACAATTCGCTGCGATCGGGCGCTGCCGATGTGATCGGCGCCTACAGTTCCGATGGACGGATCGCCGCCGACCGCCTGAGAATTCTCGAAGATCCGCTCGAAGCCCTGCCAAGCTACGATGCGATGATCATGCTCGCGCCAAGCGTGGCCGACGAAGAAGGTGTGATCAGGGCGCTGGAGCCGCTGATCGGCGCGATCGAGGTCGAGGACATGCGCGAGGCGAATTTCTCGGTCGATCGCGAGGACGAGAAAAAGGTCAGCCCGGCCGTGGCGGCAGAACGTCTGAACGAAGAAATCGGCCTTTCGAACTAAGGCGTATCTATCGCGTCTTGCGCCAGATCTGAGTCTGGCAGAACGGGCCGATGCAACCCTTCACCTCGATCCGGTTGGGTCCCGTGCGGCGTATGACGGAGCGGTAATCCTTGCCGCTCTTGGGATCGTAGATCCGCCCGCGCCACAGGTCTTCTTCCTCGGCGAATTGGGTAAGCACCGGCATGCCCATCAGCTTGCGGTCGCGTTTTTGGGGATCGGGATTGTTGATATCGCGCTGGCCCGGACCCTGCGGCGGCGTTTCGAGGAACCGCACGATCCTTCCGCAGACGCTCCTGCCGCAATCGCCGATCTCGACCACGGCATCGCGCTCCTCGGTTACCCAGCGCCCGGCAATGGGGTTCGCAGCCAGCGCCGGAACGCTGCCGAGCAGCACAGCCGACATGGCCGCGAATAGTGATAGATGGCGCTTCGTGTTCATCGTGTTCTCCAGTTGAACGGGCCGACACAGCGGGCTTCGCCCCCCACCTAGTCGAAACCGACCCCGATCGGCCAGCGTCGCCCGCAAATGCCCAGCACTTTGAACAGGGCACCCATTTGGTTATCCTGAACGAGCCGGTCATATTGCCGCTTGAGCTTGTCGGCCTCACCCGGATTTTTCATCTGCAACGCTTCGAGCCGGACGTCGATGCCCATCTGGATCAGCCATTCGCCCTGCATCTGCAAGCCCATGACGTCCGCCCCGGTGCGCAAAGCAACTGTCTGGAGCAATTCGAAATCGACATGCGCGGTCAGATCGGCCTCGCCCGGACAGGACAGGACATCGACCTTTTCATGCGCGCGCAGCGCCTGCAGCGTCGATCCGGCGCGCAATTCGCGCGGGCCGTAATCGACGATCAGAGCGGCCCCGCCCTGATCCATCAGCCGCTGGGAGATTTCGGTCATGACGCTGACGGCGGCCGGGCTGGTTTCGATCATGGTGCCCTGCGTCGCGGTCGCCCAGCTTCCAGGCACGATGTCGTCCATCGGCTTGTCACCGGCGACGAAAGCCAGGTCACCGGCCTCCAGCCCGACCATCCGCTCGTGCCAGCCGGTGGCCGAACGCACCAGCTGGTGAATCGGCAAGGCATCGAAAAACTCGTTGGCGACGATCAGCAGGGGCGCATCGTCGGGCAGGGTCGACAAATCGTGGTGATGCGTCGCGCCGGGAAACGCCTCGCTCTGGATCGCTCGCAAGGCGGGCGATCCTTCGACGAAATGCAGCTTGGGATTTAAGTCGTAGCGTGCCGCGGTGCGCATGACGTCCCGTGTCAGCGTCCCTCGTCCGGGGCCAAGTTCGACGTAGTGGATGTGCTTGCGCGCGCCCATGCGAACCCAGAGATCGGCGAGCCATAGGCCGATCAGTTCGCCGAACATCTGGCTGACCTCGGGAGCGGTGATGAAATCGCCCTCTTCGCCGAGCGGATCGCGGCTGGCGTAATAGCGCATGTTGCTCTCGGCCATGTAATGGGCGAGGCTGATTGGCCCGGTCTCGCGGATGAGCCGCTTGAAGGTCGCTTCGAGATCGACCGGCGGCTGGGCCTCGGCCGGTTCGGGTTCGGGCGCTTGGGTTTTCGGCTGCTTTTTCGCTTGCTCCTTTTCGGCGGCCTCGGCGTCTTTCCTCGCCGCTTCGGCTTCCTTCTTCGCCTTGGCCTCGGCTTTCTCCCGGGCCGCTTCGGCCTTTTCCTCGGCCTTGGCCTTTTCCTCGGCTTCCTTTTCGGCCTTGGCCTGCGCTTCTTCACGCGCGCGCTGTTCGGCTTCCGCTCGCGCCTTTTCTTCGGCCTTGCGTTCGGCTTCGGCTTTCTGGCGTGCTTCCTCTTCGGCCTTCGCCTTGGCTTCGGCGCGGGCTTTCTCTTCCGCTTCGAGGCGAGCCTTTTCTTCCTTCTCCGCCTTGCGCCGGGCCTCTTCCTCGGCCTTGAGCCGCGCCCGCTCGGCAGCTTCCCGGCGGGCCTTTTCTTCTGCCTCGCGGCGCGCTTTTTCCTCAGCCTCTTTCTTCGCGTTCGCTTCGGCTTCGCGGCGCGCTTTTTCTTCCGCCTCGCG
>JGI12210J13797_10708802_pt1 | contig 11030 bp, 10 predicted proteins | sample ElkSlonscriptome_3_FD_13797 | JGI IMG/M metagenome (IMG submission 13797) | reverse complement strand
GACCCGACGCTCGAGCGTCGGCACGGCCGCACGGTCGCACGGCCCGCTGGATCTCCGCCCCGCCCCCCCTAGTCCCCTGGAACCCTCGCGCGGCCATGACACCGCCCCCGCGGCTCATGCCTTCGTTGCTCATCGGTTGATTACGCCCGGTAAACGCCCTCTTCGCGCCTTGGCACGGCCGACGCTGACGCCGTTCTCTTGTAAGTCATCACGGTTCCAGGGGACTAGCGAGAGGGCGCTGGCGCTCCACGCCGGGGCGGCGGTCGGTCGAGCACGGAGACCCCCCGCACCTTCGTCTTCGTGCGCGCCTCGAGCATCGCCGCCACGCCCCACGCCCGGCCCTTGGCCATCCACTCCGCGAACAAGGGCGCGGGCTGGTGGTTGTAGTGATAGTCCTCGTCGGCCACGTAGCGGAACTGGATCCAGCCGTGGGTGCGGAGCACCACCCCGTCGGGAGCCATGGGGAGCCCCCTCACGTTGCGGCGGAACGACGCCCCGTAACGGAAGTACTGCTCGGCGTTCGACAGGTACAGCACGCCGATCGGGAGATCGGCGGCGGTCAGCGCCGCGCCGAGATCGGCCATGGTGTGCTCGGCGGTCAGATCCCCGCGCACCGCCACGACCCGCCCGTTGCGCCACAGGGTCTGGACGTGCCGGAACTGCGCGTCGTCGGACAGGAAGGTGGCCAGGCCACGCGCACGGTACTGCCGATCGACCGCCCGCAGGCGCGCCTCCACCAGCTCGCGCGCGCTGGCGTGGGCCGCCAGCGCGTCGTCGAGACGATCGGCGGGAAGATCAGCCCGGAGCCACCGCTCCACCTCGGCCGCTCGCTCCGCCGACCACATCGCCAGGAATTCCGACGGCGACGACGCTCGGCGGAACAGCACCCCATACACCCGGTGGAGATCCACCACCGCCGCGTCGAAGTCCATCAGCACCAGCAGCTCGGAGCGGGCCCAGCCGGCCAGCATGTAGTTCTGATCGGTCGCCACCCCCAGCAGCGTCCCGCCCTTGCCCTCGACCACGTCGTGCCACAAGAAGTGCGACTGCTCGTTGGAGATCCAGTAGTGGGTGTCACGCACCAGGTGCTTCGGGGCCGGATCGGGGCGGATCGCCGCGAGCTGATCGCGAACCTCGGGCGGCAGGGGGGCCAGCGGCCCGTCGTCGACCTCGGCCGTGGGGGCGGCCTCGACCACGGTCGGCGCGGGGGCGGTCTTCGCTGCGTCGGCGGACGCCTCGACCGCGACCGCAGCGGCCTCCGGTCGCGGGGCAGCCCCGCGCGCCACGCTCGGCGACGACACAGTGGGCGCACGGCACCCCACGCTCGCGAGCAGACCCAGGCCCAGGACGACGCGCACTGGCACGGAGGCACCCGACATGGTCGCGCGTATGTACCACGGAGCGGGCCGATGTGAGCGCCGTGGGGGCGACTACGCCGACGGCATGTGCTCGGCGAAGAAGTCCAGCACGCGGCGCCACGCCACCGCTTCGGTGGGAGCGTCGTAGGCCGCGTGCATGGGCGTGTGGCGCCCCAGCGAGAACGACAGGGAATCGTGGTGGTTCATGAACGAGTGCCCCACCCCCTCGTGCACCAGCACTTCGTGCTCCACGCCGAGGGCCTCGAGGTGCTCGGACAAGCGCGCCGCGTGGCCGACGAAGACACGGTCACGCGCGCCGAACTGGGCCAGCGTGGGGCAGATGCCCTCCAGCCGCTCCCGAGAGCGCGGCACCTGCCCGTAGAACGGCGCGGCCACGGCGTAGTGGTGGTCGGCCGCCGCGAGCAAGGCGAAGCCCCCGCCCATGCAGAAGCCCACCACCCCCAGCCGCTCCGGATCGACCTCGGGCATGCGCGCGAGGTGGGCTCGGACCGCGTCGAGCACCGCGAAGGTCGGGCCTCGGCCGCGCATGCCGTCGAGCATGGTCCGCACCACGCACGCCATGCGCCCTCCGTCGTAGAGATCGGGGGCCAGGGCGACGTAGCCCGCCTCGGCGAAGCGCTCGCAGTGCCGGCGGGCATCGGCCGAAGCCCCGAGAACATCGTGGATCACGACCACGCCTCCGAACGGGCCCGTGCCCGCTGGGCGGGCCACCACCGCGGGGCGATCCCCACCGGGAACGGGGACGCGGATCTCCTCGATCATCGGCGCGAAGCTACGCCCGAACGCCAACGGTGTCGAGATGTCGACGCGCCCGCCCGAGGCTTCAGAACAGGTCGTCGGCGCGGGGAGCGAGGGCAGCTCGGCGCACCCAGAGATCGAGCGTGGCCCCGTCGGCACCGGCCTCGATGCGAGCACGCTGCTCGGCGCTGACGACCAGCCCACGCGCCTCGAGCACCGCCAACACCGCCGCGATCCTCCCTTCGGCGCGCCCCTTCTCGCGCCCCTCGGCGCGCCCCTTCTCGCGCCCCTCGGCGCGCCCCTTCTCGCGCCCCTCGGCGCGCCCCTTCTCGCGCCCCTCGACACGACCTTCCCGAAGCATCTTCTCGCAGTAGGCCTGGGTGAGCCTACGAAAGTAGAGTTCCTCGACCTGCTCCCAGAAATTCCGTTCCATCTCGCTCATGATCCCCGTGACCATCCCCTCCGGCACGAACACGAGGACCAGTCGTCGCAAGCGTGCCGCCCGTTGGGGTTCGCATTCCTCGAGAGTGTGAATCGCCCGCAGGGCGGTGGCAATGGTCCTCTTCGACCCAGGCCCTCGCCCGTGCGCTGCGACCACGAGCACGGCGAGCTCGGGCAGTTCGACCGCGAGGGACCGGTCGATCCGGCGTGGAATGTTGGAGGGCCCGATCACCAGCGGAGTGAAGACCAGCCCGCCGTGCCCCAAGATGAACATCTGTGAGCACCAGCGCTCGACCGCCGGGCGGATCGTGATCACCACCAGGCTCGCCGAGCATCGCAGCCGCAGCCCCGTACCGCTCAGGTACAGCGCCCAGACCCAGCGCTTGAGCTCGTCGATGCCGAGCTGGACCTCGATGACGTAGGCCTCCTGGTCACCAGCATCCCGCTCGTCCGTGAGCACGAGGTTGCCATCGGCGTGGTGATCGGGATGCTTCAGCTCGTGGATCGTCTCGGGCCCCGGGCGAATGGAGACCCGATCCGACAGCGGAATGCCCAAGACGTTGCGCAGCAGCCAGACCAAGAGCGGCGGACACTCGAGCACCAGCGACACCAGGGCTTGGTGCTCGAGGGAGGAGGCCATGGCTCGGGAGAGGAGCAAGCGGCCTGCCAAGCCCTCGCTCAACGAGTTCGCGGACTTGTCGGGGCTCTCTTCCCGACTGGCCCATCCGTGGGCCGACCCCCGGCCCGCAGATGGGCCACCCCGGCGCGATTGCACACGGGACCCCGCCGACATGCAGCGCGAGGTGCAGTGGTCCCGATCGATTCAGCTCCGAACTTAGGGCGTGTACCAGATGGGGCTGGTCCAGGCCCGCTCCTGGATGGTGGTGGGCAGCTCGTCGCACACCGCCGGTGCCATCGCGCCCAGCGCCTGGCAGTCGGTCGCGCTCCAGCGGCACCGGGGGTTCTCGACCACTCGCACGTAGTAATAGGCGGGCCGGCTGGGATCGAACTGGGGATCACTCCACACCGTGCACAGCGCGTCGGCCCCCTCCCCCTGCGGCTCGCACGTCTTCGGATCGACCGTCGCCCCGTTGTCTCCCCCCGCCGCGTCGAACACGGTCACGTGGGCCTCGTCGGCGTCGTCGATCCACCCCTTGATCACCTGCACCCGCTGCAGCGGCAGCCCCTGGGGGTCGCGCAGCGCAGACACCACCATCCGCGGTGCGCCCTCGCCGGGGAACGCGGGCAGCTGCCCCCCCATCGGCACGCCCTCCGCGTCGCCCACCGCCACCAGGTCTCCGCGCTCGCACAGATCGGCGGGCAGCCCGTAGCCCCCGAACACCCGCACCGTCATGCGCGGCCCCGAGGTTCCGTAGGTCTCGCGCCGGCGCAGCGCGTCGAAGATCGCGTCGCGGGCGTTCTCGGTGGCCCACACCGCCACCAGCCCCCCCGGCCCGTTGCGAGGCCCCGCGGGCACCTCGCCCGTCAGCCGGCCCAGCGCGGTGCCCTCCTCCCGCCCCACGTGCCCGACGTAGGCACCCTCCGCCACCGCTCCCGGCGTGCCGTTGTGGGTGTCCGTGCTCGCGATGAATCCCAGCTGGAAGGGGTTGGCCCCGATCCGCACTTGCTCGCGCAAGCCCTCGAGCAGCGCCCCCCGCAGGTAGTCGCGACGAGACACGCAGCCCGCCCCCAGCATGCCGTTCGACCCCACGCCGTCGCCACAGTCCTCGAAGGGCGGCACCCGCAGCTTCTCGAAGTCGCACAGCTCGTCGGGCTCGCCGAGCACCCCGGACACCCCGTTGATGCACTCGCTGTCCCCCTTGTGCTGGAACACCTCCACCAGGGGCTCCATCGCGGCCCGGGCCTGGGCCTGCTCGGCCTCGCTGCCCGCCCCGGGGTACTCCACCCGGAACAGCCGGCCGTTGCTCCAATTGGAGTTGTGGGGGATGGCCAGCACGTCGCAGCCGGGGATCCCGGCCAGGCACTCCTGCCCCAGCGCGTCCCACAGCGCCTGGGCGCTGGGCGCCTCGTAGTACGAAAGCGGCCGCGGCGGCACCTGAGTGCCGCGGAACACCACGTTGCGGTGCAGGTTCGAAAGCGACTGCATCCCGCTCCACTCGTAGCCCACGAACGTGGTGAAGCGGCACGCGGGGCCGCCGTCGTCGTGGGCCTCCGCCGCGTCGATGGTGCGCTGCCAGACCTCCTGGGCCAGCGCCTCGCAGTCCACCCCGCCCTCGCCGCAGATCTGTTCGAAGCGGGTGGGCGCCGGCAGCCCCAGCTGCACCCCGAAGGTGACCAGCGCTCCGTTCTGGTTGGCCCGGTAGTCCACGCACAGCGTGGACCCGTACGCAGCCGAGCCCTCGGTGGTGCACGCCTCCACCTCGGCGAGGAACTCGGCGTGATCGGTGACGGCCGCGAAGTCCAGCGCTCGGTCGATCTGCACGGTCTGGGTGGGCTGGCCCCGCTCGTCGAGCGGCGGCAGGCCGACCGGCTCCCCCTGGGCGAAGCGATACGCCTGATCGGGATCGATCCGCACGTCGTGCAGCCACGCGTCGAACGAGTACGCGGTGTGCACGTGCAGGTCGCCCCAGTACACGCTCCGCGCCGGATCGTAGGCATCGCACACCGGGACCGGCTGGGCCACGTCGGCCACGGCGCCTCCCGAGCTGGCGGTTCCATCGGCGGGCTCGGCCGTGGTGCCCGGGCCCGGGCCCGGGCCCGGGCCCGTGCTGGATCCCGAGCCCGTCGCGGGGCCGGCCGGCGACGGATCGCGACAGGACAGCAGCAGCAAGGCGAGCGAAGGCGAGACGAGGGTACGCAGGGTCATGTCGGGCTCCAGAACATCAGCACGCGCTCGAGGGTCCAGGCCACGGCCACGCCCCCCACGCCCAGGGCCAGGCCCCGACGCACGCGCTCGCGACCGCCGGGTGACCGAGGGCCGAACGAGGCGAGGATCCACAGGCCCAGCACCACCGCGAGCTGGCCGGCCTCGACCCCCAGGTTGAACGAGACCAGCGCCAGCCCGCGGGCGTCGGGCGGCAGCCCCAGCTGGGCCAGGGCTCCGTAGAAGCCCAGGCCGTGCACCAGCCCGAACCCCAGGGCCCACGCCCACGCGCCGGGGCGGCGGCCCTCCCGGGCCTCGGCCGCCGCGAAGGCGATCGACGCGGCGATGCACGCCTCGACCCAGGGCCCGGGCAGCCCCACCGGGTGGAGCGTGGTCAGCACCAGCGTGAGCGCATGCCCGGCCGTGAACGCGGTGAGGGTGCGCAGGTGATCGCGAGCTCGGCCCCCCAGCAGCAGCAGGGCCAGCACGAACAGCAGGTGGTCCACGCCCCCCAGGATGTGCTCGGCTCCCAGCCCGACGTAGGTCGACACCACGTCGATCCACCCCGACCCCGCCGCCCCGCGCCGCAGCGACACCGAGGGCGTGCTCGGATCCAGCCGCGCCCGCAGCCGCGCGCCATCGGCCCAGCGCACGTCGACCAGCACGTCGACCGGATCGCGGGCGAGCCCCGCCATGGCCAGCTGGCCCCTTGGCCCCGCGCGCCCGCACGACCACCGGTCGGGGCCGTGTGCCTCGCAGCCGGCCGGTACCACCGGTCGCAGCGCGGCCGAGGTGGGCCCGCGCGCGGTCACGGGCGGCGGCACGAAGCGCACGTCGACCTCGCCGTCGGCGTGGACGCGCAGCACGAGCGTGGCCGGCCGGAACTCGTGAGCCGAGGCCACGCCTCCCGCCACCAGCCACGCCAGCCCGACCAGCAGCGCGCACGACCACCACCGACGCCACGGCCTCACGGCGACCTCCGCACCTCATAGCGCTCGACGAGCGCCTCGATCCCCTCGCCCCGCGCCCGCTCCTGCTGCGCGCGCTGCCAGTCGGCCAGCACCCGCGCGCGGATCTGCGACAGCGGCGGCACGGTCCCGGGCTTCAGCCCGTCCACCCGCACCGCGTGCCATCCGAAGCTCGACCGCACGGCGAACCACCGATCCACCGGACCGCTCATGATCGCCCGGGCGAAGCCCTCGCCGAAGCGACGGGTGAGCGCAGCCTCGTCGGCGGGAGCCTGCCGCGGGCCGTGGGGGAACGCGTCGCCGGCTCCCGGGGGCGCGTCGCCCTGCGCCAGCCGCCGCACCCACGCTCGCGCCTCGCCTTGCGCCTGCGCCTCCGCGTCGTCGCCACCGCCCTCGCGGGCCACGAACACGTGGCCGAACCCGCGCCGCGGCGCCCGACGATGGTCGTCCGCGTGCTCGTCCAGCCACGCCTGCAGCACCGCGTCTCCCGGGTCGTCGAGCTCGGCCGCTCCCTCCAGGGCGAAGCGCATCTTCTGCACCAGCCGCCGGCGCACGATCGGATCCGCCCGATCGAGCCCCTCCGCCCGCGCCTCCCGGACGAGCACCTCCCGCTCCACCCAGTCGTCGACCAGCCCATCCACCTCGGCGGCGGTGGGCGCCCGCCCCTGCGCCCGCACGAAGTCCTCCCGCAGCGCCGCCTCCAGCTCCCCGCTCACCTCCACCACGGGCACCGCGGACGGCCGCGCCATGCGATACGCACCCCACAGCAGCAGCCCCAGCAGCAGCATGCGTCTCCCGCTGCCGCGCGAGCGCTCGGGTGGATCGAGCTCCCCTGTCACCCGTGCATCGTCGCATTGGAGCACCGCCCGGCTCCAGCGCGGGTGCGCTCTTCGTCGCCCGTGCGGGGCGTAAGCCAAGCCCCGCACGAAACGAGGCAGCGCAGCCCGGATTTCTGCTACCAAGGGTCATGGCTCTGACGCTCGCTACGACGTTCCGTGACGACTGGACTCCGCAGGACTTCCTCACCACCATCATCGAGCCGGTGCTCTGCCACCTCGATGCATTCTCGCCCGCCGCGTCCCAGCTGCTGCTGGGCACCGCCGTGCACGAGAGCCTCGGGCTGCGGCACCGTCGGCAGATGGGCGGCGGGCCGGCGCGCAGCTACTTCCAGATGGAGGGCGCCACCCACGACGACATCTGGGACAACTACCTGGTCTACCAGGCCAGCCTCAAGGCGAAGATCGAGGCGCTCCTGCGGCCCGGCAACGACAAGCGCTACGAGCTCGAGCACAACGACAACTACGCCGCGGGCATGGCTCGCGCGCACTACCGGCGGGTGAGGGCCGCGCTGCCCGGCCACAACGACCTCGACGGCCAGGCCAACTACTGGAAGCAGTACTACAACACCCCGCTGGGCGCCGGCACGCCGGAGAAGTACAAGAACGACTGGAACACCCATGTCTCGGGCGCGCTCGACTACCGCACCGGCTGCTAGGGCTCGCCCCGGCCGGTCATCCCCTCACGCGGGCCGCCTGCTGCTCGGCGTGCTGCTGGCCGCGTGCGGAGGGTCGACGCCCTCGGGCGAGAAGGTCGAGAAGGCCGAGAAGGCCGGCCAGCCCGCGCCGAGCGGAGCCACTCCGGCCGAGGCCGCGTCTCCGAGCCGCGCGTCCGCTCCCGAGATCCACGTCAACACCAGCGGCGACCAGACCTACCACCACCTTCAGCTCGACGTGCGCGCCGGGGACCTGGTCACCTCCGGCCCGCTGATGGATCGCGAGATGGCCTACGCCTTCACCAGCGGGGGCCAGTTCGAGATCTACCTACAGCCCGCGGCGATCGGCGTGCCCAGCCCCGACTGCACGGGCGGGATCATCGTGCGCATGCCGTGGACCAACCCCGAGCTGCCCGACGCCGAGCCCACGGTGAAGACCAAGCGCGCGCTGTTCGATGCGCTGGTGGAGGTTCGCGAGGGGCGACGCGACGCGCAGCCCGTGGTCCTCGAGCTCGAGCCCTACGTGGAGGTCGCCCACGACGATCCCCGCGACGTCTCGCTGACCCAGTGCAACGTGTTCTTCCGCTACGCCCACGCGTCCTACGCCTACGTGGACCACGTGGGGCCGCTCGCGCCCACGTGACGAGACCACCTCCTCGAGGCTCTCGTCGAAGGGTACGATGCAGGCCGAACATCCCTCGTACGACGCGTCGGTGACGTCGACCGACGTCGACCGACCCCGGCGCGACCGCTCCGCGGACGCTACGAGCCGTTCAGCTCGCGCGAGAAGGATCGTCAACATGGACCTGACAATACGTCAAAATCTCGGGTCATCGACGGCCCGGCATTCCGGGGCCATGGTGGGGCCGCGTGCGGTCGATCCTCGAGGTCGGCCGAGCGCGGAGCCCTCCGCATGCCTGCTACCGCCGATCTTCGCCCCTCCCCGCCCCCGAGCCCCTCCCCGCCCCCGAGCCCCTTGCCGGACATCCCTCCGATCTCCCTGCCGCTGACGGTTCGCGTCCAGGCCGAGGTCGCGGCCCGCATGGCCGAGGGCCAGGCGACCTGCAACCTGTCGGCCATCGACTTCGACGACGCGCAGATTGGGATCCCCGAGGCGCTGCGCCGAGCGGCACGCGAGGTGATCGCGTCGGGGCCCCATCACTACGCACACCCCCAGGGCCTGCCCGCGCTGCGCGAGGCGGTGGCCGCGATGCTCGAGCGGCAGCAGGGCCTGACCGTGACCGCGGAGGACATCGTGGTGGGAGGCGGCGCGCGCTCGATCATCTTCGCGACCTTCGCCGCCGTGCTCGAGCCGGGCGATGCGGTGGTGTTCCCTACCCCGAGCTGGAACAACCACGCGTTCGCCGGGCTGTGCGGCGCGCGGGCGATCCCCGTGGAGGGTTCCGCCGCGCGAGGGTTCGTGCCCGAGCCGGCCGCGCTGGCCGAGCACCTGCCGCACGCGCGGCTGCTGTGCCTCAACACTCCGCTCAACCCGGCCGGGACCCTCGCCCAGCCCGAGGACGCGGAGGCGATCGGACGGCTGGTGGTCCAGGAGAACGAGCGCCGCGCGTCGGAGGGACGGCGGGCGCTCTACGTCATCGTCGATCAGCTCTACTGGACCCTGAACTTCGGCGATCGACCCCACGTGACCCCCCTGCACCGGGTGCCGGAGATGGCCCCCTGGACGGTGCTGGTCGACGGGGCGACCAAGGGGCTGGCCGCGACCGGCTGGCGCGTGGGCTGGGCCGTCGTCGCTCCGGCGCTGCGCATGGCCCTGCTGGCGCGCATGGGCCTCACCGGAGCGTCCGCTCCCACCCCGCTGCAGGCGGCCGTGGCCGCGCTGCTCGCCGACCCCGAGGCGCACCAGCGGGCCCTCGACGAGGTGACCCACGGGGTCGAGATCCGGCTGACGCGCCTGCGGGAGGGCCTCGAGCGGCTCCGCGCCGCGGGGCTGCCCGTCGAGGTGGTGGGCGGACACGGAGCGATGTACCTGGCCGCTCGCTTCGATCTCGTGGGGCGACGCGCCGGAGAGCGCCGGCTGGAGAGCGCCGAGGACGTGCGCGCCCTGCTGCTGCACGAGGCGGGCTTCGCTGCCCTGCCCTTCGAGGCCTTTGGTGCTCCCGGGCACGCGGGCTGGTTCCGCCTGGCCGTGGGCTCGGTGTCGCGGTCCGACATCGACGACGGAATCCACCGCCTGCGGGTGGTCCTCGAGCGCGTCACCGACCGAGGCTGACCTCGCGACGCGCTTCCTCCCCTTCAACTCCTCGAGGACGAAGCAACATGGAATTCGAAGACTTCACCCATGGCCATCACTCCGTCGACGGGCTGCGGCTCCACTACCGCGTCGGCGGCGAGGGCCCCCCCCTGGTGCTGCTGCACGGCTGGCCCCAGCACTCGCTGATGTGGCACGCCGTCGCTCCGCGGCTGGCCGAGCGCCGCACCGTGATCGTGCCCGATCTGCGGGGGGCCGGCGGCTCCTCGATCCCGCGGGGAGGCTACGACAAGACGACGATGGCCAACGACGTCCGCGCGCTGGTCGAGCACCTCGGGCATGCATCGATCGATCTCGCCGGCTACGACATCGGCGCGGGGGTTGCCTACAACTACGCGGCGCGGCACGGCGCCGAGGTCCGGCGGCTCGCGGTGATGGAGTACGGCCTGCCCGGGTTCGGCTACGAGCAGGCGATGAACCCCGCCCCCGAGTGGGATCAGGGCAGCAACTGGCACCTGGGCCTGTTCACGGTGCCCGACGCGGCGGAGATGGCCTTTCGCGGGCGAGAGCGCGAGCTGCTGGGCTGGTTCTTCTGGCACCTGTCGGCCAACCACGAGGCCGTTCGCCACGAGCACTTCGAGCGCTACGTTCGGGCCCTGCAGCGGCCGGGCGCGCTGCGGGCGGGCATCGAGTGGTACGCGGCGGTGTGGCGCGACCGAGAGCACAACCTCGCGCTGGCGAAGACGCCGCTGACGATGCCCGTGCTGGCGGTGGGCGGTGAGCACAGCGCGGGACCCTGGGTCGCCGAGCTGTTCCGCCCCGTCGCCCCGCAGGTGCAGCCCGCCGTCATCGAGGGGGCGGGGCACTGGCTGGGCGACGAGAACCCCGCGGCGCTCGCCGCCGTGCTGGACGCGTTCATGTCCGACGCGTCGTGACGACGGGGCGGGCCCTGTGGCGGGCCCGCCATCGTTCAGCC
>JGI12210J13797_10582689_pt1 | contig 11030 bp, 10 predicted proteins | sample ElkSlonscriptome_3_FD_13797 | JGI IMG/M metagenome (IMG submission 13797) | reverse complement strand
GGCGAACTCCCAGCACGAGAGGTTGCGATCATCATGACGCCCGTGCTCGAAGCGGTCGCGTGCGCCCACGAGATAGGCATCGTGCACCGAGACCTCAAACCCGAGAACATCTTCCTCGCCGAGGCCGATGACGGCCGCATCGAGCCCCGGGTCCTCGATTTCGGCATCGCCAAGCTCGTGGCCGACGAGGCGGAGGGCAAAACGGCGGGCCTCACCACCACCGGGTCGATTCTGGGGACCCCTTGCTACATGGCTCCCGAGCAGGTTTTCGGAGAGCGGGACCTCGACCACCGGGTCGACGTCTGGGCGCTCGGGATCATGCTGTACCAGATGCTCACCGGCCTGCTGCCGACGCGGGCCGACAACGTGGGACAGGTCCTCAAGATCATCGTCACGCGCGGGATCTGGCCTCTGCGTGAGACCGCGCCAGATCTCCCGGATCCCGTGGCCGAGATGGTCGACCGCATGCTCGCCCGCGAGCGTGACGACCGTCCGGAGAGCCTCGACGAGGTCATCGAAGTGCTGCGGCCCTTCGTCGACTCCGATGCGGTGCCCCCGAGCCGAGATGTCCAGCGGTCGCGGCCCGCCATCGCGCGCGTAGAGCCAACGGTGGCGCAGGCGCCCGCGCTCACCCCCCCGGGGATCAGCGTGGCCAATACGGCCCCGCCAGGCGAGGTGCCGCGTGCCGCGCGCCTCCCCTGGATCGTGGCGGCCGTCGCGGTGATGGGCTCCGTCGTGTGGGTGCAGTCTCGAAGCCCGGTGGACCCGACCGCGGCCGCCACGGCGGCGTCTCCGTCCTCGGGTCCAGACCAGACGTCGTCGGTCGAAGGCTCACCCTCGCCGGCCGCATCGACCTCCGTGACCGCGCCCCCGAAGCCCTCACCGCCTCCTTCGGCCACGGCGTCACCCTCGACGCGTCCTGCGCCCAAGCCCACGCCGCGGCGTCTACGCCCTCGCCCGGCTCCCGTGGCCGCGACGCCGGTCGAAACTGCGGCTCCAGCCCCACCTCCGCCCCCTGATGGGGGGCTGGCCGGGGTCCCCGACGAGCTCAAGTAGCGGGACCGAGCTCTTCGTCGAGTCTCTGCAGCTTGGCCTCGAGCTCCGGGATCCGGGCCCTCTGGGTGGTCGTGTCCTTCCTTCGCCACCACCAGGCCAGGAGCATGCCCGCGACGAACCAGGTCGCGATGGATGACAGAACGATCCCCATGAGGCCGCCCGCGACCTCGAAGCGCGCGTTGGCGTCGAGGTTGGCCATCATTTCCAACCAGCCGGTGCTCACGAGCTCGTCGTGCTGGCAGTAGACCTTAATGGTGTCCGAGTCTCCGCCCGTGCCGCTGCTTGTCCAGGAATGCCAGACGTAGGGGCTGGTGCAGCCCTCACAGGTTGCGGGGCAGAAAGTGTCGGCGTGCAGGCCGAGCCAGGGATCGGAATCGAATGCGCCGCAGGTAAAAAGGGCCCAGATGGGCCCAAAGAAGATAGCGATGGCGAGCGCCCGCATCACGACACCTCCGAGGGTGACGCCGGCGTTGCGGGCGTGGTCGAGCAAGAAGCGGGTGCGTTTTCGCTCCGCCTCCTTCTCTTCGCGTTCCTTGCCGACCGCCTGCACGGTTTGCAGGGCCTCGAGCGCATCTGGGATCCCGTCCCCGTCCTCGTCCGTCAGCAGCTGCTGGAGGAGCTGCGCCTTGGCGGCGGCCTTGACGGCGTGCGGCAGCGCCACGCCGCAATAGCGACACTGGCCCTTCTGCACGGCGTCGAGGTCGGGGGCTGCGCCGCATTGCTGACACTGGGCCGCGGACATCGGGCCGATGATATTCGCGTCGGTCACTGGACTTCAACGCTCGCCCCTGCTTTGGCGAGCCGAGCGTGGGCCGTCGGTCCCGTCGAGGGGTTGCGCCACGGAGGCAGGGGTGGGCAAAGTGCATGGCCCATGGCCGACCGCCTCGTCTCCAGCGCCGCCTCGCCGGACGATGATCGCTTCGACCGGCTCTTTCGGCCGGGGAGCTTCGACGAGTACGTCGGGCAGAAGAAGCACGTCGACAACCTCCGGGTCTTTTGTGAGGCTGCCCGCCGTCGCGACGAGCCGCTCGACCACATGCTCTTCTGCGGCCCGCCCGGTCTCGGCAAGACCACCCTGGCTTACATCCTGGCCAAGGAGATGGGGACCGAGCTCCACGCCACCAGCGGTCCGGCCGTCGAGCACAAGGGCGCGCTCGCCGGGCTGCTGACCAAGCTCGAGAGGGGAGACGTTCTCTTCATCGACGAGATCCACCGGCTGAATCCTGCGGTGGAAGAGAGCCTGTACCCCGCGATCGAAGGTTTCGAGATCGACATCATGACCGGGGATGGTCCCTACGCGACCACCATCCAGCTTCCGGTGCAGCCCTTTTGTCTCGTGGGGGCCACGACGCGGACCGGGCTGCTGACCGCGCCGCTGTTGTCTCGTTTCGGCTACGTGATGCGGCTCGACTTCTACCCGGTCGAAGATCTGGTCCAGATCGTCCTTCGTTCGGCGCGCCTCCTCGAGGTTCCGATCGAGGAGGAGGGGGCACTCGAAGTGGCTCGTCGCGCGCGTGGTACGCCGCGGATCGCGAATCGTCTGCTCCGTCGCGTGCGCGACTTCGCTGAAGTGCTCGGTACCGGGATCATCGACGCCGCCATCGCCGAGACCACGGCCCAACGCCTCGACATCGACGACGCTGGGCTCGACACCATGGACCGTCGTCTCATCGACGTGATCATCGAACACTACGACGGTGGCCCCGTAGGCGTGGAGACGATCGCCGCCGCACTTAGCGAGCCGCGGGACACGGTGGAGGACGTCTACGAGCCCTTTCTGTTGCAGCAGGGGTTCATCGGTCGCACCCCGCGTGGCCGCATCGCTACCCGCAAGGCCTACGAGCACGTAGGCAAGGTGCAGAAGGGCCGAGACGCTAAAAAGAACCAGGGCGGCCTCTTCGACTGACGTCGCGGGGACGACCCTTTCGTGTTCCGCGCGTGGCTTTGGCGCTTTTGGCGCTCGGCCCTCGGGGTCGCGGTGATGGTCGGTCGCTGGCGCCCGATCCGGCGCGAACGGTATTTGACCGTACGCGCCGCGCCTCGACGCTGCTAACTTTGGGCGCGAAGGTGGGGGTGCCCAACTCGATACCCAAAGACGAAGTCTCCACGGGCGTGGTCGTGGTGGGACGCATCCTGGCCCTGAGGGTTGGCGCGGATGACCGCCATCGCGAGCACTTGGCCCAGGCGGGGTTCGTCGTGGGCAGGGAGCTGGCCAGCGCCGACCTCGTGGTGCTCGGTCCCGAGGCCGCCCCCTCGACCGAGGTGGTGCTCGCCCAGACCGAAGCGGCACTGCTCGTCCTGTCGGACGATGTGGAGCTGGCTGAGCGCTACGCCGAGATGTGCCGGGTGACCATCGCCCCCGCGGCCTGGCTCGCCGCGGGGGCCGAAGTGGCGCTCCAAGCGGCCATCCGTCGTCGCCTCGGCGACGAAGAAGATCGACGCGATCTGTCGCGTCGCCGGCGGGACGAGGACCACTTCGGCGGCGCCGATCCCTTCGCCATCCTGGCCGCCTTCTTCGACGACTCGGCCGACGGCGTGGTCGTCCTCGGGGCCGACGACGGCATCCTCTTCTGCAACCCCGCCGCGGCGCGCCTCCTCGGAGCGAGACGAGACGACGCGCGGGGGCGTGGCTTTGCCGGTCTGCTCGACGACGAGGAGGCACGAGCCCGCTTCCGGCGCCAGCGCGACGCTACCTCGGCGGTGCGGCGGGCCTACGTCGACCTCGGCGTCCGCACCTTCGACGATCGACGCGCCGTCTTCAGCGCGAGCTTCTCGCGGCCCCACGGCCTGGACCCCGAAAGCGCGCTCATCACCATGCGCGACGTGACCGACGAGCGAGCCCTCGCCCGGGAGCTGAATCACACGAAGGAGTTCCTGCAACGGGTGATCGACAGCTCCGTGGATGCCATCGTCTCGGCTGATCTCGAAGGGAACATCCTCCTCTTCAACCCGGCCGCCGAGCGAACCTATGGGCTTCCGGCTGGCAACGTCGTGGGTCACCGCAAGGTCGGGAGCCTTTACCCGCCCGGCGTGGCCCACGACATCATGAAGCGGATCCGCTCGCCCGCCCACGGCGGCGTCGGCGTCCTCGAGGGCTTCGAGACCGAGCTGCTGGCGCGACATGGTGAGCGCATTCCGGTACTGCTCTCTGCCGCCCTCATCGTGCATCGAGGCCAAGTGACCGGCTCGGTTGGTGTCTTTCGCGACCTTCGTCATCGCCGAGCGATGGAGGCACGCCTCGCCGAGGCTCAGAACGAGCTGGCCGAGCGCGAGCAACGGGCCTTCATCGCCGAGCTCGCCGGCGCGACCGCCCACGAGCTGAACCAGCCGCTCACGGCCGTGATGGGCTACGCGAGCTTGGTCCAGCGACAAGTGCAGGACGACGCGCGGGTCGGGCATGCCCTCGAGGCCATCGTCGCGGAGACCGAGCGCATGGCCGAGATCGTCAGGAAGCTCGGCCGCCTCACCAAGCACGCCTCCAAGAACTACATTGGAGAGACGCGGATCGTCGACATCGAAGCCTCCGTGGACAGCGACCGCTCTCCCGACTCCGAGGAGGAGAGATGAGTTTCTCTTCTCGGTCCTCCCGTCCGCCTTCGTCGGAGCGCTCGCGTCGGCGTGGGGCCGAGGTCGTGCGGCGCTGCCTCGCGAAAGCAGCTCAGATCCCAGCCGATACGAGCCTCGAGGCAGCCCTCGAAATCCTGCTCGAGCCGCTCGGCGAGCTGGATGGCGACATCACGCTCGGGGTGCGGCTCACCCGTCCCGAGCGGGTGACCGTCTTCCGAACCTCGCCCTCGCGCTCGGTAACCATGTGCGACACGGGCGCGCGCATGTTCCCCGACTTCCCCCTGGAGCTGTGCACCAGCATCGACGGTCCTGGAACCGAAGGCTCCCTCCACCTCGCCACGGCGGTCTCGGAGCTCGAGGATACCGTGTTGCGGGGGGTCCTCGAGGAGGCAGCGGCCATCGTGAGCCTGCTGGCCCGGGCCAACGCGGCGACGGGCGCCGAGCCTCAGCGCGGCCGGAAGCTCCAGCAGCTCGACAAGCTCGCCACCGTGGGGCAAACGGCATCGCAGATCGCTCACGAGATGCGCAATCCCCTCACCACCATCGTGGCCTACAGCGACTTTCTCGAACAGCGCACGGGCCAGCTCGACGACGTGGCCCGCGATCGGCTCTCCCGCATCGGCGAAGCGGCCAAGCGGCTGCAGGAGTTCTGCCGCGACCTCACCGAGTACTCGCGGCCGAGCTCCGAGCGCTCGGCCCTCGACCTTCGCGAGGTCGTCGACCGCGCGGTGGGCTTCTGCGGCTACGCGCTGCGCGATCGTGGGATCACGGTGCGGCGCCGCTACGGGGACGACATGCCCCTCGTTCGGGGGAGTGCCTCGGCCTTGGTGCAGGTCTTCGTCAACCTCATCACCAACGCCACCCACGCCATGGACGAGGCGGGCCACCTCGAGCTGGCGGCCGAACGCAGGGACGACCGAGTGGTGGTCCGGGTGGCCGACGACGGCTGTGGCATCGCGACCAACGACCACAACCGCGTCTTCGAGAGCTACTTCACGACCAAGACCCAGGGACAGGGGGTAGGCCTCGGTCTCACCATCGTGCGTCAGGTCGTGCGGGAGCACGGCGGGGAGGTCTGGGCCGAGATGAACCAACCGCGAGGTACCGTCTTCGTCGTGGCCCTACCCGTCTTCTCGCTCGACTGAGCTCTGAAGCCGTCGTTGCCCACGGGTACACAAGGTCGCCCTCAGGCTCTATAAGACCTGCGCGCCACGACGGCGCGAGGTTTACCCCATGACGCCCGAAGACGCCCCTGCCGGGTCGAAGAAGATCCCCGAGAGCTCCCTCCTTCAGGGCTTGAGCGCCGGCGCGGCGCGAGGTCTGGCCCTCGGTACGGTCATCGCCCTCCCCACCATCGTGCGCTGCGGGATGGCCGACGTGAGCCTCGTGGATGGGGTGCTCGCCGCCTTTGCCGTCTCTCTCGCGGTAGCCCTCCCGGTCGCCATGCTGGCCCCACGGGCGGCGCGTGGCTTTCGCGGCGTGGTCGGTCCCTCGATGCCTCGCCGGCTCGGCCTGGGCTTGGTGGTCTGGATCGGGTTGTCGTCGGTGTTTCTCCTCGCCCTCGGCGCGTTGCTCAAGGCCACGACCCATCACCGGGGCCTCGGGGGCGCCACCTTCGGCGTCTTCGGGGCGGCGGCCGTGGCGGCCGCGGCGGTGGTCGCGGTCCGGCTCGGCCAAGTGAACGGCGACCGGCGCGGCAAGATGCTCCTGTCCGGGGCAGCGGCCCTCGCCGCGACCCTGGCCGGCGGCGGGCTGCTCTGGCCGCTCATCGGCGGTGAGGCGCATCCGGCTCGCGCGGCCCTCTTCGACGTTGCGTGGCTCGGGGTCGCGACGGCTCTCATTCTGCCGCGTGAGCTTCCGAGCGCGCTCTTGCGGCCGGCTCGTCTCTTGGCGCTTCCGCTGTCGCTCTCGCTTCTGGCCGCCGGCTGGTACCGGGTGGAGACCTCACCGGGGACCCGCGCGGTGCAGGAGGTCGGTGGCGGCCCGGCCACCGTTCTCTGGGCCCTCGAGCGGTGGACCGATCGCGACGCCGACGGCATGGGGGCTCATTTCGGAGGGGGCGACTGCGACGAGGGCGATCCCACGCGTCACCCTGGGGCCGGAGAGATCGAGGGCGACGGCGTCGACAGCAATTGCGACGGCGTCGAGGCGCCGGTGATCCTGGCCGCCACCAACCCCGAGCCCTCACCCATTCCCGCGGCGCCCCCACCACAGCCCGCGTCCACGCCCTCTGTAGATCCGGCTACCTCCGGGGTACCGAAAAAGCCGGACATCGTGCTCGTCACGCTCGACACGACTGCGGCCAAGCACACCTCGCTCCACGGCTACGCTCGCAAGACCACGCCCACGCTCGAAGCCCTCGGCGAGCGCGGTCTCGTTTTCGAGCACGCCTACGCCATCGGAAGCGACACCCAGCGCGCGCTCATGCCGCTGGTCTCGTGCCGGGTGCTCTCCCGCACGCAGAAGACCAACATCGAGTGGCCGCGCCTGCTCCCCGAGGAGAAGACCCTCGCCGAGCAGCTGCGCGGCGCGGGCTACGCCACGGGCGCGGTGACGAGCTTCACCTGGCTGCGTCGCGACCGCGGATTCGACCAGGGCTTCGACCAGTGGGATCAGTCGCCCTGGAAGGACAACCACCCCGAGCGCGAGGTCACCGGAGCCGCGGCCGTGGATGCGGCGCTGAAGATGTACGACCAGCTCGCCAAGGGCGACGCTCCGGTCTTTCTGTGGGTGCATCTCTTCGACCCCCACACGAACTACGTGGCCCACGAGGGGATCGATTACGGCGAGGGCGACGTCGACCTTTACGACGGCGAGATCCAGTACATGGATCAGCAGCTCGCACGATTGGTGAAGAAGGTCGACGGTGGAGCCCGCGCCGACAAGACGGTTTGGCTCGTGCACGGCTCCCACGGAGAGGCCTTCGGCGAGCACGACAAGATGGAGCACGGAAGCGACGTCTACGACGAGATGACGCACGTGCCTTGGCTCGCGGTGGGTCCGGGGATCGCGCCTCGGCGGGTGAAAGACGGGGCGGTGAGCACCCTCGACGTGGCGCCCACAATGCTCGATCTGGCCGGGGTGTCACAGAGCGCCTGCGACGGCGTCTCGCTCGCGGGCGTGCTGCAGGGGGGGCCGCTGAAGCGCGGACCCGTGCTCAGCTTCGCTGACGCCCGCACGGCCGTCATCGACTGGCCGCTCAAGCTCCGGGTCCTCCGTCGCAAGGACAAGTCCGACCGTCTCATCCTCTTCGACCTCAGCGAGGACCCGGGGGAGACGAAGGACCTCTCGGCGGACCGGAGCGAAGATCTGACGCGCCTCAGCGAGATCCGCAAGGGCGCCTTCGACGACAGCTGAGCGTTTCCTTGCGCCGGGACGAGGATGCCGAAAAGCTTAGGGCGATGGAGGACCCGCCCCAGCCGACGAGCGTGAGTGCGAGCGGTTCGCCGTGGCAAGGGGACGACCCTTCGCGGCGCGACAATGCCACCACGGCCCGTCGCGCCATGGGGCAGTCGGTGGTCATTCTGCTCGCGGGTACCATCGTGGCTAGCGTCATCGGGGGCTGGCCGGTCTTGGCCGGGGCCATCGAAGGCGATCGCCCGGTCGCCGCGCGTCGGGGCTTGCAGCGGGTGTTCCGTGCGCGCGAGTGGGCCATCGGCAAAGAACGCCCGGTTCGCGAGCAGCATCGCATGTTCGGGCTCGACCCCCGGCGGCGCATGCGGGGGCCGGTTCCGTCGGTCATTCTCGAGCAGCTCCTCGAAGACGCCGAGTCCCACGGCGGGCTAGGTCTGATGGGCCGTCAGGTGCAGCCTCGCGGGCAGGTGAAGATCAAGGAGGCCCCCACCGCGGGGGCCCCCACCATCTACGTGGTCGACAAGCGCGTCCGGATGACCGTCCTCAAGGACACCGGCCGATGGCTCATGGTGGCGGTGCGGGAAGAGGGGCGTGACTTCGTGGGGTGGGCCCCGCGCGATACGGTAACGCCGCTGCCCTGAGGCCCTTTTCAAAAGTGGCCGAAAGGGGCTGATGGTCCTTGGGATCCGAGGGGCGCCCTTGCCCGGACGGAGAGGTCGCGGTACCGCATGGGCATGAAGCTCCCTCGACTTCTTGCCGCGCTGGCCTTGATCGCGGCGGTGCTTGTGCCCCGCGCGGCCGAGGCCGTGGTCGTGGAGCGGGTGGTCGCGGTGGTGGGGGAGAAGGCGATTCTTCTCACCGACGTACGAAAGCGAGCGCGCCCCTACATCAGGCGGCTCTACGCGCAGATCCCACCGGGCTCGCCCCAGCGGGCGGGCGCCGAGTCGAAGATCATGAAGGACATGCTGGAGAAGATGGTCGACGAGGAGCTCGAGGAGCTCGTCGCCCTCCGGCAGAACACGACGGTCACCGCGGCCGAGGTCGACGCTGCCCTCCGCCGCGTCTCGCGCGCCAACGACATCCCGCTGTCGAAGCTCTACGCCGATGTGAAGCGCAACACGGGGATGGGCGAGATCGAGTACCGCCAGGAGATGCGGCGCCAGGTGCTCGAGGGCAAGCTGCTCAACCGCTTCGCCCAGAGCCTCCGGGTCAACAAGTCCGAGGCCATGAAAATGTTCTCCGACATCAAGAAGCGTGAGCGAAAGATCCTGCTGTACCAGCCTTCGTGGATCGTGTTCCGCCTCGGCAAGGACGCCAAGCCCGAGGTCAAGAAGGCACGCATGGCCCTCGCGCGCCAGGTGGTGGCCGATGCCCGGAGCGGCGTCCCCTTCGAAGAGCTGGCCGCCAACTTCTCAGAGGACTCCGCCACCAGCCAGAAGGGCGGTGACCTCGGGGTGCGCATCCCGTCGGCGTCGCCGCGAGCGGCCACTGGCAAGTTCAAGCTCCTCGCCAAGGAGCTCGAGGACGAGGCCATCATGCTCGACCGCGGAGAGATCAGCGATCCCTTCGTCTTCAAAGAGGCGCTCGTCATCCTCACCGTCACCCAGCGGCAGCCGTCACGCTACGTGTCTTTCGACGCGGTAAAGCGCGAGATGATCGAGCGCGTCCGCGCCGAGAAGCTGCAGCGGGTGAAGGAGAAGTGGCTGAAGGATCTGCGCAAGCGGACCTTCGTCGACATCCGGATGTGATGGGCGCCTCGGCGCCCGAGTGCACCGACTGTGGCGCCTGCTGCCACAGCGACGACCCGCGTTGGATCCGCGTCTTCGAGGCCGACGCCGCGCGCATGACCGAGGCCGACCGCAAGCTCACCTTCGTCGACGAGGTGGGGCGGCACATGCGCTTCGACGGCTCGCCCACGGGGCGGCGCTGCGTGGCGTTGCAGGTCGACGAAACGGGCGCGCGATGCCAAATCTACCCTCGCCGGCCGGACGCCTGTCGGTGGCTCCAGCGCGACAGCGGTCTCTGCCACGAGCTCATCCAGCTGCGGACCGGGCCGAGTTACGGGTAGCGCAGGCGGACACGAGCGTGTATGTAGGCGCTTGTAGGGAATGCTCAGGTTTGCTCCGGTGGACGACGTGCCGCCTGAGCGCCCTATTCGAGAAGTACATGGCGATGGTGGACGACGATCTCGCGTGGGATGACGATCACCCTACGCTGCAGCAAATCCCCAAGCCGACGGGCTGGGAGACCCTCATCGAAGAGCGCCCGGTCGACGAGGATCAGATCGCCACGGTCCAGGCGCAGCGTATCGACGTTCGCTACGAGCTCGCGCAGACCAAGCAGCGCCTACGGATGATGTCGCTCGTCGCGGTCGCCGCGCTCGCGATCTGCGCCGCGCTCGGCTTCATCCTCTGGTCTTACCCGTCGCTGCCGAGCCCGGCGGCTGAGCCCGACGTGCCGGGCGACACCCAGCCGGCCGTGGCCGCCCCCGAGCCCGACGACGCGCCGCCCGAGGGCGCGGAGGAGCCCGCCCCCGAGCTCGTCGCGGCCGAGCCGGAGGAAGCCGCCGACCGCGAAGAGAGTGCCCCCGACTTCGGGATCAGCGCGGCCGGGGCCGGCATCACGATGTTCGTCGATGGCCGAAAAAAAGGGTCCCTCCCGCTGACGATCTCTGACGTGGCTCCCGGCGTGCACGACGTACGCTTCGAGGGCCCCGGCGGCCGAAAGCGTGTGGTGCAAATCGAGCTCGGGTCCGAGGAGCACCGCGACCTCGGCACCATCGCGTTCGACGAAACCAAGGTACAGGTCGTCATCACGCTGTCGACGCGGCGTACGGTGGTCTTGCTCAAACCCGAGCGCGGCAAGCAACGGCAGCTGACCGGACCCTGGCCCATGTCGCTGGAGCTCGACCCGGGCAGCTACTCGCTCGTGGCCGCGCGCCGAGGCGCCCAGACCTACGCCCGTCCCCTCGTGCTCGACCTCGATCGACCCTACCGCGAGATCAACGTCCGGCTCCGGTGACCCATCAGCGCGTAGCGCGAAGGGAATCGGCG
>JGI12210J13797_10337921_pt1 | contig 11030 bp, 11 predicted proteins | sample ElkSlonscriptome_3_FD_13797 | JGI IMG/M metagenome (IMG submission 13797) | reverse complement strand
CCCCCAACTGAAGATGCGATCGCATCCGCCCCGCATCGCCCCCCTCGGCTACCGCATCAAGAAACCGCTTATTCTTCCAGGCATCTTCTAGGGTCTGGGCTTCAGCTTCGAGCTTGGCGATTACAGATGTCTGAGTGATATCTTTCACCTTGGCTGTGATGCCATCGATCACCTCCAGCCCCGTCTTGTCCTTCTTGATGCCCTCGCGGGCCACCTTGTCGGCAGCCTTGCGCTCTTGGCTGAGCTGGGCGATCGCCAGCGCCGCCTGTGGATTGAACTCGAACCCCTCGGGCAACTGCTGACTACTAGGCTCACTCACCCACTGGGAAGGATGATAGAAGCTATCCCCTTGAGTACCGCCAACCCCGATCTGTTGCTCTGCCTGCTGAACATTGGCAACGTGAGCCGCTGCTGCATCTTCCCAATTCTCAAAGGTCTGAGTATTGCCTGTCGGGCCTACTGCTGCCCACCTCTCACCGACTTGCACCAGAGAGCCCAGTGATTCACCCCCCGATGGATCGATGGCCTCATGGCCTTGATTTTGCGTGATCTGATTCTCTGATAGCGGATGATCGCCTAGCCGCGCTGCTGCTCGCGCTGTGTGATCGGAAACTAGCTTGTGCTCATAGGCTTGGTGTATGGCTTGTACCTGCTTTGTTGCGGCGTCTGCTGTGTGCTTCCATTTATCAAATTCATCTGGATCTGTATCTGGATCTACCGGATTCAGAAGAGCCTGAACGTGTTTATCGCTGAGGCCATGATCTACACCATGGCGATTCAGTGCGGCGAGGGTATCCGCCGCATTATCGACCTGGTAGCGATCGCGTACCTTTTGAATCTCCCGCTCCTTCTTCTTTTGGAGCTTCGCCTCCGCCTCAGTGAGCTGCTGCTCTTTGGTCTTGGCCTCTTTCCGCTTCTTAGCCGCTCGATTCTTAGCCCGCTCCCTCCATTCTTCGGGTGATGCCAGCCCCTTGATTTTGAGCATATTGAGCTTTCCACCGGCCCCCCCGATCACACGGGCGCTGCCATCCGATTGAGGCATGATCAGCACCGGCACCCCTTTAGAGTCCTCACCGTGGGGATGCACAGTGATCCACTTGGCACCAGGGGGAATGTTCTTGCTCGACTTCTGCTTACCGTCGGCTTGCCGCTGGGAAGATTCAGGAGCAGCCCGCTTGCTCAATTTGCGCAGCGGCACAGAGGGCATGTAGGCAGGGCAATGCAAACGGCCTGAGACCTTACCCCCGCGTACCACCTCCACACCCCCATCACCGAGGAAATGGAGGGTATCATCTTCCTGCAGGTCGAGACCGCCGAACGGTGAACCGTCAGGGGCGGTAGGATTCTTGGGCTTCAGGATAGCTGGCACTAGGTTACGGCACCCTCCGGCGGCTCAGAACGATTGGTCAAAACATCATTCCCTTCAATGAGCGAGGGTGAATAAAGCTCCTTCGCCGTCGGCGAGGACAATATAGCGTGTAGGTCCAGCGGCGTTGCGTTGCCCAGATCGAACAGATGGCCATAAATCCCGTACTGCCGCTCTAGCCAGATTCTAAGTTCCGATACTGCCGTCTTTGGGCCAAACATCGCGCAAGCCGCCACCTCATCAGCATGGCTAGCGTTCACAGAAATATCTACCTTGTCGCCGTGGACGGTGCATTGATATTTAAACATCAGTCAGCACTCCTAACATGAACTGGAACATCGACTTATCTCTCTCATACAGCTTTTGCATATCGTGAGGTTGGGCAAAGTGCTGTAACCCCATCGACAAAATCTCGGTGGTCCCATCGGAGTAAATCTTAGCAACATAGGCATCAGCAAATGGACCGGGTAAAGCTATTTCATCGGGCCTGTAAAAGTTGACGCCTTGTATCTCATTTATCGGTTTGGGCGTAGAACTTGTTGCACGGCTATCTCGCCACTGATGCGCGGCCTTCTCTAGTCTCGGATTTTCAAACTCAATATGATGGCCCAGCTCGTGCCAGGTTATCGACTCGGAAACGTAGCTCCCAATATTGATTTCACCCGTCTGCCTTTTTGCCCAAGCCCTAGGGGATGCCTGCACAAGCTTGCGGCAGGATGTCGCCCCGGCCCCACCTGTCACCTCAAAAGCTTGAGCCAAGATTGTTTTCAGGTACTGAATATCGGATTCAGGGATCTCGCTGCTATACTCCAGATTCTCGGCAAGGGTTTTGGCCTCGCCGTAGGGCATCTTAATCAGAGATTCGCGCAATTTGTAAAAAGCGTAATTCTGATTATTCGGATTAGCAGCTATCCGCTCCTCAAGCGATCGCATCTTTTCAGCACCGCGAGCCATTATTCCATCGAGCGATAGCACTTCATCAAGCCGCTGTTCCTCCCGGTACTCCCCAATTACCTTATCTACTTCACCCGGATTATCCGCCTTGAATTGAGCCAGGGTTGCCCCTTTCATTTGATCAGGTCGGCGGTGCTTCATTGCCTCATATTCAAGGCTTAGCCGCTCATCGCCGCTTTGCTCGATAAACTCCTGCTCCTGTCCCTGGAGTATTTTCAATAAAGCACGGTACGTCTTATGCTTAGCAATTTTTTTGCTCAGCTCCCTAAGATCTGATTGAGCTTTAGCCTCATCGCCGCCATGCTCAGCCAGCAATGAGTTGTAGTGCCGCCCCTCGCTCACCATAAAATAAGGATTTCTCAGAGCCTTATCAAAGATCGTGGCTTCTGTTCTAGCCAGCATCTCAGGCGTCATCTGAGCCAATATCCCTTTTGAGTGAAGGAAGCGATCGCTACCGGATAAATCTTCTCCATCATCTGCAGCTTGCGCCTTTTGCCCTTGCACAAGCCGCCAGCGCCGCGTATCGGCAAACTCCCACAATCGCCCCTTATCGTCAGTTTTTCGATCTCCTATCTGCCGCTGAGCTGCCTTGATGAGGCGATCGCCGCGCAATCGATAGTGAATGCCGCCCAGGACGAATAATGGGGGTGCATACCGCCTCGACTGCCAATCCTTCATCTGATTTTCTCGGCGCTCTCTCATCGCCTACATCGTGGAATGAATCAGATTCTTATTGCTCATGATCTGGCTGTGAACCTGGTCGAAAAGAGTGTATAGCTCATCATCATCAAGCCGTCCGAGGCCGCCTTCTAAAGAAAATGCCTCAGATTGATCAATAGGATCGTCGCTGCAGACCAGCGGACCAAGCTTCTCACAGAGCGATCGCGCCCGATCAATATCATCGGTTGGCCCGCTGTTGAGAGGATCTAAATGCTCAGGCCGCGCTTGCCCTCTCATTTGCTCTATCAGCAGATGGTGCTGATCATCAGAAAGCCGTGCCAGCCCACCAGAGGCCGACAGCATCTCAACGCGGTCCATCAGGTCGCCACCGATGCCAAGCTTTTCAGCAGCATCGGCCACTAACCGGCTTTGCTCGCCAGAGCTGATCTTTTCAGTTCGCCCAGCGGATGCCTCACCCGGCTTGGGATTTTTATCCCCCTTGCTCCCTATGACTAATGGCTTGGAATCATTTGGAGCTTCCGCAAGCTCAACCCCGCTCTCTTCCCGCTTCAACCCCTCTGGCCTCTTGGCTTTGGATTTAGCGGCTTCGCCGTCACCCTTACGGGTCCATCGCTTATTTTTGTTCAGCTCATATGTTTTGCCATTGGCCTCTTTTGTCTGACCCTCAAACAAATTCATTTGCCCCGGCTTTGGAGGCTTGGGCTTTGCTGCCTTGATCAGGCGATCGCCCACTAGATGATAGGAGAGCCCGTTGAGGGTGAAAGCCGTTTTGCTGAGCTGCTGAGTTTTCTGGTGTGATTGAGCCATTGCGATACCAGCTTGAGTGAGATCATGGAAAAGTGCGATCGCCTGGTCGGGTAATCCCGCCGCCGCCTTGCGCAGCCCACCAGACAGAGCCATATCGAGCCAGCGCAGCTCGTGCCCACCACGGCGCACAATCTGATCGACGACGGTATGGGCTAGCCCGCTTTGCATCATGCCCACAGCAGTACCCAAGCCCGTGACTTTTCCCGCCACGATAGCCCCTACCTGCTGGTGGATATGTTCGGCCCCCATGTTTTGAAGCATATGATCAGCGCCATGGTGCGCCGACTTGCCCAGATAAGCCGCTGCCGCCTGAGACACGAAATAGGCAGCCGTATCCAGTGATTGATGCTTCCCTTTGCGCTTTTGCTGAATAGCATACAGAGCCGTTGCCGTTCCTGCCTGCACCACCGTTTCGCTAAGGATATTAGCTGTATGCGGATCTGCTCCTGCTGCTGCTGCCATCTGGCCGACAGCGCCGCCCACCACCTTACCCATCTTCCAAGAAGTGACGCCCCGGCCTAGCTCATCTCCTTCATGGACTGCTAGGTGCTGCGCCTTTTTCTTGGCCCCGGCTGCAGCTTGCCGGACACGCTGCCAGCGGTGCTGTGCATTTAGTTTGTAGGTCTGCCCCCGTAGCTGCTTGGTCTGGCCTACCTGAAGTCCAATTTGAGCCCCCGGCTTTGGGAGCTTTGGGTTGAGTGTTGGCATAGGTCGATTAGCTGAACAAAACTTGGTGCATCAGTGGAATAGGATTAAGCGCGATGATAGTCCGGCGCTGCCCCGCCTGAATTTCGCGATCGCTAGAATCCAGTATCCTGAGTTGGGCGATCGCCTCCAATTCGGGAAGCTGGGGGAGCCGCACGGTACGGTGATTGCTCATAGGTATTTAGTGGTGGACGGGAGTATGGACTAGGTTCAAGGGTGGGGGAAGCAAATAGCTCATCATCATCGTCATCATCATCAAAATCCTGGCCACTGCCCCGGCCAGCGATCTGAACTTTTTGGGCACCAATGGCGAGGCTTATAGCGGTGACGCCAATGCCAATCAGTTCATCTTTGTGTTCTGGCTCAATACCCGACCCAACGAACGATACCGCTGCAGCAAGCCCCGCGCCAACGGTGATATACATCTGCCACCTATCGTTTCGCTTGAAGCGGTCGAGTTCGCCCCATTGCTTCTTTACCTGCCGCTTCAGCGATGCGCATTCTATCCGCGTAACTTCATAGGTAGCGATCGCCTGCTGATTTTGCTGCTGAAGGTTCCGCACCTCAGCCCGTAGAGCTTGCAGCTCCAAAAGCAGACCATTCTCGTTAGGCGTCATTTGCCAGCCTCATCAAGATTTGCTGACAGGCGCGGGCGTGAGCTGGCAGAGCTAGATCCCATTCAAGGGTTACAAGGTTTGGGAGTCCCGCCGGGTCATGCGCCGCCCGGTAATCCTCAGAGATGCACTCAGCGAGAGATCGCGCATTACCCCAGTGCGACCAGCCGCGCCCCGCTAGCAGATTGATATATTCCTCACTAGGGCTGCAGCGAATCGCCCCCACGTATCGCTTTAGCAGCATTTCAAGCCACCATTCAGGCGTTATTTTAGCCGCTTTGGTCAGCACCGCCAGAGCCTCGCCAGGGTCCGCCGCGCCAACCAAAACCGCTGTTTGCAGGCGATCGCTCACCTGCTGCACTAGACCGTGTACCGCTGTCACCGGGTCATGGGGGCATAGGCAGATTGCCCGGTCTTGAGGCAGGCAATAGGCGTGGGTCATCTTGGGCAGAAATTCGGGGACGCCGGTAACTAGGCGAACCGCCAGCCCGTCGAAGTTGACGCCATCAGCGCGGCAGCGGGCGATCGCCTTGCGGACCAGTAGCCGGTCAAGGTCTGGGGCCGATGTCCGAACCAGAGGAGTACCGGCCAAGTGAGTAGTGCTTTGCATCGTGCGCCGGTTCGATTTGCGGGCCGCTTTGCTGAGCGCTTGCCCCGGCTTCACCACCTCCAGATCCGCGATCATCCCCCCGGCTTGCTGGAATAGAGACACCAGCCGGTAGGAGTCACCACCAGCCGGGGCAGGCCCATCGGCCACGACGCCCAGCGGGGTGATCTCGCCCTGGTCACGCACAAAAATCTGCGTGACTTGCTCGCCGTCAGTGGTGGCGATCGCCTTGATATTCTTGGCATTGAGCAGTAGCTCAGTAGAGCCCGCCAAATCATCCTCAACCTCGTAGAACTCCTCAGCAGTGATGAGCTCGTCAGCAATCAGCCCTAGGTGAACGCGCAGCCGCAAGCCTCCGGCTGGAGCTTCGAGCACCGGCAGATAGACGCCGCGCCCAAACTCCCCATCGGTGATAGGCAGGTCAAACGCGGCCATGTTCACGGGCCGGTCGATGTACTGCGATTCACCCTCTACCCGTTCCCACCGCCGAGCATCGTTTAGCCGGTAGGTAACTCCATCGGAGACGCGCACCGCCCCATCCACTAGCGCCTTAGCGAGCGGAGCCTCATCGTACACGCCCCAATCCCGCCGCACCAGATCGCACGGCTCACCAGCATCAGCGGAGGCGATCGCCGCCGTGGTGCCTTGTTTCATTAGCTCGTACAGCTTGCGCTGCCGCCTACTGAGCAAGTCAGGGAAGCCGAGGATCGAGGTTTCGACTGTAGCCTCAGCGCCGCCGCCGTCGCCCGTCCCCAAAGCTTTGCGCAGGGCATCAGCGACCCGCTGAGTCTCGCCCTCGCTCCAGTTGCCCTCAAGGATGATCTCAGTCATTTACAGCCGCTTGCTAGCCCACTTGCCCAGACTGTCGGAAGCCTCCAGTCCGATTTCCTCAAACAGGTTGGCGATCGCATCCGCCGCCGTCTGCCCCTCTCCAATAGCGTCAGGGCTTGTAGCGATCGCTTGCCACTGTCCCCCCTCGTAAACGAGGCTGATAGGATTAGATTTTCCGAAGCTTTCAGGTAGTACGCTCATAATCTGATAATGATTCTCCTAGGTTGTGCCGACTTTTGCATATCCTGATCGCCGCCGCCGTCGTCTGGGCCAGCAGCCGGAAGCTGAGGAGCCCCGCCGCCGCCGTCCATCCCCGGCATCCCGCCGCCCATCATCCCCATTTGCTGCTGCTGCTGCTGCTTCATCTGGTAGCCTTGCGGCACCACCAGCGGATCGTCCCCCCACTCCACAGGCGATCGCCCGCCCCATTTGGAGCGAAACTCATTGATCGTCATCGAGCCATTATTCACCTCGCCCTGATCGCGCTGGTAGTCGGCATCTTCTTGTGGGGTATGGGCCTGAGTAAAGCTGAACTCAAGATCCGACCACTGACAGCAGCCGTGAATTACGCGGCTTGTGTGGACCTCTGACAGCTTCCGAAGCAGGGGAGCAACGCCCTTATTCTGCATCAGATTTTCCTGCGTCTCAGCCACGCCCGAACCGATGCCCCCGGCCACCTGCTCAGTAAAGCCGATCTGTGATGGCGTGGTGCGGTACAGCATACAGATGCGGTTAATCGTCAGCGTGATCAGCTCCTTAAATTGGAGGTCACGGTTCGACTGCTGCTGCAATGGCTGATACTCAAAAAGCTTTTGGGCTTGCCCCTCCGGGGTGCGCTGCGCTCTAAAGGCGTGGATGTTGTGAGGGTTATCGCGGCTCACGCCCCGGAGCTGAGCCATGATGCGCTTGAACTCGGTATTGCTTACGCCGAGAACGCCCAGCAGGCCAGGAGGGATGCCATTTTTCTGGAAATAATCAGTATTGTATTGATTGGCGTTTAGATCCGACATGATGGACGTGATGGCCGTCTCTATCACAGACAATCCATAGGGTTGCCAGGATGATGGGTACTGCATGAAGTACGCGATCTCATCCGGCTCAAACGCCTCTTGGCGAACCACGTTGTAGCTTTGCCAGTAGCGCCTAGGGATGCCAGCCTCATCGGCCTGGATCTCCATCGTTTCGGCAGCGATGATCCCTAGCTCCACCGGCAGCCGATAGCGATCGCCCACATCGGCAGCGACAATTTCGTAAGCCCCAGCATCGTAGATCAGCAGGTCGCGCAGAAGCTTGCTATGAAAATCGCCCAAACTTTCATAGTTGTTAGGCTTCCTGAAAAAGTTTTTAAGCCAGTTGATGCGCCGCTGCTGATCTAAGTACAACTCAGGCTTGCGGCTTTTGAGCCACTTTGCTCGATCTTCGTCCGTGGGACGAATTGTCCACTCAACGCCACAAACTAGCTCCACCATCGTATCGACACACGCCCGAACCACTTCAGAGCGCAGATAGATGGCCCGGAGCATCTCGACGCTTAGAAATCCTTGCCTAGGCTGCGGCCTGCCGTGCAGCGTTGTGAAGACGTTGGGGACCGACCGCCGCCGTCGCCCAGTGGGCTCAGCCGACTTAGCAAGCGATCGCACGTCGCTGATTCTTGCATCCTGGTCAGGCGCGGAATCCAGCAGCTCGCCTAAGATCAGCTCATCCATATAGATCCTCATCATCTTCGCCGTTCACAAGGCGCTGCCATTCATTATTGAAAGCATCTGTTATTGCCTGATCCCTCGGATCCATCGGATCGCCTTTGTAGGGCCAGCCACTAGAGGCTAAGGCGGGCAGATTGGAGGTATACAAAAAGTAGCGGGCGATCGCTTGTATCTGCAATTCACCCGCTTCACCATTTTTGATGTCCTCTAGCGCCTGAAAGGCCTCTAGATAGGGCTTAGTATTGCCCAGACATATTTTTGCCATCATAACCACATACTAACCGCTGCACGAGGCGCTGTCACTTTGCTCTAGCGGTTATCTCTGTTTATGAACTCCGCTATCGTCTGGTGGGTATGCCCCGGTGCGGCGATCGCCGGTTGGGTCGAGACATAGAGAGCAGCGCTGTCTACCATTCGGACAGACTGAATATATCGAATCAGGCCCACGCCAGGGAATCTAAAACTATCATCAGCGGCTGCTTCGACATCCGATCGCTGATGGGTGTGACTTTTGTACGCCACTCCCTGCCCACCGTACTGAACTTTTACAGCTCGCATAAAGCAGCCGCCAGGGTCGATACACCAAGCCGCGAGGGTACAGCCGACCCCCACGGCGCGGATGCACTGTTGCAGTTCAACATCGACGGCATCGAGTGCAACCCCCTTGAGCCCATCGAATGCCAAGGGGCAATAGGCTATATCGATGTGGCCGAAGCGATGCCGCTTGCGCTGTAGCGCCGCTTCAACGCCAGGATGTAAGCGAGCGCCGTTGAAGCATGAACTGCGATCTAGAATCAGTACCGGCTTATTAGCGATCATTGTGAGTGGAGATGATAGAGTGGGGGCGATCGCGTGAGTTATGGGTGATCTCCGTTGACTCACGCGATCGCTTTTTCAGGAATGGGCCGCAATATATCTACGGCTGAACCGCAAATACTGCAGGTATCGCGGCTGATGCCCTCCAAGGTATTTTGTTGGACCTCATTCAGGGATTTAAGCCTGAGCCCGTGCTTCTGGCACCAACCGGCCTCCATCGGCCTGAGCTGGTGTGATTCGTTTGTGATGTACTTCAGCAGCGCCGCGCCGCCTACCTTGCGTATCACAAAAGATTCCTGCTCTAATATGAGGCGGTCGGCCATGAGCTCAGCAGCGAAGGCTCTAAAGGCTGCCGCATCAGCGCAGACGCGATTATTCAAACTGATAATTCCCCCCGCCCGTGAGGGGACCAATGCCGACGCCGACAGAAACCGCGTCTTCGACCAGCTCAAAGGATCAGTGGGCGATCGCTGCTGGAGCTTGCAGGACGTGTGAAACACAACTCCGACCCCAAAGGAGACTTCAAGATCTAGAAATAGCCGCATATTACCTTCGGCAGTGATGCTGCACCAGGTAAAGCTATGCCCGATCGCCATAGCCCAAGCCTGAAAATGATCGAAGATCTCAGCCACAAAATGCTGCTCGATTTTAAGTCGCCCGCACGGAGCGGGAACGCCATTAGCCTGAATCAGTTTGCGGTACATTGCGCTCTTCACCTCATCCATGAATGCGCCCCTAAGCTGGCTAGTCGAATCCATCGCGATCTCCGTTGATTCGTTTCAGAAGGATTTACATAGCGTACCTAGATCGCACCTGTGATGGCAAGGCAGGTAAAAAAAAAGCCGGGTACATGCGTCCCCCCGGCTTTTGAGTACTGCTGTGCTTTTACCTGTCGAACCCAATAGCTGTCTATAGGCTACAAAAAGTAGCGCCTATAAACAGCCTCGGAGATACGCCCTTACGGAGCCCCCGCCAAGGTATAAAAACCTCGACGCCCATCAAGGCGATCGCAATCATGATACATGAGATCTTGCGTTTTGAAACGATTGAATTTGTGATAGAAATCACATTCAGATTGTGACAATCTAGGGATGCTTTTTCTGGGCTGCAACCCTAGGATAGAAGGAAAAGAATGAGTTGAGGAAGGCAATGAAGACCCTCAGAGAGGCGATTATCGCAATTGAAGAGGCCGGGACTGTGCAGAAAGGGGCCGAGGCTCTAGGCGTGTCGAGGCAAGCCCTAACTAAACGGTTCCGGCGGGACAGTGTCCCCGCAAGCCTCAAAGATAGATTTGAGGCGATCGCTAGCCGAACCGGCAGACCTCGAAGTTACACCGTCGGCGATCGCGGGCGCTGGCATCGGACAGAGGCCCGCTTAGTGGCGATAGGAGACCACTACTTATCAATAGTGAAGGTGAAAGCTCAAAGGCTGGGGCTTCCCGAACAGGCCGTAATCGACGATGCGATCGCCCGCACCACGACGGAAGCTGAAGCGATCGCGGCGCATGTACCCAAAGAAGTCGCCACAGGCGACCAAGGCAATACCACGGCTACCGATCTGGATTTTCTTAGGCGAATGCAAGAGGAACTACAAGGGCTGGACAAGTGACGAGAATCACATTCAAGTTGTGATGATATGGGGTTGCACTTTTTGGGGGTGCAACCCCATAATGTAGGTATCCCACGAAATACAACACCCATGGGGCGACAGAGATCGCCCCAACTACACACCTAAGCACAAGAAAAGGAATCGCCATGGACAAAGTAATCGCGTACCTCGAATCAAAGCTGAGCGATGTTGAAAGAGCCAGATACGAAGGATGGAACTCTTTTGACGAAGATCTAGCGTGGCGCATGGAAGGCATCGACTGGGATAGGGAGCTTATCGAAGCACTTCAAAAAGCTGTAGGCATTAAGTACGCTGTAAGGAGGCTAGAGCACCAAGAT
>JGI12210J13797_10018749_pt1 | contig 11032 bp, 10 predicted proteins | sample ElkSlonscriptome_3_FD_13797 | JGI IMG/M metagenome (IMG submission 13797) | reverse complement strand
CTCGGGATGAAAATCCCACAGGAGAGGGGGTAGGGCGGCGATTTTCATCAATCCAATGATTTATCTCAGAGAAAGGGGAAAAAATGAAAAAGAGATTGGCGTTGTTTCTGGCTGTCACCTTTATCCTCTGCATGGGCGCCACTGCCGGGGCCAAGACCCTTCGGCTGGCCATGGACGCCGACCCGGTGTCCCTCGACCCGCATGTGCAGCTGTCCGGCGGCATGCTCCAGTATTCCCACATTGTGTTCGATCCGCTGATCCGGTGGACCAAAGACATGGATTTCGAGCCGCGTCTGGCCACCAAATGGGAACGGATCGATCCCACGACCCTTCGGTTCCATCTGCGAAAAGACGTAAAGTTCCATTCCGGAAATCCCTTCACCGCCAAGGATGTGGCCTGGACCCTGGATCGCCTCAAAAAGAGCCCGGATTACAAAGGCCTGTTCACACCCTTTGCCGAACCGGAAATTATCGACGACCACACCATTGATATCAAGACCAAGAAACCCTACGGCCTGACCCTCAATATGGCCACCTACATCTTCCCCATGGATTCCAAGTTCTACACCGGCACCGACGAAAAAGGCCATCCCAAAGACGCCATCGTCAAAACCGAGCACTCCTTTGCCAACGAGCATGAGTCCGGCACCGGAAAATACATGGTGGAATCCCGGGAACAGGGGCAGAAGTGGGTGCTGAAAGAATTTCCCCAATACTGGGACAAAGATTCCGGCAACGTCGACACCATCATCCTGACCCCCATCAGTGAAGACGCCACCCGCGTGGCCGCTCTGCTGGCCGGTGACGTCGACTTCATCATGCCGGTGCCGCCCCAGGATTTCGATCGCATCGAAAAGACCGATGACGTGCAGCTGATCACCATGCCGGGCTCCCGGATCATCACCCTTCAGCTCAACCAGAAACGGCGGGAAGAACTCAAAAATCCCAAGGTCCGTCAGGCCATCGCGATGGCGGTCAACAACGCCGGCATTGTCGCCAAAATCATGAGAAAACGGGCCACCACCGCCGCTCAAAACTCCCCCGAGGGGTATGCCGGCCATGTGCCCGAGCTGTCTCCCCGGTACGACCTGGAAAAAGCCAAACAACTGATGAAAGAGGCCGGGTATGAAAAGGGTTTCACCGTCTCCATGATCGCCCCCAACAACCGGTACGTCAACGATGACAAGATCGCTCAGGCGGCGGCCTCCATGCTCTCCAAGATCAACATCGATGTGGAGCTCAAGACCATGCCCAAGGCCCAGTACTGGGATGAGTTCGACGCCCAGGTGGCCGACATTCAGATGATCGGCTGGCATTCGGATACCGAGGACTCGGCCAATTTCTTTGAATTTCTCTACATGTGCCCCAACAAGGAGACCGGCTACGGTCAGTACAACAGCGGCAACTACTGCAACCCCAAGGTGGATGAGCTGACCCTGGCGTCGCAGAGCGAAACCGATCTGGACAAGCGGGCCGACATGCTTCAGCAGGTGGAGCGGATTCTCTTTGAAGACGCCGCCTTCGTGCCGCTGCACTGGCAGATGCTCTCCTGGGCCGGCAGCGAACAGCTCAAGAACCCGGACGAGATCGTCAACGGCATGAACTTCCCCTATTTCGGGGACCTGGTCATGGAATAATATCCCAATGATCCGTCATTATTCGGGTAGTTCGACATGATCGCCTTTTTTATCCGGCGCGTCATTCAGGCCGTTTTCGTCATGCTGGTGATCAGCGTGATCGGTTTCACCATCAAGCAGTCGGTGGGGGACCCGGTGCGGGAGATCACCGGCATTTCGGTCTCGGCCGCGGAGCGGGAGGCCCTGCGGGATCAGCTCGGGCTCAATGATCCGTTTCTGGTCCAGTGGGGCCGGTTTCTCGGCAATGCGCTGGAAGGCGATCTGGGAAATTCTTTTTATTTCAAGCGGCCGGCGACCGAAGTCATTCTGAACAAGGCGCCGGCCACCCTTGAACTGGTTTTGGCCACGTCGATTGTCGTCATCTTTTTTTCCATTCCCATCGGCATCTATGCCGCAGTGAAGCCCCGCCATCCGCTGTCCCGATTTTTCATGGGGGCCAGCATCGTCGGGGTGTCGATTCCGGTCTTTCTGACCGCGATTCTGCTGATCTATATTTTTTCGGTCAACCTGGGCTGGTTCCCGTCTTTCGGCCGGGGGGAGCTGGTGGAGATCTTTCCGGGCTGGCAGTCGGGGTTTTTCACCCTCGACGGCCTCGAACATCTGGTGCTGCCCAGCATCGCCCTCTCTTCCATTATGCTGCCGCTTTTCATCCGCCTGATCCGGGCCGAAATGAAAGAGGTGCTCGAATCCGAATACATCAAATACGCCCGTGCCAAGGGGCTGAAGCGCAAACGGGTGCTTTTTCTCCATGCCTTTAAAAATACCCTGCTGCCGGTGATCACCGTGGGCGGGGTTCAGCTCGGCACCCTGATCGCCTTTACCATTCTCACCGAAACCGTCTTTCAGTGGCAGGGGATGGGCTCCATGTTCATCGAAGCGGTGCAGCGGGCCGACACCTCCCTGATGGTGGCCTATCTGGTCTTTGTCGGGTTTCTGTTCGTGGTGGTCAATACCGTCGTGGACCTGATCTACGGGTTGGTCAACCCCACCGTCCGCATTTCGGGGAGGAAATAACCATGGCTTTCCGGTGGCAGCGCCTTCGCGACTCTTATTTTCTTCACAACTTCATTCGGGACCCCATCGCCCTGTTCAGTTCCATCTGTCTGGTAGTGCTGGTGATCACCAGCTTCGGGGCGCCCCTGATCGCCCCCCATGACCCGTACGACACCACCACCATCGACATTATGGATTCGGAACTGCCCCCGATCTGGCTGCCGGGCGGCTCCGACCAATTTCCGCTGGGCACCGATTCTCAAGGCCGGGACATGCTCTCCACGCTTTTGTACGGAATGCGGGTCTCCATCATCATCGGCCTGGGCGCGGTGGCCCTTCAGTCTTTTATCGGGATCATTTTCGGGCTTCTGGCCGGATACAAGGGCAGCCGATTCGACGCCATCCTGATGCGGATGGCCGACGTGCAGCTCTCCTTTTCCACTTACATGGTGGCCATCTTCTTCGGGGCCCTTTTCAAGGCCGCCTTCGGCATGGGGGTGTATGAAGAGTTCGCCATTCCGCTGCTGATCCTGATTATCGGGTTCGCCGAGTGGCCCCAGTACGCCCGAACGGTTCGGGCCTCGGTGATGGCCGAAAAGAAAAAGGAATATGTGGAGGCGGCCCGGGTGATCGGCCTCAGCCCCAACCGGATCATGTGGCGGCAGATCCTGCCCAATACCATGACCCCGGTCCTGGTCATCTCCACGGTTCAGGTAGCCAACGCCATCATGAGCGAAGCGGCCCTCTCCTTCATCGGGCTCGGCATGCCGGTGACCCGGCCCTCGCTGGGCTCGCTCATCAAGGCCGGTTTCGACTATATCTTTTCCGGCTCCTGGTGGATTACCCTTTTTCCCGGTATCGCCCTGGTGCTCCTGATCCTCTCCATCAATCTGCTGGGGGACTGGCTTCGGGATTTCCTCAACCCCAAGCTGTACAAGGAGTAGCCGTGGAGAGAGAACCCCTTCTATCGGTCAGGGATCTGACCATCAGCTTTCGCCTGCGCCAGGGCATTCTCACCGCCGTCAACCGGGTCAGTTTCGATCTGTCCGAGAGCGAACGGCTGGGCATCGTGGGGGAGTCCGGGGCCGGAAAGTCGGTGACCGGGTTCGGCATCATCAACATGGTCAGCAAGCCCGGTTTTATCGCCGGCGGGTCGATTTCGTTTCAGGGGAGTGAGTTGACCACCCTGTCCGAGGAGGAGTTGCGCCGCATTCGGGGGGACCGGATCAGCATGATCTTTCAGGACCCGATGATGACCCTCAACCCGGTGCTCACCATCGGTACCCAGATGATCGAAACCCTCAAGGCGCATCGCCGGATTTCAGACAAAGAGGCGGCGGAAATCGCCATGGACCGGATTCAGAAGGTGGCCATTCCCGCGCCGGAAAAGCGGCTCACACAGTATCCTCACGAGTTTTCCGGGGGCATGCGCCAGCGGATCGTCATCGCCATTGCGCTCTTGACCTCGCCGGCCCTGATCATCGCCGATGAGCCGACCACCGCCCTCGACGTGACCATTCAGGCGGACATCATGGCCCTGCTGCTGGAGCTGTGCCGGTCCGAGCGGATGGGCCTGATCCTGATCACCCATGACCTGGCGGTGGTCTCCCAGGTGGCCGAGCGGATTGCGGTGATGTACGCCGGCGCCGTCATGGAACTGGGGAAGACCGAGCAGATCATCTCCAACCCCCAACACCCCTACACCCGGGGGCTGCTGGCCGCCCTGCCCCAGAAGGTGGGTCGAAAGGGCCGACTCAATCAGATCCCCGGCTCCATGCCCAACCTCCTGGGGATTCCCGATGCATGCCCCTTCAACAACCGGTGCTCCTGGTGCGAGGAGATCTGTCGCCGGGAAACCCCGCCGCTGGCGCCCAAATCCGCCGGGTGCCTGGCCGCCTGTCATTTGCTGGATTGAGGACATGAGGATGGAAAACAAGGTGCTCCTGAGTGTGCAAAATGTGGTCAAGCACTTCGATATCACCGGCGGATGGCTGGAGCAGTTCAAATTCGAGGGCGGCCGAATCGTCAAACGGCAACAGATCGTCCATGCGGTCAACGGGGTCAGCTTCGACATCCATGACGGGGAGACGGTCAGCGTGGTGGGGGAGTCGGGGTGCGGCAAATCGACCCTGGCCCGGGCGGTGATGCGGCTGTATCCGCCCACCAGCGGCGAAGTCCACTATCGGGGAAAGCGCATCGACAACCTGTCTCGAACCGACATGAAGGCCTACCGCACCCGAATGCAGATGGTGTTTCAGGACCCCTACGCCTCCCTCAACCCGCGGATGAGCGTGCGCCAGATCCTGGAAGAGCCGATCCGATTTCACCGCCCGGAAATTCCTTCCGACGAGGTCCGGGACCGGGTGGCCGAAATCATGCGCCAGGTGGGGGTCGACCCCGAATGGCAGGGCCGCTACCCCCATGAATTCTCCGGCGGTCAGCGCCAGCGGATCTCCATCGCCCGGGCCCTGGCCGTGGACCCCGAATTCATCGTGGCCGACGAACCCATCGCCGCCCTGGACGTCTCCATTCAGGCCCAGATTCTCAACCTGATGATGGACCTGCAGGAACAGCGGGGCCTCACCTATCTGTTCATCAGCCACGACCTGTCGGTGGTGGAGCACATCTCCAACCGGGTGGCGGTGATGTATCTGGGCTCCCTCTGCGAACTGGCCGAGACCGACGAACTCTTCGAAAATCCCCGCCACCCCTATACCCAGGCGCTGCTCTCCGCGATTCCCCGGCTGGGCGTCGTCGGGTTTCAGCACGAACGCCTCAAGGGCGACGTACCCACCCCCATCGATCTGCCCACCGGCTGCGTCTTCCACGGCCGATGCCCCCATTCGGACGGCGACCGGTGCGTTCGGGAGATCCCCGGGATGATTCGGTTGGAATCGGGGGCCCGGGTGGCCTGTCATGGGGTGGAAGAGGGCAGGCTGTAAAGGGCTGAGCACCACCGATACCGCCCGAAAATCAGATCGACCTCAGATCGATATCGGGTCAGTCATCCATCCAATTCTGCCGTTTTTTCATCCGCGCCCGTCTTTCTTCCGCTAGTTTCTGCATATCGGTCTGGGTATCGCTTTCATCCACGATTTCGAGGCCGAGAAGGGTTTCGATGAAGTCTTCCATGGTGACCAGGCCGCTGGTGCCGCCGAATTCGTCGAGGACCAAGGCGACATGCTCCTTATTGTAGAGGAGCTGTTCGAACAGCCGGGGAACCGTCATGGTCTCCCGAGTGACGATGAAATCCCGCTTCAATTCAATCAGTTTCATCTGGTGGTGGTCCTCGGCCAGCTTGCTCAGGACCGAGTCCTTCAAGACATAGCCGGGAATGTTGTCCAGATTTTCTGAATAGAGAGGAATTCTTGAAAATGCCAGATACTCTTTTTGCGAATGGAATTCCTGAAGGGTCATCTCCTCCGGGGCGGCCACCATTACCGTGCGCGGGGTCATGATCTCCTTCACGGGAATGTCTTTCAGCCGCAAAATATTGACGATGACGTTGCTTTCGCGGGTCTGGAAAACCCCTTCTTTGGCGCCCATGTTGGCCAATATGGCGATCTCGTCGCGGGTCAATGTTGCAGGCTTATGCTTTCCGGAAATGATCTGGGTGATCATTTTCGACAGAATTACCAGCGGATAGGTAATGATGATCATGAACTGAATCAGCCGGGCGGTGGTGAAAGCGAGTCTTCGCCAGTAGATGGCGCCGATGGTCTTGGGGATGATTTCGGTGATCACCAGGATCAGGAGGGTCAAGACCGCGGACGCGATCCCGAAGGCCGCCTCTCCATACAGCTTGACCACCTGGGAGCCGACCCCGGCCGCGCCCACGGTATGGGCGATGGTGTTGAGGGACAATATGGCCGAGAGCGGTTTGTCGATCTTCCTTTTAAACCGCAGCAGTAATTTCGCGGCCCGTCGGCCTTCATCCGCTTGGGTCTGGATGAAGGACAGGGTCGAGGAGAGCAGCACCGCCTCTGAAATGGAGCAGACAAAGGATATCCCAAGGGCCAGAAACAGATAAAATATCAATAATCCCATATATTTCCTTTTCGATGAAAAGAACCCGCGTCCCTCACCGGTCTCATCGGCGACGGCCTACCAATGGGGCTGATTCCCGATCCGCTGACCCATCACCTCCATGGTGTTGTAGATGACCACGAAGGCATTGGGATCGATGGATTTGATGATTCTTTTGATGCGGGGCAGTTCCCGAATGGTGACCACCGCATACAGTATTTTCTCTTCTTTCCCCGAATAACCGCCCTGACCGTGAATGTGGGTGATCCCCCGGTTCAGTCTGTGGAGGATCTGATCGGAAATCTCCTTCCAGTGTTGAGAAATGATCAGTACGACTTTGCGCTGGCTTAGTCCCGTGAGAATGATTTCAATGACCTGGGAGGAGACATACATGTAGACCAGGGTATATAACGCCGCATCCAGCGACACCATGAGAGCGGCCACCGCTAAAATGACAATATTGACGCCCAGAAAGGTGTTTCCGATTCGAATGGAGAATTTGTTGAGCAGAATCACCGAGAGGACATCCAAGCCGCCCCCCGAACCTTGTGATCGGAGAACAATTCCGGCACCTGCGCCGAGGATGATTCCAGCCAGAATGGCGGCCAGGATTTTATCATGAACCGGCAGTTCGATTTTGATGAAGTAGAGGGCGATCGTCAGAACAAGAACCCCGATCACGCTGTACCAGAAAAACCGCCGGCCCACCATTTTGCTCCCCAGCATGAAGACCGGAATATTCAAGACGAAATAAAGCACCGCAACGGAGGCGGGCGGATACAGAAATTTAATGCCCAACACAATCCCGGTCAGGCCCCCGCTCATAAATTTTTGGGGCAGAAGAATGCCGTTAATGGCCAAAGCGCTGACACAGCTGCCCACCACAATCAGCAGCAAATTCCAGGAAAAATCTTTCAAGGACCCGAAGACCGGCGTCGCCACCTGGATGGGCGGCGTCGGAAGCGGTTTTTCCTCTTTTGGATCCTCGGGGGATGAAGTCTCCATACACGATCCTTACCCAAGATGCGGTTTGCATCCTGTAAACGTATTTTTATTGTCTGTCGCTCGCCGGTCCGACCGCTTCTCCACACCCGGGGGGCCGTGAACAAAACCAGCCGGACGGCAAACCATCCGGCTGACTCGGACATGCATACGGCGGGGTGCCGGAAAACAGCGCACCGCTTAGATATATATCTGAAACCCCATACCCTATGTGAGTGGGGGTGTCAAATGAATTGTCCTCGAAGCCCCTCATGCAGCATTCGGCAGAAGCGGGTGAATTCCGAGGCATCCGAATGGCGGGGGCGTTTCAGATCGACCGGGATATCCGCCCGAATGCGGCCGGGGTTTTTGTCCATCACCAGGATGCGATCGGCCAGGGTGACCGCTTCCATGACGTCGTGGGTGACGAAGAGAATGGTGTGGGAGAGCTGCTCCCAGAGCGAGAGTAGAAGGTTTTGCATCGCCTCCCGGGCCTGGGCGTCCAGGGAGGCGAAGGGTTCGTCCATCAGCAGCACCTGAGGTTGAAGGATCAGCACCCGGGCCAGGGCCACCCGCTGCTTCATGCCGCCGGAGATCTCCCGGGGCAGAAAATGCCGATAGGGGGTCAGCCCCACCAGGGAGAGAAAACGGTCGACCTCCTGCTGCACCGCACGGCGGTCCCGCACCTTCCCCTTCAGCCCGAAGGCGATATTTTCGGAGACCGTCAGCCAGGGAAACAGGGCGTCCTCCTGAAAGACCACGCATCGATCCGGCCCGGGCCGGGATACCGGCCGGCCGTTGAGCCGCACCTCTCCCGCACTGGGCTTCAGAAACCCGGAGAGCGCTTTGAGGAGCGTCGATTTGCCGCACCCGCTGGGCCCCAGAATGCAGATCAACTCCCCGGTGCGGGCGGTGATGCGGATGTCTTCGAGGACCGTGAGGAAGCTTCGATTGACCGGGAAAACCTGGGTCAGGCCCCGCACCTCCAGAATCGGCTTTCGAGGATCGGGGATTCGGCTTCGGGAAATGACCTTGAGGTCGGGTTTCATGTCAGCCGCCGGGCGCTTTTGAAGCAAAACCGCAGGATTGATTTCAGGAGCAGGTCGCTGATCCGGCCCATGGCCGCGATCAGGATGATCCCCACGATAATGATATCGATCCGGCCCAGCATGCGGGCGTCCATGATGACCGCCCCGAGCCCGTCGGGCACCCCGGTAAGCTCGCCCAGCACCAGATAGGCCCAGGCGATCCCCAGGCCCAGCCGAAGCCCGGTCATGATATGGGGCATGGCGCCGGGCAGCAGTATGGCAAACGTCCCCCGGACCCGGCGGATGCCCATCATGGCCCCCGCCTGAAGCAGCAGCGGATCGATGGACCTGGCGCCGGCGGCGGCATTGAGATAGATGGGAAAAAAGGCGGCGAGCGCCACCAGAAAAACGGTGGTCTTGAGGCCGATGCCGAACCAGACCAGGGCCAAGGGCAGCCAGCAGATGCCGGGCACCGCCCGAAGCCCATTGATGGAAGTGGACAGCAACCGGCGCACCGCCGCGGTTCGACCCGACCAGATCCCCAACGGAATCCCCAGAAGGGCGGCCGAAGAGAACCCGATAAAGACGCGGAACAGGCTGGCCCGGGCATCCCCCGGAAACCGACCCGCATACGGACCTTCTCCCGCATGGCCGAAAACATAGGAGAATCCGGCCTTGCCGATGTCTTCCGGGTGGGGAAGCAGGTAGGTCGGCATCAGGCCGGTTTCACTGATGAAGATCCAGCCCGCAACGAACAGGACGGGCAGAATCCAGGGCAGCAGGCCGGACAGGCCGCTTCTGAGGACAGTCTGGTTCACGAAGGCGGGGTTTACTCCTTGCGTGTTTCCGATTTCAGTTTTTCGACAAAGGAGAGGTCGAACAACTGATCATAATCCGGTTGCTGTTGAATCACCCCCAAGGCTTCCATGCGGGCCCCGAGGGCCTTGACCTGTTCCATAAAGGCGCCGTCCATGTCCCAGGCCAATTCCATATTGGGTGCCGCCTGTTGCAGAATCGACAAATCGGTTCCGAAAACGGCGGCCTTTTTCAACCAGGCCTTCGGATTCGCTTTCAAATGCTCGGTGGCTTCGGCATGGGCTTTGACCAGTGCATAGACCTTTTCCGGATGCTTTTCGATGGTCTCGCGTGTGACCAGCATGCCGGCGTTGATGGTGCCGATGGATTCACCATAATACGGATAGGACAGTATCCGTCCGTATCCCTGATCCACCGCCAGGGTGGGAAAGGGCTCGCCGGAAAGAAAGGCGTCGATGCCGCCTCGGGCCAGGGCCAGGCCCATGTCAAAAAAATCGACCCGGACCAGTTTCACATCGGTGTCCGGAGACAATCCGTTTCGGGTCAGGGTTTCCCGAAGCAGAATCTCGTGCATGGTGCCGGGCACATACCCGATTTTTTTGCCCTTCAGGTCCGCCACCGTTTTCACCGGACCGTCTTTTTGGACCACCAGGGCCGAACACTTGTTGCACAAAGCCGCCACCACGACCACCGGCTGCCCGAGAGACGCCGAATGAACGGCATGGGCCAGGGTGGTGCCGCACATGTCCAGACTGCCTGCCAGCAGAGCGGTCTTCTGATCCGCCGGATTGGTAAAGGCGAACACCGATACGTTGCTCGAATCGGGCAGAAACCGGTCGTAGTAAAAGGGCTGAATGGTCTGGGCGGTTTTCCAGGTGCCGACCTTGTATTCCCGGGAAAAAGCCGGACCCGCCCCGAGGACCGGTATTCCGAGGAGGAGCACCAGGCAGGCGATCAAGAAAGCATACGGCTTCATCAGGGTTTCCTTTCCAATTCGGCATGGCCGACTGCGGGCGAATCCGCGCGGGGACCCGTAAAACAGTTGGACGGCAGATCCGGGTCCCAGTTCATCTCCTTCTGAAGGGTTCGGCAGTATTCAATCCCTTTCCCGCGCCCTTTTTCGGTGTCGGAAAGCCCATCCCGAGGGCTGGAGCCCACCTCGGGAAAAAAAAGATTGGCCCCGGCCAGCAGAGAGGCGGCGTGGGGTTCATGGGTGCAGTGGGCTCGGGGAACATCCCCCATCACCAGTCGGCTCACCGCCACCATTTTGGCCATCTCCAGTTCGGTGATCATCCCGTGTTTTTCCATGGGCGAGCCCGGAAAATTGATCCGGCGCATGACCCCGCTGTAGGCGGCGCCGTACCGCCGGGCCAGAAACATCAGGTCCACGATCTCTTCATGACGGTGCTCGGGCCCCACCGGCTCCACACAGTTCATCCATTGAAGGCCCACATCCCGAAAGACTTGAATGGAATGAATCCGCTTGTCCACATTCAGGGGCGTGTCCCGTCCTTCTCCCAGGCGCACCGAGTGGTAAGCCCCGACATATCC
>JGI12210J13797_11137973_pt1 | contig 11033 bp, 9 predicted proteins | sample ElkSlonscriptome_3_FD_13797 | JGI IMG/M metagenome (IMG submission 13797) | reverse complement strand
GAACATACTTCGGCATTTCCTCGGTTCGCGGACACCCCATCGAACCCACCCAGACCACGGATCACCCGTCAACCGGTCTGAATCACGCGCTAGCCGGGACAAATCGCCAGAAGCGAGCCCAGCGGATGGGGCTCAGGCCCGCTCGACGTCGACGGCGCGCTTGGCCGCGGCCCGCAGGAGAACGGCCAGGAACAGACCGAACGCCGCGGGGATCGACGGGAGGAGCCCCAGCGCCGGTTCGTGAGGGATGACGCCCCACGAACCGATCCCGAAGAGGAGGGCGACCGCGAGGTGGTGCCCCAGGCTCCAGCGCACGGTCTTGCGGATCACGTCGACGCGCTTGTGGAGCAGGAGCCCCGCCGAGCCCATCAGCCGGACCGAGAGGATGAACCCGCTGAGTACGACCACCGCCAGCAAGATCACGAAGAGTGGAGCGTCGCCCGCCATCAGAAAGAGCAGGCAGCCAGCCGGCGCGAAGATCAGCATCGTCACGACGCCCCAGGCCGCGTTGGCGCTGGCGGCGCCACGGATCAGCCACGGGGCGCCTTGCTCGGACTCCTCGTGGACGACGTCGCCCCGATAGGGATTGGCGTCGACGGACTGCGCTCGCCGCCGGATGCCCCAGCGCCGGCCGTCGCGCTGACCGAGGGTGAGGGCCGCGGCGACGGCGGCGCCCACGGCCGCCAACGAGGTCATGATCAGCCACCACATGTCGATGAGACGCGCGAGCCGGCGCGAACGTTCCAGCTCAATGGGCTCGAGGCTCGATCTCGCTGCTGACCTGCGCGCCCTCGACCGAGGCGAAGACGTCCGCATCCCACTCGTCGCCCATCGTGACCTCGCTGACCTGGATAGCGGTGACCTTGTCGCCGACGGAGCCGGGCTCGCCGTCCTCGCCGGGGGTCCAGGCGTAGGTGTCCAGGGTGCCGGCGAACTGTAGCTCTCCGACCCGGTGGTAGTCGGTGTAGCGCATCAGCTTCTCGGGCGTGTGGCCGCCCTCGGGGAAGAAACCCGGGTAGGCGACCACGTAGCGAAGCGCGGCGAGCTCGTAGCTCTCCGGGTGGATGTAGAGAATGTAGTAGTCGTCCGGGCTGTCGCCGGTGCCTTCCTCGTAGCTGATCTTCACCAGCCGGTAGCTCTCGCCATCGAGCTCGGCGTTCTCGAGGAGCTCGTAGCGAGTCCCGGGGTCGGCGACCACGAAGGGCATCCCGACGAAGTAGTAGGGCGTCAGGGCCCAGAAGCGCGCCGGGCTCGGGAAGGCCTCCGCGTCCGGCGTGATCCACGCCCGCTCGCCATCCCACCCGAAGGTGGCGACCTCGCCGGCGCCGCCGTCGAGCTCCTCGTGGACTGCTCGCGAGCGCCAGAGGTCGACCTTCTGGGCCGTGTGCATCCGCCGCTCCGGTGCGGAGAGTGGCTGGTAGTCGAACTCGAAGGCGATCGTCCCGGACTTCAGCCAGTTGGCGAGGCCGCCCGCCGTCTGGATCGACTGCCAGACCAGGTCACCGGCTTCGGTGGCCTCCATCCGTTCTCGCGCCTCGGTCACTCGGGCCTCCACCCAGCTGTCGGCGATCGGCCCGGCGGGGATCGCTTCGGCCTCCGGTGCCTCCGGTGCCTCCGGTCCCTCCTGGGTGCTCTCGGTCGTGGCGACTTCGGTGGGCGGGTCGTTGCCCTCATCACAGCCAAGGAGCGCGAGGGTGAGCGACACTGCCAGCCACAGGCGGTAATCCATGCTCGAAAGACGGGCGATTGTGGGTGCCGTTACGTCCGCTGGGGCTTGCATTTGTCCCTGCGGCACCGGACAAGGGGCCCGATGGCGGAGATGAACTTCGACGGGCTGGTCGGGCCCACTCACAACTATTCGGGGCTCTCGCACGGCAACGTCGCCTCTTCCGCCCACGGGGGCCAGGTCTCACGGCCGCGGGAGGCTGCGCTGCAGGGGATCGCGAAGATGGCCTTCGTCCGCGATCTGGGGCTCGGCCAGGGAATCCTCCCACCGCACGATCGACCTCGGCTGGACGTCCTTCGGGGACTCGGCTTCATCGGCGACGACGCAGCGGTCGTGGGCGCCGCGGCCGAGAGCGCACCCCATCTGCTCGCCTCGGTCTACTCCGCCTCGCCGATGTGGACCGCGAACGCCGCCACCGTGTCCGCGAGCGCCGACACCACGGACGGCAAGGTCCACTTCACGCCCGCGAACCTGGCCTCGACCTTCCACCGGTCCCTCGAGCCGGAGCAGACCGGCCGCGCGCTTCGCCGGATCTTCCCCGGTGACGCTTTCGTCCATCACGCGCCCCTGCCCGGGGGCGCCGCCTTCGGCGACGAGGGGGCCGCCAACCACACCCGCCTCGTCGCGAGGGGCGGCGGCCTCGAAGTGCACGTCTTCGGGCGGAAGGCCTTCGCGAAGGACGGCGCCGCCCCGACGCGCTTCCCCGCTCGGCAGACCCAGGAAGCGAGCGAAGCGTTGGCCCGCCGCCACGGCGTGCGCGCGGCGCTCTTCCTTCAGCAGTCGCCTGCCGCCATCGACGCCGGCGTCTTCCATAACGATGTCATCGCCGTCGGCCATGGCGACCACTGGCTGATGCACGCCGAGGCGTTCCTCGAGCCCAACGCGGCCGACCGGCTCCGCGCTGCTTTCGACGACCTCGACGGCGAGCTCCGGCTCTTCGAGGTCTCGGTCGAGCAGCTCTCGATCGAAGGCGCGGTGAACACCTACCTCTTCAACTCCCAGCTGGTGCAGACGCCGAGCGGCTGGGTGCTGGTGGCGCCGATGGAGTGCGCGGAGGACGCGAGCGCGCGCGCGGTCACCGAGGCCATGGTCGCCGAGGGTTTCCTCGACCGAGTGGAGACCCTCGATCTGAAGCAGAGCATGCGCAACGGCGGCGGCCCGGCGTGCCTGCGGCTGCGGGTCCCGCTCACCGACGCCGAGCGCGGCCAGGTTCACGGCCCCTGCCTGCTCACGGCCGAACGCGAGGCGACCCTCCGGGGCTGGGTCAGCCGCCACTATCGTGAAGAGCTGGCCCCGAGCGATCTCGCCGACCCGCAGTTGGTCACCGAGGTCCGCACGGCTCTCGACGAGCTCACCCAGCTCCTCGAGCTCGGCAGCGACTTCTACGACTTCCAGCGCTGAGGTGCGCCGCGGCCATGACCTCCGACGTCATGGCTGCCGGTCCCCGGCGGCTCGAGACTTGGATGGAAAGGAGTCCTCCATGTCTCGCACCCTCCCCCGGGCTGGCCTGCTTCGCGCCGCCCTCCTCTTCAACGCCACCTTCTCCACGGCCTGCGCCATCGGGGCCTTGGCAGTCGCCGACATGCCGGGGCTACCGCTCGGTGAGTGGTCCCCAGTCGCCATGCGCGGGCTCGCGGCCGGCCTCTTCGGCTTCGTGCTCTTCCTCCTCTGGCAGGTCTCGCGCCTCGGCCGGCCCAGCCCGCCGCTCTTCGCGGTCGGTCTGACCATCCTGATGGACGAGCTCTGGGTGGTCGGCAGCCTGGTGCTCCTCGCGTTCGTCCACGACCGCTGGGACCCGCTCTTCGTCACCACGGTCGCGGTCGTCGCCGGCGTGGTCGGTCTGGCGGCGACGGCGCAGTGGATCGGCCTGTCGCGGATGATCCGGGAGCGGGATCCCGCCCTCGACACCCGCACCCGCTACGAGCTCTCGGTGGCGGTCGATGCCTCGGCCGACGACTTCTGGCGGGTGCTCGCGGAGCTCGAGCAGATCCACGCGCACTCGTCCGATCTGCAGCGCTCGGATGTCGCGGGCGAAGGCGTCGGTGCGGTCCGCACCTGCAGCAACGCCGCCGGTCAACAGTGGTCCGAGGAGGTCACCGCCTGGGATCCGGCCGCCCGCGCCTTCCGGGTGCGCTTTCGATCGGAGGCGCACGGCTTCCCCTTCCCGATGGACCCGATGATCGGTGGCTGGCGCGTGACGCCGCTGGCCGCCGACCGGGCCGAGGTCACGCTCTGGTGGTCCTTCACCACCAAGCCGGCGTGGGCCGCGCCGCTGCTCGTTCCGCTGCTGGACCGCGGCTTCAAGGCCGGGATGGTGACGACCATTCGGTCCATGGCCGCCGAAGCCCGGGCGCCTCTTCGCAGCGGGGCGCCGGTCGCCGCACCGGCCGAGTGAGCTCGAGCTCAGGCCCACGAGAAGCCGGAGATCCGGTCGCGATGGGCGAGCACCGGGGCGCCGAAGCCCTCCGCGCGGCGACCCCGGTGGGCCTGGGCCGAGGGGGTCTTGCAGCCCACGATGGCGGGGCACTCTCGTTCGAGCGCCGGGTCGGTGAGCGCCTCGACCATGAAGAGCGCGAAGTCGATCCGGCGGGTCTTGTCGCTGGCGAGGATCGGGTCGCCGACGAGTTCGGCCCAGACCGGCAGCCCCTGGCTCGGGCCTTCCTCCAGGCTGCTGCCGCGGACCACGGTCCAGCGGCGGTCGCTCGCGAAGATCCGGTCGCAGGCCTCGACCTGATCGTCGAGCTCGACCAGTCGCAAGAGGCGCGCGAGGAAGCCGAAGACCGCCACGAAGAAGCGAAGGCCGAGTGAGTACTGGTCCTTGCCGTCGCGGCTGATGTGCCAGCCGCAGGAGAAGGCCAGCCGCGCCTCGGGCTCGGCGTAGTCGAGCACGGCCTGCGCGGTGCCCGAGGCGTACTGCTGCACGCCCCAGGGGACGAGCACGGTGAGCACTCCATCGCAGCCCTTCACGGCCTCGCGAATGACCTCCCGGTCGTTCGTGTCGCCTGCCGCGATGGTGATCCGGTCGGCGAAGTCGTCGAGCTTGGCGACACTCTGCTCTCGGCACACGCCAACGACCTCGTAGCCCCGGTCGAGGCAGTGCTGGACCATGTAGCGGCCGAGCTTTCCGGAGGCGCCGATGATGGCGACGCGGCGGATGGGGGCTTGGGGGTGGCTCTGGGTCATCTCGTCTCCTGTTTCGAGGTCGGTCGCCTGGTGCTGACATCGACTACGAACGTTGTACGAGTATGATTTCAATGGGTCGACGGCGAATTGAGCACTCTTTCTATGCGTTAGTGCATGGATCAGTCGTCCGGCCGCTCGACGGAGGCGGTTGAGGTCAGCGCGTGCCGGAAGCTTCTTCGAGATCGACCAGCGCGTCTTCGAGGTCGTCGATGATGCGCTGGATTCGCGGGGCGGATTCACGGCAGGCGACGATGCCGAAGTCGAGATGGTCGCCGTTGCTGATGAGGGTGAAGTTGAGCGCGAAGCCGTGCCAGATCGCGCTCATCGGGTACATGCCGTCGATGCGCGCGCCGTTGTAGTAGACGGTCTGCCCCGGTCCCGGAACGTTGGAGATGACCGTGCTGAAGGGCGGGAATCGGTCGGCGAGACCGAGGGCGCCCACCAGGATCGCCGGCGCCTGCGTGAGCTGGGTGAAGAGCTCCACCTCCTTGGGGCCCATGCCGCGGAGCAGGTCCTTGCCCTCGTTCATCGAGGCCTTCGTCGCCTCGAAGCGCTCCGCGGCGTCGGCGCGGTCGGTCGCCAGGTTCGCCACCAGCGCGCCCACCGAGTTGCCGAGCGAGCCGTGCTTCTCGGTTCGGATGGAGACCGGGGTCATGGCGCTGAGCGGCAGGTCCGGGAGCTCACCGAGATCCATCAAGTAGCGGCGGAGCGCGCCACCACACATCGCCAGGACGACATCGTTGATCGTCCCGCCGAGTGCCTTGCCGACCGCCTTGACCCGGTCCAGCGAGTAGGACTGCGCCACGAAGCGGCGGGCGCCGGTGATCTTGGTGGTGAAGCTCGTCTGCGGGGCGGGGTGCCAGGACGTCGTGAGCTTCTTGTCGGCGGGGTTTCGCCACGCCCGCGCGTACTCGCGGAGGCTGCCCATCAGATGTCGGCTGAGGCCGAAGCTCTCCCGCAGCACCTCGCTCACCAGCCGCACCTCCTGGTCGGTGGGCGGTTCGGCCTGCTGGGCCTTCGCCGCCTTCGCCTCCGCTCGCTGCGCCCGGAAGCGGCGCTCTGCCTCCATCGAGAAGGGTGAGCACTCGCGCCGCTCGCTCGGGTCCGTGCTGTAGAAGGACTTGGCCAGCTGCATCGCCGCGACGCCGTCCACCGCTGCGTGGTGCACCTTCGAATAGAGCGCGAACTGCCTTTCCTGCAGCCCTTCGATCAGGTGCATCTCCCAGAGCGGCCGGTGCCGGTCGAGGAGCGTCTGGTGCAGCCGGCCGACCAGCTGGAAGAGCTCGCGATAGCGGCCGGGCTTGGGCAGCGCCGAGTGCCGCACGTGGTAGTCGACGTCGAGGTGCTCATCCGGCACCCAGTGGGCGATGGCGCCCATCGCGGTCGACTTCAGCTTGTGGCCGAAGGGCCGCCGCCACTCGTCGGCGCCGGTGAGGACGCCGTGCATGTCCCAGAGGAACTCCTGCTCGTCCGCGCCCTCGGGCAGCGTGAAGAGGTAGAGCCCGCCGACGTGCATCGGTGTCTCTCGCGACTCGGCGATGAGAAAGCCTTGGTCGACGGGGCTCAGGCGATGCATGCGCCCATGGTAGCGCGCCGCGCCCTCAGTCGGGACTTCGGCCAGGCGATGGAGACCGACCCGCTTCGTGAGTGGGCGTCGCGGGCCCGGCGTAAGGAGCGCTCGATTCGAGCGTGCCGCTCGTTTTGAGCGCCCATGTCGAGCGCATGCAGAGATTTGCCTGCGATTCGACGGGAAAAATGCTGTGGCACGCCAGCTGCATTATCCCTCCTCGTGGTCCCATCCAACCCCACGGTTCTCCTGGTCGACGACGAGTCCCTCTTCTCCCAGAGCGTGCGTGATGCGCTCGAGGGGGCCATCCACCAGGTCGAGGTACACCAGGCGAAGAACGGCCTGGAGGCACTCGCGGCGCTGGAACGGCAGCGCTTCGACCTGCTCGTCACGGACCTGCAGATGCCTCAGATGGGCGGCTTCGAGCTGCTCGTGACGCTCAACGAGCGTGGGCTGCATATCCCGACCATCGTCGTCACCGCCCACGGCGGACCCAAGGGCGTGGACTTCGCGTTGAGCTACGGGGCGCTCGCCTTCGTCAGCAAGCCGGTGAACTTGGAGCAGCTGGTGGACCTCGTGGCCGAGCGCTTGCGAGTCCCCGGAGGCGGTCGGATCGACGGCGTGTCCGTCACCGGCTTCCTCCAGCTCCTCGAGATGGAACGGAAGACCTGCACCCTCCGGGTCAGCTCCGGCGCCGAGTCCGGGACGATGACCTTCGTCGAAGGCTCGCTCGTCGATGCGCGCGCTCCCGAGAGTCGCGGCGACGCCGCGGTCCGAAAGATCCTCGGTTGGGGCGACCCGATCCTGCACCTCGAGCCGACGACGAGTCTCGTCGAAGAGACCATCGAGACCCCACTCGGCCACCTTCTGATGGACGCCATGCGCTCCCTCGACGAGGAGTCACGGACCGAGCGTCCGTACCGGCGCACCCGCTCGGCGGTGCTCCGCGAGCTCCCTTCCATTCCGCCGCTTCGGCCCGACCGAGGCGAGCCTGCGCTCCCCGATTGGACCCCGGAGCGCGACGATCAACCCAAACGAAAGAGAACGACAGTGGCAAACGTGAACGAAAGCATGGAAACGGCGATGGCGATCGATGGAGCCGTGGGCGCAGCCCTGGTGGACTTCGAGAGCGGTCTGACCTTGGGCACGGCCGGAGGCGGCTCGGCGCTCGACATCGACACCGCCGCGGCCGGCAACACCCAGGTGGTGCGGGCCAAGATGAAAGTGATGCAGGCCCTCGACATCGACGGTGCCATCGAAGACATCCTCATCACGCTCGAGGAACAGATGCACCTCATCCGCCCGCTGGAGAAGATGCCCAACCTCTTCCTCTACCTGGCCATCGACCGGCAGCGCGGCAACCTCGGCATGGCGCGGCTGAAGCTCAAGCAGATCGAGCAGGCCCTCGAATTCTGACGGAGCCGGGCCTCCGTGATATCCCCGATGGGTGGTCACCGAGGTCGACGGCTTCCCGCTGGTTTCGGCGGACCTGCTCCAGATCCTGGACTCCATCCGCGAGTCGGTGCTGATCACCGACACCGCGCTGGACTTGCCCGGCCCGCGCATCCTGTACGTGAACCGGGCGTTCGAGGAGGTCTACGGCTACTCCGCCGAAGAGGTCATCGGAAAGACCCCACGCATCTTCCAGGGGCCGGCGACGAGCCGTTCGGTGCTCGACGAGCTGCGGGCGTGCCTCGAGCGAGGTCAGCCCTTCACTGGCGAAACGATCAACTACCGGAAGGACGGCTCCCCACGAACCGTGCGCTGGTACATCGAGCCGCTGGTCCGAGACGGACGCATCCACCGGTGGCTCGCGGTGCAGCGTGACGTGACCGACCAGCGAGAGGCCGAGCGATTCGCCGGGCGGCTCCTCGACGCGATGGCGGCGTTCGATGATGGCGCCATGCTGCTCGACACCTTCGGCGCGGTGCAGTTCGTCAACGAACCCTTCACGCGGCTCTTGGGCTGGGCGAGCCCCTCCGATGCGGTCGGCTCACCCGCGGCTGCGGTCCTGCCGCTCGCCGACGGCCAAGAAGGATTCGTGGACTCCCTCGAGCACCGTCGCCGCTGGCGCGGCGACGTCACCGTGGGCGCCGCCGACCCCATGATCCTCGAGCTCAGCCTCTCGCCGCTCGACGGCTCACCGGCGTCGGCCGGCGGCTATGCGTGTACGGCCCGTGACGTGACGGAGCAGCGCCGCGCCGAGCGCATGAGCGCCGCGCTCAGCTTCTCCGACAATCTCGGGTTCATCTTCGCCGGCATCCGTCATGAGCTCGGCAACCCGATCAACTCGCTCAAGAGCGCGCTGACGGTCTTGCGCCCCAATCTCGAGAAGTTCGGGCCGGAGAAGGTCGACTTCTACCTCGAGCGCGCCCTCGAGGAAGTGGAGCGGGTCGAGTACCTGCTGGGTGCGCTCAAGTCCTACGGTTCGCTGACGGTCCCCAGCGTCGAAGACGTGGCCCTCGACGAGTTCATCCCGACCCTCATCGACCTGGTGTCCCGTGACGTCGAGGAACGCTCCACCACCCTCACCTTCGAGCAGGACGAAGGGTTGACGGTGCGGGCGGACCCCCGCGCGCTGCACCACGTATTGACCAATCTGCTCCGCAACGCCGTCGAGGCCATCGAGCAGACCGACGATGGCGGCACCGTTCAACTGCGGGCGGTGCGCCGCGACGCCTGGGTGGCGCTCACCGTCGAGGACGACGGCGAGGGCATGACCCCGGAGCAAGCGGAGCGCGCCTTCCTACCCTTCCACACCACCAAGGGTCGGGGCACGGGGATGGGGTTGGTCATCGTTCGCCGCTTGGTCTCCAAGATGGGCGGGACCCTCGAGGTCCAGAGCGAGGCTGGCGTCGGAACGACGATGACGGTGCTGCTCCCTGCAGTCTCATGAGAGCGCCTCTGATGCTCGTCGTCGACGACGAAAAGCTCTTCGGCGAGTCCATTCGCGACCACCTCGACGAGGACGGCGTCGAGGTGCTGCTCGCCCACACCCTCGCGGACGCGCGGGCGCTCCTCGCCGAGCAGAGCGTGGACCTGATGTTGCTCGACAACGATCTCCCCGACGGCCAGGGGCTCGCGTTCCTCGGAGAGCAGCGGGCGCTCGGCTTCGACGGGTCCGTGCTCGTCGTCACCGGCTCGCCCTCCCTCGACAACGCCGTCGAGGCGATGCGCATGGGCATCCTCGATTACCTGGACAAGCCGGTCGCTCTCGAAGAGCTGCGCCTGGCCGTTCTTCGATCGCTCGAAGAGCTGTGGACCGTCCGCCGCGAGCAGGCCCAGAGCCGTAGCCGTCGGGCCGGGCCGGAGCGGCCCCGCTCCGCGGCCGCGACCGAGGCCTGGGCCGCTGCCGAGCGGGCCGCCCGCTCGGACACGACGGTGCTGCTCACCGGCGAGACCGGCACCGGCAAGACGGTGCTCGCCCGGGCGATCCACGACTGGTGGAACGCGAGCCGGCCCTTCGTCTCGGTCAACTGCGGTGCGCTGCCCGAGAACCTCATCGAGGCCGAGCTCTTCGGGACGGAGGCGGGCGCATTCACCGGTGCCAAGGCCCGAAAGGGGCTCTTCGAGGCGGCGGATGGGGGCACCTTGCTGCTCGACGAAGTGGGCGAGCTGCCGCTCCATCTGCAGACGAAGCTACTGACCGTCCTGGACGAGGGCGTGATCCGGCCCATCGGTGGTCACCGTTCTCGCCGTGTCTCTGCGCGGGTGATCGCGGCCACCAACGTGGATCTGGAAGCGGCGGTCGCCGCTGGGGACTTTCGCGAGGACCTGCTCTACCGGCTCGATGTCTTCCGGATCGAGATGCCGCCGCTCCGGGAGCGCCGGGGCGACATGCCGGAGCTCATCGAGCGGCTCCTTCGCCAGCTCGAGGCGCCACCGACGGCGGCGCTCGCCGAGGGCGAGCTGGAGGCGCTCATGGCTCACTCGTGGCCGGGAAACCTGCGGGAGCTGCGGAACGTCTTGGATCGGGCGCTGCTGCTCGACCCGGTGAGCACGCTGCGGCCGAGCCAGCACCTGAGGGCGAGCCGTGGCCAACGGTCGGACGGTCCCGCGCCTTCGCTCGAGAGCCTCGCCGAGGTCGAGCGGGCCCACACCCTGCGGACGCTCGAGGTGATGGACGGGCACCGCCAGGAGACGGCCCGGGTGTTGGGAATCGGTGTCTCGACGCTGCGGCGAAAACTGAAGGAATGGGGCTACCGAGACCCTCGCTGATCAGGCGGGTCCGAGGTAGCGGTAGAGGGTGCGGAGGCTGATGCCGAGGGCGGCGGCGGCGGCTTCGCGGTTGCCGTCGTGGCTCTCGAGGGTCCTGGTGACGTAGTCGCTGACGAAGCGCTCACGGGCTTCGGCGAGCGGGAGCGCCATCGCGGGGGGCGCGGTGGAAGGGCTGACCGGTGAGAGCTGCAGATCGGCGGGGGTGATCGCGTCGCCGTCGCAGAGCAGCGCGGCCCGGCGCATGGTCGCCTTGAGCTCGCGGACGTTGCCGGGCCAGGAGTGGCGGAGCAGCGCCTTTTCGGCCGCGGGGGAGAAGGCGTGGTGGAGTAGCCCGAGCTC
>JGI12210J13797_10645719_pt1 | contig 11033 bp, 11 predicted proteins | sample ElkSlonscriptome_3_FD_13797 | JGI IMG/M metagenome (IMG submission 13797) | reverse complement strand
AGACTTGCCGGCTCATGTCGCCTCACCGAGCGGCCCATCCGAGCTCGACGTCACGGGACCCATCGACGTTCATCGTCTCGGCCTCGACAACTTGCCTTCGATCTCCATGCGATAGCTGCCGCCCCTGTGGCGCTGCCCGAAGAGGAGCATCCCGAGGTGGGCGCCACGGCATTCGTCGACGCAGCTGTGCGCCGGGACTCGACGACGTCGATCCAGCGCCGGCCTCCGACCCGCCCGCTCAGAGCGGAAGAGCGCGGCCGCAACATGCTCGCCGCCATCGAAGGTCTCATCGCCAGCGACGAGACCATCCAACGCACCGCGCGCCGAGCGACCTGGACGGCCAAGGGTCCGGAGGAGGCCGCGGACCGAATCGTGCGCCACTACGCCACCTCCCCCGCCGCGGCGGAGCGCTCGCGGCGGCGCCGGCCATCGTTCCGGGGATGGGCACCATGGCTGGGGCCATTGGCACCGTCTCCGTAGAGATGGTCTTCATGATGAAGACGGAGGTCGAGATGTGTCTCGCCTTGCTCTACCTCTTCGGTGGCGACATCAGCGACCCGACCCAGCAGCAGATGGCCTTCCTGCTCGCGGCCGTGTCCACCCACGACGTAGCCACCGGTCGAAACCTACGCATCGATCTCGGCGAGTCTTCGTGGGACGCAGTGTGGGCCTACACCCCGCCGAGCTCTCCAAGCTCCTCGTCCGCATCCTCGGTATGGCCGCGCTCATTCACGCCGCCGAGCGCGTGGGCCGTGGCCTCCTCATGTTCATGCCCGTGGTGCTGGCCCACGAAGTCGAGCACGAGGCAGCTGCCCTTGTCCTCGTGGCGCCGAAGGCCTCGTCCGAGTTGCTGAAGAAATAGGGTAGCGCTGTCCGTTGGGCGGAAGAAGCAGGAGCGTGTCGACGCGAGGGACATCCACGCCCTCGTTGAAGAGGTCGACCGAGAAGACGACGTTGACGCGTCCGGCCGTCAGGTCGCCGAGTACCTGGTTGCGCTCTGCGTCCGGGGTCTTCCCCGACACCGCGACGGCCGGGATCCCCGCGGTTTGGAACACCCCCGCCATGAACGCGGCATGGTCGAGGCTCACGCAGAAGCCGAGGCGGCGAATGTTCCCAACGTCGGCTACGTGGTCCTCGAGCGCCCTGATGACCTTGGACGCCCAGACCTCGTTCCCCGTGACCAGATTGCTGAGACCTTGCACGTCGTAGCCGCTGCCGCGCTTCCACGGGATCTGGCCAAGATCGAGGTCGTCGCTGATCCCGTAGTAGCTGAACGGCGAGAGGCGCTGCTGATCGATCGCGTCCCAGACTCTGAGCTCGGCCGCGATGCGCCCGTCGAACCAATCCAGAACGGACTGCCCATCGCCTCGCTCCGGCGTGGCGGTGAGGCCCAGCAGCTCCCGGGGTTGCACGCGTTCGAGAAGGGCGGTGTCGGAGCTCGCCGCGGCGTGGTGGAACTCATCGACGATGACCACGTCGAAGTGATCCGGCGGGATGTTGTCTACTCCCGCCGCTCGGACCGATTGAATGGACGCAAAGACGCTCTCGAACTGCTCCGGACGATGGCCAGCGACCCAGAGCTCGCCAAAGGAAGCGTCGCGCATCACATGCCGAAAGGTGCTGAGGCTCTGCTGGAGGATCTCTTTCCGGTGCGCCACGAAGAGCAGCCGGTGCCGCCCGGGCACCTTGGTCTGACGTGTGTAGTCGACCGCCGCCATCACCGTCTTACCCGTCCCGGTCGCGGCCACGAGCAGATTGCGATGGTGGCCGCGATCGCGATCGCGGGCGAGGGCGATCTGCTCGAGGAGTCGCTCCTGAAAGGGGTAGGGGCGTACCTCGAACGGGCTGAGCACCGCCACCGTTGAGCGCTGTGGTGCGCTCTGCGCCCGGAATTGTGCGGGCTCGTAGTCGACGAAGTCGCCGCCGCTCCAATAGGTGTCGAAGACGGCCGCGATGCGTTCGAGCACCGTCGGATTCCGAGCGCCCGCCACGCGCAGGTTCCACTCGAGGCCGGCGACCTGAGCCGAGTGCGTGAGGTTCGATGAGCCGATGTAGGCCGTGGAGAGGCCTGACGCGCGTTGGAAGTGCCATGCCTTCGCGTGCAAGCGGGTCGTCGTGGTGTCGTAAAAGACTTTCACCTCCGCACCCAGATCGGCCAACAGCTCGAGCGCCTTCGCCTCCGTCGAGCCGGTGTAACGTCGTGGTCAAGACGCGCAGCGCGCGTCCTCGCTCGCAGTGACGCGGGAGCTCCTCGAGCAAGGGGCGGATCCCCGAGACCCGCACGAAGGCCATGAGCAGATCGATGCGGTCCGCCGAGGCGATCTCGCTCCGGATTTCGTGCATGAGCGCCGGCTCACCGCGCGCATTGGTGAGGAGCGTCGTATCGAGCATGGGCGTCAGCGGTCGCGGGATGGCTCCCGGCGAGCCGTCGGGCTCGCGGCGGTGCAGCGCACGCAACACCTTCTCCGTGGGCAGGTCTTGCGCCGCCTCAGACCTAGGCGCTTTGCGGTCGACGACCTCGATGAGTGCCCGCGCCAACGTGACACCATCGGTGACCCTGTCCTTTCGAGATAGCGTTCCGATGGCCCGCCGAACCACACGGCTGAGATGCATGGCGAGCCGATCCGCAGCCTCGGGCTCTCTCAGATCATGCTGCTCGGCCAACAGCGCCGTTCGGTCTTCGAGCTCGTCGGTGAGCCACGCGGTGAGAATCTCCTCGTATAGGCCCTCAGGAAGTGGCGCGCCGCCCTTCTACCTGATGGCCAGCCTGGGCGGACACACACACCACCGAGTCGCAGGACCACTGCATGAAAGCTCGAAGCGCGACGACGACCTTCTCTAGGTTCCCTCCAACTCGCCAAAGCCATCGAGGAGGCGCGCGAGATGATGAGCGCGTTCGCGGGCATGAGGCGTTGGTCCTCGATGGATTGTCGATTCGGCTGCTCGAGCCACTCGAGGGCGTCGAGGGTTTGCGTCGAATCGAGATCCCCGGGGGGCCCGTCACGAGCCTCGAGCCACTGCAGGGAGAGCCGCTCCGTGATGTCGATATCCGAGGGACCGGCGTTCCGGAGCTCAGTCCGCTGGCGCATTCCAATCGTCTCACGCGTCTATCGGTGTCGTCGACTGTGGTCGACGACCTGCGCCCGGTCGCGAGGCTGCCGGCACTCGCGTTCCTCGATGCCTCGTCGACCCCCACCAGCCATCTGGTCCAGCTGGTGACCGGCGTCAGGCCGAGCTCGCGTCGCTCTCGCGTTTGCCGCGCCTCGTCGACCTCACGGTGTCCGATAGGCCCACGACACGTCGTACCTTACCTTGGGGGGGGCTCGCGTCTTGCCGCCCTTCCGGTGGTACCCAGAGCCTCGAAGGCGGTGAGTGCATCGCCTGTGCCCTTCGAGGTCGTCGGGGTGAGCGTCCGGCGCTCGTGATATCGGTCAGGCATGATTCGCGCAAGACTCGGAGGCTGCCTGCTGATGTTGCTCGCCTGTGAGAAGCCTGTCCCGCCGCCGATCTATGAGCTACGCGCGCCCTTCGCCGTGCCCGATGGAACCGAGGTGGTGGTGGACGGCAAGGTGGCCGGCGCCTTCGCCGAGCAGCGGGTCAGGCTCGAGTTTGGCGACGAGAGGACGCTCGATGCGACCAGGACTCTGGCGCTTCGCTTTCATACGGCGTGCGGACATGCCGATCGGTCGTTCACCCTCACGGGCGACTCGCTCGAGGGCCGCAAGACCGACGACGAGGCGGGCAAGCGCAAGCCGCTCCGGGTGACGTTGGCGATGAAACCAGAAGATCTGGTCAGCCCGACGACGGTGTGGGTGGATCCCGACGCCAATGCGGAGGTAAAGGTCGGGGCCAAGACCTTGAACAAGGGGCCGAACCGGTTTCTTCTCACCGACTGCGACGAGAAGGGGCGCACGGTGACGGTGGACGGCAAGAGCCGGGGGACCCTGCCCGAGGTGGACGCCAAGGAGGGTGAGCAGGTCTTCGTGCCCGCGGATCCGAAGGGCTGCTACGCACTGGTCGGTCACAGCTACGAGAAGGGTGTGCTGAAGCCCGACGAGCGAAGCGTAGAGACGCTGCCCCCCAAGCCCCTGCACGCGGTGCCGCTCGTGAATTTCGTCTTGCGGAAGGCGCCGGACACGATCGACGCCATCCCCGGCTCGCCGAAGGAGACGAAGAAGCAGCTGGCGAAGGTGGATTGTCCGGCGGACGAGCGTGAGTAGCCGGGGGTCCTGGCGACGATGGTCGAGATCGTCCACCACGCCGACCACGAGTGGCTCGGGCCAGTTGCATGGCCGCGGCAAGGGCACGCGAGCGCCGGTGCGCATCACGAGGCCCTGGAACGTGGGGACCCACTGCGGGGGCCCAGTGCTCCTTTCCTCCTACTGCCACGCAATACACGGCCCGGGAGCGCAAGAATCTCGTCGCGGATGCACTCGGCGATTTCAATGGCCACCGCGTGCTCGGCGAAGGTCGCCGACGATGCCCAGGTGTGCTCTCGCTCGCCCACGCGCATGGTCAGCAAGCGCTCGGTGATCGGCGCTGGCGAGGCGACATGCCCGACGCTGGATTGGCGACCGGGGTTGACCGTGAGCTACGATGAACGCCGATGGTCGTCGATGGGACCAAGCTCTACGAGCGCGCGATGGCGGCTCGGCTGCGGGCGGTCGGTGCGATCTCGCGGCGCATCCCCTTCGCCCCCGGGGAGCTACATGCCTTCGATCTGCCCGGTCGCGGGAGTCTGCCTCCGGTGGCGCTCCTTCACGGCTTCAGCGCTTCGGGGCCGGCTCAGTTCGTCCCCATGGCGCTCCGTCTGCGCCACCACGTGCGGCGCTTGCTCATGCCCGACCTTCCCGGGCACGGCCTCTCCGCCGTGCCAGAGACGCTGACCGGAGAGATCCTCGAGCGCGGGCTCTTCGCCGCCTTCGATCATCTGGTTCATCCAGAACGGCCGGTGGTGCTCTTTGCGAGCTCGCTATCGGGGGGCCTCGCCGTGCGCTACGCCGCTCGCAACCCCGAGCGGGTCGCCGGGCTCATGCTCTGCTCGCCAGGTGGGGTCAGACCCACGGCCCACGAGCTGGCCGACCTGTCGTCGGCGCTCTCGGTCGACAGCCACCGCAAGGCTTTGGCCTTCGTCGACCGAGCCATGGCGGTTCCCCGGGCCATGCGCCACGCCTATGCTTGGGGCGTCCACCGTCAGTTCTCTCGCCCCCACTTGCAGAAACTCATCGCCCGGGTCGATGAGCAGCCCTTCCTCGAGGAGGCGGAGATCGCCTCGCTCAGGATGCCGGTCTACATCATCTGGGGAGGTCGAGATGGGCTTCTACCCGCTCGACATCTCCAGGTTTTTCGCGACCACCTCGGTGACCGGGCGACCGTGGATACGCCCGAAGCCTTCTGTCATGCCCCTTTTCTTCACCATGCCGATGAGCTGGTGGTCCGACTGGTCCGCTTCGCCCGCCGATGTCGTCCCTCGCCGCTCGCATCACCCCCCACCGGGCCCGGGGGCGTGAAGGGGCGGTCCGCGGACGATCCACCGTCGAGCGTGGCCTGAACGGTCGAGGGTCGCGGACGCGACGACAAACCACTATACCGGAGGCCCTCTCATGCTGATGCGCGTCACCTCCCTTCGTCGCTTCGCGGCGACGCTTCTGGTCGCCCTCGTCACGCTGCTCGTGGCCTCATCGAGCACAGCCGAGCCCCGCGCGACGCTGCTGCGAATCGATCCTCGAGCGAGCCTCGTGGACGGTGCCCCGGTGCTCACGACGGTGATCGACCTCGTCCAGCACAAGTCGCTGAGCAATGTGACCTCGCGTTGTGCCACGCTTTCGGGCAACGACAACTACCGCTGCATCGCCAATGCGCTCGAGAAGCCTCAGGCGCTGTACGACACGTTCAAGTTCCCCGAGGACGACGTCATCTTCACCGTCACGGTCGATGACCGTGACAACCCCGCCGAGCTCATCAGTGTCGAGCGGTGGGGCGAGTCGAAGAAGGACGATGGAGTAGGGACCGCGTACCTCATTTTGCTCGACGCCGGCTCGGTGATGGGCAGTCGTCTCACCGACGCCCAGCAGATCGCGACCGAGTTCGTGAACAAGATGGGGCCGAACGACATCGTCAACATCATCTTCTTCAACGACCGCACGGTGGTGAAGAACAGCGGCTGGCTCGACAAGAAGTCTTCCGCCCTGGCGAACATCAAGTCGATTCGCCCCAATCAGTTCCCGCGAGGAGGCCGCGCGCGGCCGCTCTTCAACATCATCAAGCAGGCCGCCACCGACGGCTTCCGCTCGCTCGGCAACGCAGGGAGCAAGGTCGACGTGCCCATGCACCAGGCGATGGTGGTGCTCTCGAGCGGTCATTCCGGCTCCGACGTGGGCTCGGCGTCCCAGAGTGCGCTCGCCCTGAGCGACTACATGTCCAAGGGGCGCTTCCCCGAGGACAACCAGACGATGCCCAAGGCCCCGGTGCCGATCGTCAGCATCTGGTTCCCCGCTCGCGCTCAAGAGGAGTTCTTCGAGAACGCCGAGCAGTTCATGTCGAACCTGGCCAATCCCGGGATCGGTGGCTTCTACAGCATCGTCCTCGAGGGTGAAGGCAGCCGCGCCAAGAACATCGTGAGCGCCGTGACGCGTCGCTTCGAACAGATGTTCATCGCCAAGTGGCGGGTGCCCTGCATCGCGCCGACGGTTGGCCAGACCTTCAAGCTCGTCTTCAAGAACGTGTCGCCTCCGGTCGCCGGGGACAATTTCATCAACGTCCCGGTAGGAATCGACCCCAGCACCTGGCCCCTCGACATCGATGTCGAGCAGACCGAGAACTGGGCCAAGAAGAACCGCATCTACCCGGGCGGCACCCTCAAGGTCTTCGGAAATTTCTGCTGGGGCTCCGACGAGGGCCGGGCCGAGGTCTACCTCATCCCCAAGAACCAGCCCGCTCCCGAGTCCCTCAAGGGCCGCAGCGTCGATGAGGCGAAGAAGCTCCAGCAGAATCTCATCGCCTCCAACCTCGTCGGCAAGGCCGTCAACGCGAGTGACCAGTTCGTCGAGTTCGAGCTGCCCGATTCCACCAAGTTCCTCGACGGCAAGGAGAAGGACATGGAGGCGCGGGTGGTCATCGTCGACAAGCGGACCTACCGGACGAGCGCCATCACCGCCGACAAAATCCTCACACTCCCGGCCCAGAAGGCTCCGCTCAACCTGCTCCTCATCGGCGGGCTGACGTTCGCCGGGGTGGTGCTGGTGCTGCTCGTCATCCAGATCTTCCGTGGTGGGGGAGGGCGCAAAAGCCGTCGAGGCGGCGGCGGAGGAGGCACGCCGCGGCCGGTCGTGGCGGGTGGACCTCGACCACCAGGGCCGAGCGGGGGCTACGGTCGGTAGATCATGCAGCTAGAAGACGTTCACTCTTTCGCGGTCTCCGTCTTGCGCGGCGGCCGTGGTCTCATCGCCCGCACCAACGGGGCACGACCCGTCGAACCCATCGAGATCTTCGAGTTCGAGACCTGCCCCTTCTGTCGCAAGGTGCGTGAGGCGATGAGCGAGCTCGACCTCAACTACGTGTCGCGAACGAGTGCCAAGGGCTCGGCCAACCGCGACATCGTCCGCGCTCGTGGGGGCAAGGTCATGTTTCCGTACATGATCGATCCCAACACCGGGACCGAGATGTACGAGTCCGAGGACATCATCGACTACCTCTACGCGACCTACGGCACCGGCCGGTCGCGCTTGCGGCGGGCGGTCGAGTCTCCGATCAATCTGGTCTTCGGGGCGATGGCGAGCGCGATTCGGCAGAAGGGTGGAAACGCGCGTCGCCCGCGTCCAGAGCAGCCCGCCGAGCGCCTCGTTCTCTACAATTTCGAAGCCTCGCCCTACTGCCGAAAGGTCCGCGAGGCCTTCAACGAGCTCGACCTCGATGTCGAGATCCGAAACGTGGCCAAGCGAAGCCAGCGCCGTCCCGAGCTGAAGGAGCTCGGCGGCCGCATGATGGTTCCGTACCTCCTCGACCCCAACACGGGGACGGAGATGTACGAGTCCGACGACATCGTCGCCTATCTCTACGCCACCTACGGCTGAGCGCTACTGGCAGTTGCCCAGCGAGCCTTGGGAGCTGCAGGTCTGGCCCGTGGGGCAGTCGGGGTTGGTGTAACAGCCTTGGGCGCAGACACCCTGATCGGTACAGACCGTCTCGTGGCCGAGGTAGCCCAGGTGGCAGGCGGTGTGGTCGAAAGGAAGACAATCGACCCCAGGCGGCTTGAGCTGATGTTGGTCGGCCCACTCGGCGCAGACGGTGACGTCCCAATTGTCGATGGCTTGGGTGAAACCGCAGCGACTGGGTGGCGCGGTATAGGCGGTGCAGTCCGAAGCCTGATCGCAGGTCGGCATGCAGACGGTATTGGCGCTGTCGAAGGTAACGCACTCGGACTGCGGGTACGGACAGTCTGAAACCTTCGTGCAGGCGATGGTGCAGTAGTTGAAGCGGCACATGCCGCTCACGCAGTCGCCGTCCGTGGAGCAAGACTGGAGCAGGGCAGTGTCTCCGGTGCCACCGCCCTCGCCAGTGCTGCCTCCGACGCCACCCTGACCACCCATGCCGCCGGTCGTGGTCGTGGTGGCCGAGCTCGGGGGGCTGGTGCTGCCCGACGAGGCCTGCGCACCCGGCCCCGTAGTAGGACGGGCGACGCAGGGGCCACACTCGCCGAAGGTCTCTCCGTCTTGTCCGCAGGTCTTGGTGCCCGGGTCGCCTCCTGGGCATCGACAGAATATGTTCTCGCCCGGGTCACAGAGGCCGTCGACACCATCGCCGCTGGCGCAAGCTTGTGGCGCCATCCACCCGAGGATGGAGATGGCGAAGACGAAGCTTCCGAAACCTTCCGAGCGTTTCCGACCCATGACCTTCTGAGGCTACACCGCTGTGCCCGTCGGGACAGCGCGAGAACCGCGTTCCGTCAGGTCTCCACGGTGCATCCGCAGGCGGACTTCGAGCTCGCGATGTCGACACAGAGCGTGTCCCAGGCGCTGAGACAGCAGTAGTCGTCCTGGGTGCAGACGGCATCGGTGCAGGCGTTGCAGGTCTGCGGGGTCTCGCCTCCCGGGTGCGTGGTGCAGCCGTCGAAGTCGCTGCAGGAGGACGTCCCACCCCCCTGGCCGCCCTGGCCGCCTTGGCCCCCCTGGCCGCTGCCGCCCTGTCCTCCGCCGCCCTGCCCTGTGGGAACCTCGCACTCGCTAGAGCTGGTCAGGTTGTCCTTGCAGAACTCAAAGCCGTCGCTGCAGTTGTCACCACCACTCGCGCTGCAGCTGCCGTGGCTCTCGACGCACAGTTCACACGATGTGGCGCCCGTGGGCTCCGAGCAATTCGCCTGGTTGACCTGATGCGCGGTGAGGCAGTCGCGAAACTTGCTGCCGCAGACCGCCATGGCGGTGCCGCCGGTGGGGTCGGAAGCACAAGTGGCGAGGTCCGCACGACAGATCCCACAACCGACCTGGTCGGGGGTGGGGGTGGCGTCCTTCGTGCATTGCTGCTGAACGTCGCCTCTCGTGATGAGGAAAGCCTTGCAGACGCCGAACTGTGCGTCGCACGCAGCTTCGTCGGAGCCATCGGCAGCCACACACTCGGCGCGGCGGCCCTGGCACATGGTGCATGCCTGGCTGTCGCGTGGGTTGCCGCACTTGTCCGGACCGAGTCCCCGTTGTTGCTGGCAATCGAGCCACTGATCTCGGCACTCGACGAACTGCTGTTCGTCCTGGGAGGTCGAGGTGCATTCCACCAGGATCGCCTGGCACTCCGCGCACCCGTCGGCCTCCGTCTCGTTTCGGCCTTCCGAGCCTACGCCGGAGTCGCAAGCGGCCGCGCCCACCCCGACGATGAGTGCCAGCGCCCAGAGGCCGCCCCGAATCCCGTTCCGCGAAATCATCTCGACGTACCTCAAAGCAGAGACTGTGCCACAGGGTGCACCGCTGTAAGTGTCCGACCCTAGGCGGCTGGTGTTCCACTGTCTTACACTGTGGGTGGGTTTCGCTGGATCCATCCTCGCTCAGCTGGATCATCAGCGAATCACCCAACCGCCTCGCCCCGATATCCGTTCAGCGTGCTCACGGACCTTTGCCGGCGAGGCGGTCGAGCTCCGCGAGCGCCCGCATGTGCTCGATGAAGCTGGTGATCTGGAACTTGACGGTGCGTTCGAAGGAGCGCTTGGCGGCCGCCTTTTGGCCATCGACCAGATGGCGCATACCGATGTAGTAGTGAGCCTCGCAGAGCTGCTCGTTCTGGACGCGGGCGTCGGTGTTCCTGCCCTTGCGCAGCAGCTGAGCGGCGGTGATGTGGCCCAAGAAATGGTCCATGACGGGGGCGGGCCACCGGCTGGCGTCGACGGCCTTGCGACGCGCCTGTAGCTTGGGATCCGCCGGCTGCCCCACGCGCTTGCGCGCGGCCCACAGCCACAGCTCGCAGTGCACCCAATCGCGTCGCAGCCGGCAGACTTGCTCGAGATCCGGAATGGCCTCTTTGGGTCGGCCGAGATTCAGCTGCGACATGGCGCGTCGAAACCAAACCCCCCAGCGGTTGGGCGCGACCTTCACGAGCTCATTGCTGATCTCGATGACCTTCGGCCAGTCCTTGTTGTCGTAGAGCAGCTCGGCCGCCCGATGACAGGCCACACTGTTGCCTTTGTCGCAGCCGCGCACGAGCACGACCGTCGCGTCGGTCACCGACGCCTGTGGTGTCGGCATCAGCATCGCGAGGTGGTAGCAGGCCTGTCCGTCGGCTTTGGGCTTGTGAAGACAGGTTGCTTCGAGCAGGGAGATGGCCTCGTCACGGGTCGCGGGTTTTTGGAGAAGCACCTTGGCCTGCTCGTAGCAGCCGGACCCCTCGCCGAGACGACAGGCTTGGCCGAGCAGCTTCATGGCTCGGTTAGGGTCGTGCTCGGACCAGCTCGGGTCGCGGTAGGCCATTGCGGCCCGTGTGCAGCCGTCGGCCGAGCGTAGGCGGCAGGCCTGCTCGTGGCGCACCATGGCGCGGCTCCGGTTGCCGAGCCGCGC
>JGI12210J13797_10074504_pt1 | contig 11039 bp, 9 predicted proteins | sample ElkSlonscriptome_3_FD_13797 | JGI IMG/M metagenome (IMG submission 13797) | reverse complement strand
CGCATCTCCCGAGTAGCAGGATTGCGTGTCGCCTTCCGTGCACTGGCATCCTTCGTCGACCAGCCCGTCGCAGTTGTTGTCGACGCCATCGCAGAGCTCGTCGGTCGGGACGCACCCGCTGCCGCCGCCACGGCCGCCATCGTCTTCGGCGGGTGACCTATCGGAACTGCCGGAGCATGCGGCCATCGCGCCGATGGCAGACATGGAGATCAGGATGGGAAGAATCCCTAGGGGGCTACGCACGTTCAGGTCTCACGATCGGGCTCACCGACTCCCCGCGACACGACGGAGATGGCGAAAAAGAATCCAGCGCCAACCGCGTATCCTACGGGCCTCGTCGAGAGGATGCCAGACCTGTCGGCGCGACACGGTCGTCTGAGTCAGAGGGTGCGAACGAAGGCCTCGAGCGCTTGGCGGTCGTCGCCGTCGAGGTCGGACGCGTGGCCCATGTTGCTCTCCTCGTCGGCGAGAAGCGCGCCGAGGGTGGGGTAGCGTCCGTCGTGGAAGTAGGGGGCAGAGCCCGCGACGAAGCGCAATGAGGGGGTATCGAAGGCCTTCAGCCGGTCACGTTTCGCGACCATGCCGAGGGCATGCTGGCGGCCATCGGTGGTCCCTACCTCGAGGCCATGGCACGTCGCACAGCCCACCCCCGAATCCTCGAAGAGGCGGCGGCCCTTCGCCGCTAGCTCAGCCTCTTGCTTCGGGGGCGGCGGCATCCACATCTGCTGGACGTAGGCGAAGATGGCATCCCGCTCTTCGCGCTTCAGGCCCGTTCCCCGAAGCCGCTTCAGCGTTCGCTGCAGGTGGCCGTCGAGCTCGTCGTTGCGACCGTTCCATCCGAAGGGCTTGGCCGACGGGTCGAGTCGACCCGCGAGAATGGGCGTCTGACGGGGACCGTCCTCGGTGATCCAGGTCATGCCGTCGTCGCGGCCACTCGGATGACAGCTCGCGCAAGCGCGGCCATCGTTGGCGGTGCGACGCGCCGAGAGGTGAAAGAGGTGGCGGCCGAGGACGACCTTCTCATCGAGGGGATGGTAGCGCTTCAGGACGATCGCGACCTCGGCGACCGAGGTCTGCTGGGGCTGTGCCGGGCGATCCAGCGTTTCGGGGAGCGCGTGCAGACTGACGACCCCGGCGTCCTCCGACCACACCACGAGGCGACGCTTCGAGCGATCGATGGCGATGCCCACGGGGCCAGCCGCGACCTCGACCACCTTTCGTGGGAGGCGGAGTCCGGTCTTTCCATCGCGTCCGTCGCGGGTGAAGCCGAGAACGGCGCGCGAGCCCCGGCAGACGACCCAAATGGTCTTCGTATCGTCGTCGTAGGCCGCGCCCCGCGGAAGCAGGCAGCGATGCTTGAAGAAGCGCTGCCCCGAGAAGCGGTGCATGTGGCCGATGAGGTCGAAGGTACCCGAGGGATCGAGCTCGAGGTTGACCCCCTGGTGCGGCGGTGTGCTGCCAGCCATGCCGCCGCCGCCATAACCGGCACCTCCACGGGGTGCCGGGGTGGGGTCGGCGAGGGAGGCGGGCATGACGAAGCGGCCGTCTTCCACGCGGGTGATGGCGAAGGCCTGTTGGGCCACTCGCGTGGTCTCCACCGTCGAGACCCCGGACCCACGGAAACCTCCAGGGCCATTCATCGGCTTCCTCATGGGGCGAGGCTCGAATTTCATGCTCCTGCTTCGTTTGATTTCGTGTCGTTGGGCAAGGACCGTCTCGGCCGGACCCAGGTCGGCGCCCGAGAGGGCAACCTTGCTGACCTTTCCGCCCACCACGTGACTGATGAGGGCGAAGTCGCCATCGCGGCTGACGGCAACCGCGTAGGGGTCGCGAGGCAAGGAGACCCTGGCTTTGGATGTGAGCTCCTCGCCCTCGAACAGAGTGAGGCGGGCATCCCAGCGGCTGACCACGAGCAGGCCTGCATCGGTGAAGGCCATGCCTGCCGGCTCGGCAGAGGTGGCGCGACGGCACCGCAGCGTGAAGCCGGCGGGTCCCAGCTCGTGCACCAGCACCTCATCGCGGTCCGCCAGGGTGGTGATCACCCGTCCGTCGGGTGCGATGAGCACCTGCTCCGGGCGGCCGGGCAAGTCGATGCGGGCGCGCTCGCTCGGTGAATCGAGCGCCACGGCCACGAGAGCGCGATCGTCGCGGTCGGCGACGACCGCCCACGAGGCCTCTCCCATCCGGCCCACGGCCACCCGAGACGAGATGGGTTCCACCCCTTCGAAGCCGGAACCGGTGGCGGCACAGCTCGACGGCGCCTCAGCGGTGGGTACGTCTGGAGCCTCACCCTCGGTGAGGTCCTCCCCGTCAGCCAGCTCGACCAGAGGGGCCGCCGTCGGAAGCTCGTCGTTGGAAACATCGCAACCGAGTGCGCCACCACAAGCCACCAGGCCAAACAAGATCATGCCGCTGCGTCCCACGCCGTCCTCGTCGGCGAACCCACCGTGAGTGTGACGTCCGATTGCTGTCGATGCGCCCGTGCCTCGGGCGAACCAAGGGTTCCGTGACGTTACCCGGGCCATGGTGGCTTGTTGGGCTTGTCTCCGGGGGCTAGGCTCCGAGAGATCCCATGGCTTCGAAGACTCCGAGCGACGCGCCCGAGACCACTTGGTGGGAGGACTTCCGCGACAACTACATGACCTTCGATCGCCGAACCCTCGGCATCGCGCGGATCTTCATCGGCTTCTATCTCATCTTCGATCTGTTTCGCCGCACCGCCGATTGGGGAAAGATGTTCTCCAACGACGGGGTGTTGCCGACCCATTTCAACCTCTGGCGGCCTCAGTCCGGCGGCTACACCTTCCTCAACGGCTTCGCCGACCACCCGGAGCTGGCGCTCCTGTGGGTCTTCATCCTCGCCGTCTACGTCTGTTACCTGCTCGGTTTCAAGACGAAGGCCATGCAGATCCTCGCGGCCATCCTGGTCGCAAGCCAAAACGGCCGCGTGCTGCTGATCGAGAACGGCGGCTACGTGGTGCAGAACCTGCTCATGATGTGGACGGCCTTCCTGCCGCTGGGAGACCGCTTCAGCGTCGACGCCCTCCGGGAGGGACTGCGCACGCAGAAAGAGCGCAACGTCGAGGACCTGAACAACCGGGAGACCGACGCCGCGTCGTGGCGACTTCAGCCCCACGTCACCATCGTCAGCGCGTTGATCATTCTGCAGCTGGCAGCGATCTACTTCTTCAACGTCGTCCACAAGACGGGAGCCAACTGGAAGAATGGGACCGCGGTCCACTACGTGCTCTACGTCGACCGGATGGTGACACCGCTCTTCGCCAGCGTGCGCGAGTACGCGCCCAACTTCGTGCAGCTGATCCTCACCAAGACGGTGCTCGCGGCCGAGGCGGGACTGCCGGTAGCGCTGCTGTCTCCCTTGGCCCGTGTATGGGCCAAGCGCCTCGTCATCGTCTTCATCAACTTCCTCCACATCGGCTTCGGCAGCACCTTCGTGCTCGGTCCCTTCGCCTGGGCCCTCTGCTGCTTCTCCATCCTCCTCATCAGCACCGAGGACTGGGAGCTGGTCATCCGGACCATGAAGCGGGTGTCGAGAGCCCGCGTGGTGCACTACCGGGCCGATTCGGCCTGGGCTTTCCAAACCTGCCGTCTCCTCAAGCGGCTCGATCACTTCGAGCTCTTGCGCTTCGAGGTGGACGAGGACGCCGAGCCGTGGCTGACCGTGAGCAAGCCCGACGGCTCAGATCGTGTCGAGGGCTACGCAGCAGGCATGGCGATCGTGAACGCCCTCCCCTCGGGGCCTCCATTGGCGTTCGCCCTTCGCACCGTGCTGCGTCCCGTAGGCATGGTCTTCGCCGCCGTCTGGGGGCGGCTCGGTCGCTTCCTCGGCTACGCCAAGCGTGAGGAAGCCGAGGTGCCGGCCGGCTACCAGCCCGAGCTTCGAGACGATGCCGGCAACCCGATCATCGACGGCCACTACACCGTGGCCTGGCTGAAGCGCTACTTCGACGGCAAGGCCCTGGGCTTCGGACGGTTCCGACTCGGCATCGGACTCACCCTCGGTGGTTTCCTCACGGCCATCTACCTCGGGCCGATGCTGCAGAAGAAGGCGAAGGTGAAAATTCAGGAGGAAGCCTTTGCCGGCCTCACCATCGACGACGTCTGCATGTGGGCCGGCGTCCTCGTGATGCTCATCGGGCTACACTTCTTGCTACGGCCGCTGCTCATCATGAACTGGAGGACGCCGGCTCCCGTGGCTCGGAAGTGGACGCGGATCACGGCCGGATTCCGCGAGGCCTTCGCCGTTCTCATGTTCATCGGTGCGCTCAACCAAGCGCTGGTCGAGCTCTGGGTGGCGCGTCCGCTCAAGATGCCGCAGCCAGAGCTGCCCCGCGCCCTGGCCCACAAGCTGCGCTACCTCCAGGGCTGGTTCATGTTCTCACCCAACCCCGTCATGGACGACGGCACCATCGTGGTCGACGCCATCACCGTCGATGGTCGAAGGGTCGACCCCTTTTCCGTCGACACCTATGACCTGGTCCTCGAGGCACCTCGCTACGACCTGCTTCACGCGAAGAGCTTCAAGTACAACCAGATCTGGAGCGACTACTTCAACCGGATTCACATGCCGGGGAATACGATCTTCCGCCGGCCGATGAAGGAGTACATGTTCGCCCTTCCCGACCGGACCGGAAACCCCAAAGACGCCATCGTGAAGGGCGCCGTCTACTGGGTTCACGACATGAATCCTCGCTGGAACACGACCGAGTCCTACGGCTACGGGTTGAAGGAGCTGTTCAAGTTCAGCAACCCGGACCAGGAGGTTCAGCGCCAGTATCGGGAGAACACCGGGGGCGAGGACCCACCCGAGATCGAGCTGCCCAACGGCAAGACGGCCAGCGTCATGGTCGCTGGGACTTGATGGCCGAGCTGGCCCAGGTCGTCGATCCCGAGGCCCTCGACGCCTGCGATGGGGCGCGGGCGAAGCTGTCCCTCGACGTCGACCGTAGCTGGATGACCCAAGGCGCATCGCTGCAGATCGCCGCCCCCAAGCGACTGCCCTGCGCCCGGTGCGACGGCGGAGGGTGCGACGGCTGCGAACGAAGCGGCGTGCTGCGCGGACCGGACGACCCCAGGGAGCGCGCCCTCCGAGTCGAGCTGCCTCCGTATCAACCGTCCGAGACCGTCGTCGTGCTGCGCCTCACCCGCCCCTTTCGCGACCACGACGCCATCGCCCAGCTACATCTGCACCTCTCGCCGAGCGACGCGCCCGACGCCCGCATCAAGCGCCTAAGCCCCCAACAGGGGGCGACCGACGCCATCGAGGGAAGACCCCGGCCGCTGATCATCGCCGCCCTCGTGGGCCTGGCCGCCGTCGCAGCCTGGCTCGCGGCCAACGGCTTCTGAGCCGCTTCGCCATCTCATCTGGACACTCTGGCGGCTGCGAGGCCGTCACGCGCGAGTGGGCTTCCTATGACTCCAGCGCGACGAAATCCTGCAACGAGCAGGGCCCGTCAGCGCCCTCGCAGCGCCATGATGGACATCGCGCTTCATGAAGGCTGGGCACCGGCCTCGTTCCCCGGCGAAATGGTCGAGGACGAGATCGAGCCGAGCGAGCTGCGCTTCACCGAAGCACACCTCGAGACGCGTCGGGTCATGAGCGTGGAGAAGGAGCACCTCGGGGTCTTCGTGGCCGAGTCGACGCCCCTTCCCTTCTGGTCGCACCTTCTTCCCCACGAGCGAAGCGCCTTCGCACAGAAGCTGACCACCTCCAAGCTGAAGGACCTCCAGCACATCCACTTGGTCTCGAAGAAGCTGCGTGAGCACGTACGGCCTCGCGCAGACGGAGCCTTCGGCTGGCTCGCGGGCTTGAGCCTGGCCGGAGACGAAGTTCTCATGGTCCTCGCCGAGGTGATGTGCAGCGATGGTGTTCTCGTCACCAAGCAGGCCGTAGTCGTCCCCGAACCCAAAGACTTGCGTCGTGCGCGGGCCTTCGTCTCGACGCTGCGACCACGGACTGACGCGCTGCGGCATAGCGAGTGCATTGCACCGAGAGCAGTGACGCTTTAGCAAAGCGACTCATGAGCGCTGCCGTCATCACGGAAACGGGCTTGTTCACGCCACCCCACGCGATCAGCAACGACGAGCTCGTTGAGGCATTCAATCGCTGGGTCGATGCCTACAACGAACAGCATGCCGAAGCGATCGGGCGAGGCGAGCTGACCGCGAAAGAGCACTCCTCGGCGGCCTTCATCGAGAAGGCGAGCGGAATCAAGTCGCGCTTCGTCATGGACCGCGAAGGGATCCTCGACATCGGGCGCATGGCGCCGCGCCTCCCCAAGCGTCCCAACGAAGAGCTGGCCGTCCTCGCCGAGATGGGTGTGGCTGCCGCCAAGGATGCCCTGCAGCGAGCGGGACGCGACGCGAAGGAGGTCGACGCCGTCATCGTGGCCGCGTCCAACATGCAACGCGCCTACCCCGCAGTGGCCGTCGAGATACAGAATGCACTCGGCATCGATGGCTTTGGCTTCGACATGAACGTGGCCTGCTCGTCGGCCACCTTCGGTCTCCAAACCGCAGCCACGATGGTCGAGTCGGGACGCGCCCGCTCCGTGCTGATGGTCAACCCGGAGATCTGCTCCGCACATCTCGACTTCCGCGATCGCGACAGTCACTTCATCTTCGGAGACGTGGCCACCGCAGCGCTGGTGGAGCGCACAGACGACGTGAAGGCGGGGCGAAGCTGGACCATCGAGGGGCTCAAGTTGAGCACGCGCTTCTCGAACAACATTCGGAACAACTTTGGTTTCCTCAACCGCTGCGAGGCAGGGATCGACGGCAACCTGGGACCCGCAGGCGTGGCCGAGGTCGATACCGATCTGCTGTTCAAGCAGGAGGGGCGGCGCGTCTTCAAAGACGTTGTGCCGATGGTGGCATCTCTGATCCGAAGCCACCTCGACGAGGTCGGGATTCGTGCCGAAGACGTCAAGCGCATGTGGCTTCACCAGGCCAACCTCGCCATGAACCGCCTCATCGGGACCAAAGTCCTCGGCCGCGAGCCCAGCGCCGAGGAGAGCCCAACCATCCTCGACCGCTACGCCAACACCTCCTCGGCGGGCTCGGTGATTTGCTTCCATCTCCATGCCGACGATCTCGCGGTCGGCGACGTGGGGGTGCTCTGCTCCTTCGGCGCCGGCTACTCCGCCGGCAGCGTCATCCTGCGCCGGGCAAGCTGATCAGCCCCGCAGGTGCGACCTGACCGCGGCCACCATCTCGGGGTCGGCTCGGTCGGGGTGTCCGCAATCGTAGGGCGGCGCGGGATCGTATTCGAGGCCGAGCTGAAGCGCCTGAGCGACGCCGTCGTTGGTCATGGCCGCAGCGAGGGTGAGGCCGAAGTCCATGCCGGCCGTGACCCCGCCCGCCGTGACCCGGTTTCGGTCGATCACCACCCGACCCTTCTTGTACTTGGCTCCAAAGCGCTCGAGCTCATCGGTGTAGGCCCAGTGGGTCGTGGCCTCGTAGCCCTCGAGCAGGCCCGCCGCCCCTAGCAGGAGCGACCCGGTACACACCGAGGTCACCCAGGATGCCTTCTCGCCCTGACCGCGCACGAACTCGAGCACCTGGGGGTCCTCGGCCGCCGCTTCCTGCCCGAAGCCTCCAGGAATGAAGAGGACGTCGAGGTCGGGGCAATCGGCGAGCGTCTTCGTGGGGACGATGGCCATGTTGGCGCTGTTGCGCACCGGCTCCAGGCTCTTCCACAACAGATGTACCTCCGCACCCGGCACCCGGTGAAGCACCTCGTAGGGCGCGGTGAGATCGAGCTGCGTGAGCCGAGGAAAGAGCAGCATTCCGATTTTCGTCATTGGTAAATCCTACTTTCTCTTTTCGTGGGGAAGCCCCACATGGGTTCGAGCAAGACTCCCTACAGAACCGTGCGTGCGGTTTTCCCGCACACGGCTCCCCGGTGGTCTCTCGGGCTGCAGCAGTACGCCTGTCTTCGGGTAGCGGACGGTGCATCGCAGGCGGTGGAGGCCGAGCGCCACGAAGAAGTCCTCGTCTCAGGCCTTGGCTTCGCCCGCTTGGAGATGGCACCCCTTCCGCTTCACCTTGAAGCGTCTAAGACGTCTCCAGACGTAGCTGTCGACTTGGTTGAACTTCTTCGCCGCGTTGCCAGTCTTGAAGTAGTTCCCTCGGAGCACCGGGTTGGGGTCGCGGATGAGCACACGCACATCCTTGACCCCGTTCCGGTTTCGTCCGGTGAGCTGCTTCGCGCGCTGGCGAACGCGCTTCATGCTGCGCACCGACGGCCAGCGATGGAGGAAGTAGTAGCGTTTGCCGTACTTCTCCCACAACAGCCCGTTCATGCGCTTGCGCAGATGGCAGCCGAGGAAGTCGAACCCTTGCTGTCCCCAGCTCAGATCCACCCGCCTCGTCTTGTCAGGGTGCAGCTCAAGCTTCAGGTACGCCAGGATCCGGCGTCCCTGTCGCTCGGCCTCGACGAGCTGTGCCTTGGTGTCACAGACGACGACGAAGTCGTCGGCGTAGCGCACGAGCGTGCCCAAGCGGGCGTGCTTGCGCGACCACGTCTCATCGAGGACGTGCAGGTAGATGTTCGACAAGAGTGGTGAGATCATCCCTCCCTGCGGCGCGCCCGAGAGCATCTCGGACGTCCGCCCGTCTTCCATCACACCTGCACGCAGCCACTGTCGAAGCAACTTGAGCACCCGGCGGTCCGAGATCCGACGCGAGAGCAACTTCATCAGCCGCTCGTGATCGATGCTGCCGAAGTAGTCGCGGATGTCCGCATCGAGAACGTGATCTCCCCCGCGAGATCCTCGCTCACGGATGGCCGAGAACGCCTGCGTCGTACTGCGACGTGGACGGAAACCGAACGAGCACGGACGAAGTCCGCCTCGAAGATCGGCTCCAGCACCAACTTCGCCGCCATCTGCACGACACGATCGCGCACCGTCGGGATGCCCAGGGGCCGCTTCTTCCCGTCGGCCTTGGGGATGTACCGTCTCAAGACCGCCTTGGGTCGGTACCTGCATGCTCGCAGCTCGGCGCCCAACCTTTCCAGGGCGCGTTCGACCCCGTTCTGCTCCACCTCGGCGAGGGTTTGACGGTCGATGCCCGCCGCGCCCTTGTTTCGCCTCACTCGCTTCCACGCCTCCCACAGGACGTCACTCCTGTAGATGCGATCGTACAGGGCGTGGAAGCGCCTTCTCGATGACGGCTTGGCTGCAGCCCACAGTCGGCGTTGGAGTTGTCGCACTTTGTCGACGGGCTCGCGCCCGCCGGGGGAGTTGGGTCCGGTCTTGCCGGCCATGCCCTCGCGCTTACCTCTGCTTCCGACGTGACCACCGCGAGGCCCCTTCCCTCCCGCCGCGTTGTGTTCCACGACGTGCGTCGACGCGGCCGAAGCCCCGCCGTCCGGTACTACGATCCCCTCGGACTCCCGCTCAGCGGCGCTCGATTTCACCTTCGGCTTATACGAGCCACCTCGCCGTGACGACGGCTGCTGAGACGGGTCTCTCCTGTTCCACGTTCGTCCTTGCACACGTGTCGCGCCCCATACCCCGCCGGAACCCACCCCTCGCTCCGAAACTGGAGAGGTAGACGTGGCCTTCACCGTGCCATGAGCGGCTCGGCTTCCGGATTGTTTCTCTGACGAGTCTGCAGGCTTCGCTTGATGCTGCGACCCGCGTGCTTGCTCCCTCCGTAGAGGCTCTCGACGCCCCGCTCGGGACACCCCGATCTCTCCCGGCACCTGGGGCCTGCTACCCGGTGCTTCGGCGCTTACCGGGACGGGACTCGCACCCGCTGGACCAACGTAGCCTGAAGCTGCTGGCTTCTCGGTGGACGAGTCCACCGAGGAACTCGCGTCTTCGTCAGGACGCACCATGAGCATGAGCCTAGAAGATTCGGGACTGGCAGGATGGTCAAAGTCATGCGAATTTTTGCCATATGGCGGTCAGGGTGTGGCTCATCGCTTTCGAGGGGGTGCAGACCCTCGACGTGACGGGTCCTGGTGAGGTCTTCGGCGCCGTCCGAAGCAACGGGGCACGCGGCTACGATCCTCGGCTCGTGGCTGGCACGCCGGGAGCGATCTGCACCACCTCCGGGCTGCGGCTCGTGGCCGACGCCCTGCCAAAGCACGTGGCCGCGGACGACATCGTGATGATCGCGGGCGGACCTCGACGCGCCATCGAGGGTGCGCTCACCGATGCCGACCTCATGACCTGGCTGCGCGATAGGGCGCCGAGGGCGGGTCGCATCACCAGCGTATGCACGGGCGCCTTCATCCTCGCCGAGACCGGCTTGCTCGACGGCCGCCGCGCCACCACCCACTGGGAAGGAACCGACCTTCTCGCCCAGCTGCATCCGCGCATCGACGTCGACGGCGACGCCATCTTCGTAGCCGATGGCCCGTGCTGGACCTCGGCCGGGGTGACGACCGGCATCGACATGGCCCTCGCCATCGTCGAGCTCGACCACGGTCGCAAGGTGGCCGATTCCATCGCGGCCAACCTCGTGCTCTACGCCCGCCGACCTGGCTACCAGTCACAGTTCAGCGCCGCCCTCGTGGCGCAGCGTGAAGGTGCCGCTCCTCTAGCCTCCACCATCGCCTGGGCGCGAAAGCACCTGCGCGACGTCACCCCCGATGGTTTGGCGCGCCGTGCAGGCATGTCGCGACGAACACTCCATCGACGCTGCTTGGAACAGACGGGCACGACGCCCGCCCGACTCATCGACCGGCTCCGGGTGGAGTCGGCGCGTGACCTGCTCGCCCGCACGCGCCACCCGCTCAAGACCGTGGCCGCGCAGTGCGGCTTCGCTGCCACCACCGCCATGCGACGAGCCTTTCATCAACACCTCGGTATGACGCCCCAGGCCTACCGCGCCATCCACAGCGTGACCGAGACCCGGTGAGGCACAGGTCGAGCTTTCGTCAGAGGCTGAGGTGAAAGTGCGGCGCTTCGCTGTCGCGCTCGTCGACCAGGCGCGCGCCAGCCACGCACTTGACCGCCTCCTCGAGCGCTTCGACGTGCTCGTCGCGCAGTCCGCGCGACCGCACG
>JGI12210J13797_10292758_pt1 | contig 11042 bp, 9 predicted proteins | sample ElkSlonscriptome_3_FD_13797 | JGI IMG/M metagenome (IMG submission 13797) | reverse complement strand
AGTCCGACGAGCCCTCGTCGCCCGTGCCGGCCCCGTCGGTGGCACCCTCGCCCGCCGGGTCTTCGCTCATGCCCTGGTAGCAGCCCCCGGCCAGCAGGCCCAGCGCCAGCAGCAGCGTTCCTCGCTCGTGTGCGCGCATCGGCTCAGCCCTCGAAGGGAACCTCTTCGGGCCCCGTGCCGTCCGGAAAGACTTCCGGGTCGTTGGTCAGCATCCACTTGTCCATCTCGAAGCCGTCTTCCCGCATCGAGAACGCGATCTCGTGCTCCCCGGCCTCGTCGACGTCGATGAAGATCATGTTGGCCTCGCCGCAGTGGTTGGCGTCGGTCCGCTGCGCGCCCGACCACGTCCACTTGTTCTTGCCGCTGCACCACTGCACCCGCGCGCCGCTGGCCGGCCACTCGCCGTCGATCCCCACGTGCACCCCGTTGTCCTCGGAGCCGGTGGAGTATGCCCGCACCCGCACCCAGTAGCGACCGGGCGTGTTGAACCACACCCGGTACCGCAGGATCGGTCCGTCGCCCGGCGAGCCGTAGAAGTTCACGCCGCCCTGCAGCTGGTCGTCGTGGGTCACCCGGGTGTCGGGCAGGCCCTCGAGGCACGCGCCGCCGCTGGCCGAGTCCCAGTGCGGCGGGTCGGGGTCGGGCTCGATCATGGGCTCGTCTTCGCTCGAGAACGTGTACCAGCTGCGCTCGGTGCCGTTGTCGTCGATCTCGATCGCGTGCTCGGCCTCGACCGCCACGATCCCGTCGATCTCCTCGTACACGCCGTACACGCCCATCGGGGCCTCGCCGCCCGTGGTCTCCGCCTCGCCGGTCTCCTCGCCGCCCGTCTCGTCGCCGTCGTCGTCGTCCGACGGCCCGCCGGTGGTCGCTCCCTCGCCGGTCTCGCCCTCGTCGCCGGGCGCGTCGGTCGTGCTCGGAGAGTCCTCACCTTCGTCGTCCGACGACGCGACGGTGGTCGGGGCCTCGCCGGTGCTCCCGGCCGCGGGCTCCATGCCCGTCTCGCCCTCGTAGCACCCGGGAAGCGTCAGCAACGCCCAGATTCCCAGTCCCTCGATCCGCATGCATCCCCTCATCACGGAACCCTTGGTTGCTCGACTCTACCTCGTGTCCCCTGGTTTGTTCGTGGGATCCATTACAACGAATTCGGGGCACGAACGCCGATCCGCGGTAATCTCCGGGCCCGATGGCCGCTCGATTCACCTTCGACCGCCCCTACGACGCTCCCTTCGAGCTCGTGCCGGTCGAGCCTCCCGAGGACGGAGGCGGCATCCCCGAGGCGTTCCGCTCCAAGATCCTCGTGCACACCGTGCACGACGGCGACGTGATCCCGCCGCGCTTTCGGTTCGGGCCCAACGGCGAGCCCTTGGTGCCGACCGACGTGCTCGAGCGCGCGCACGTGCGCGAGCGGGACTGGGGCGCGAACCTGGTGGCCCGCAGCCTCGCCCACCAGCTGGGCGCGCCCGCCTACGGTCGGGTCCGCATCGCGCGGGTGCTGCTCGACGTGAACCGCTTCCCCGGCAGCACGCCCCCCAACACCCGCGACCCCCTCGAGCGCCTGGCCATCAACGAGCCGTTCCGCGACGTGCTCAGCCACACGCAGAAGATGGAGCTGCTCGACCTCTACGACGACGTCAGCGACGAGCTGGAATCGCACGTTCGCGACAAGCTCATCATCATCGGGATCCACACCTACGACGAGCACAACCCCAGCGCCACGTCGCGGCCGCACCTGAGCCTCATCAACCTGCCGGCCGGGTACCTGCGCGAGGCTCGGATGCCCTACGGGGTGTTCGACCCGATCTATCCCGACGAGCTGGGCGAGTCCACGTGCAGCCGGATCCTCCGCGATCGGATCTCGCTCAACCTCGAGCGCACCGGGTTCCGGGTGTCGAGCAACCATCCCTATGCGCTCCCCGAGGGCAGCATCGAGGTGCGCTCGCAGGTGTGGTTCTTCTTCTCGTACCTGCGGCGGCACTACGAGGAGGTGCACCCCGACTCCGCCCTCGATCCCGCGTTCGACCTGGTGTGGAGCATGCTGCTCAACACCAACCTGCGGCAGGCCCTGCCCGAGTCCCTGCGCGGCTACCTGCACCGCTACCGGCGGGCCGCGCCCGAGCACGAGCAGCTGTTCCACGCGGCGGCCGGCGCCTACGAGAAGATCGCCGCGTTCATCGACGAGGCGCGGATCCCCTACCGCTACCGCCGCGCGCTGGACCGGCCCAACTCGCTGGCGGTGGAGGTCCGCAAGGATCTCCTGTGCGACGCGACCCCCGACGGCCCGTACCCGCAGCCCGCCAACCGGCAGATGCGCAGCCGCGCCCACATCATCGCGAAGGTGGTGGCCGGCGCGGTGCGGACCTACCTCGACACGGACCGCCCGCTGCAGAGCAACCTCCAAGAGCTCGCGCCCGGCGATCCGATGGCCAAGTGAGCCGCTGCCCCGCCGAGCCGCTCGCCCGAGGCCCGATCTGGGCGCGGATCGGACATAATCCCCCCGGATCGGGGCGGGTCACGGGATGACGCGCGTATCTTCGCCCTCGTGTCCATCACCCTCTCGACTCGGACCTACCGATGATCATGCCCGACCCAACTCCTCGTCCAACTCCTCTCCCAACGCCACGCTCGTGGCACGGGAGGTCCGTGCCATGAAGTCCGAGATCCTCACCGACCTCGGCCAGCGGCTCATCTCCGAGTCGCTGACCGACGAGGCGCTCATGGCCGCCACCGCCGAGGGGCCGCATGTTCGCATCCTCCCCGACGCCAATGTGGTGAAGATCGGCGGGCAGAGCATGATCGACCGGGGCCGCTCGGCCGTGTTCCCGATCATCGACGAGATCGTGCAGAACCTCGGGCGCCACAAGATGATCATCGGCACGGGCGCGGGCACGCGGGCGCGCCATGCCTACAGCGTGGGCATCGATCTCGAGCTGCCCACCGGCGTCCTGAGCGTGCTGGGCACCTTCGTCAGCATGCAGAACGCCCGCATGCTGCACTTCTTGCTGGCCAAGCACGGCATCCCCTTCATCGAGCCGATCCAGTTCCCCCAGCTGCCCCACTACCTCGCCGAGCGGGACGCGGTGGTGTTCTTTGGCATGCCGCCCTACACGTTCTGGCAGCAGAACCCCAAGGTCGGCCGGATCCCCCCGCACCGCACCGACACGGGCTCGTACCTCATCAGCGAGGTCTTCGGCGCCCGCTCGATGATCTACGTGAAGGACGAGGACGGCCTGTACACCGCCGACCCCAAGAAGGACAAGCACGCCACCCACATCCCCGAGATCACGGCGGAGGAGCTCATCGCGATGGACCTCGACGACGTGGTCGTGGAGCGCCCGGTGCTCGAGCTGATGCGCAGCGCCGTCCACAGCCGCTCGATCCGCATCATCAACGGGCTCGTGCCCGGCAATCTCACCCGCGCGCTCGAGGGCGAGCGCGTGGGCACCCTCATCACCGCCGGAGGAGCGTCATGAGCACCTCGGACCAACGACACCACCTGAACTCGATGCTGATGCGGGAGAGCCTGCTGGACAAGGAGCTGATGAGCTCCACCGAGCGAGGCCTCCGCGTGCGACGCATGCTCCCCGAGGCGCACGTGATCAAGATCGGCGGGTCGTCCATCATCGATCGCGGCCGCGAGGCGACCTTCCCCGTGGTCGACGCCCTCGGCGTGCTGCTCGACGGCGATGACACGCTGCTGCTGAGCACGGGCGGCGGAGCGCGCACGCGCCACGTGTTCTCGATCGGCATCGACCTGGGCCTGCCCACCGGGGTGCTCGCGCAGCTCTCCATCGCCGACGCGCTCGGCAACGCCCACATCCTCGGCTCGCTGCTGGCCCCGTGGGGGGTCGTGGCGATCCCGCCCGAGATGTTCGGCCACCTGCTGCCCCTGTTCGCCCGCGCCGTGCCGGGCGTGATCTTCAACGGCGATCCTCCCTACTCGCTGTGGGAGCACCCGCCCAGCGTGGGTCGGATCCCGCCCCACCGCACCGACGCCGGCACGTTCCTGGTGGCCGAGTGCTTCGGCTGCAAGACCCTCACCTTCGTCAAGGACGTCGACGGGATCCACGAGCAGGACCCACGCCACCACCCCGACGCTCCCCTCATCTCGGAGATCGGCGCCCGCGAGCTGCAGGCACGAGCGCTGCCCCAGCTGCCCTTCGACCGGGTGCTGCTAGAGCTGCTCACCCACGCCCGGCTCATCGATCGCTTCCAGGTGATCAATGGCCTGCACCCCGAGCGGATCGCCGCCGCCGTGCGTGGCGAGCACGTGGGCACCATGGTCTACAAGGACTGATGCTGGGCCTCCGCGAGCTTCGCTATCGCTACCCGGGCGGGTCGCGAGCGCTCGACGGGGTCGAGCTCGAGGTTCGCGGAGGGCAGCTATGCGCGCTGGTCGGCGCCAACGGATCGGGCAAGAGCACGCTGCTGCGCCTCGCGGCGCTGACCCTGCGCCCCGCGTCGGGCGAAGTGCAGCTGTTCGGCCGCACGTGGAGCTCGGCGCGCGCGGTGGCCTCCCGGGTGGCGTGGATCGGGCAGCGGGCGGCGCTCGATCCGACCATGACGGGCACCGAGCACCTCCGGCTGCAGGCCGCCCTGATGGGGCTGGACCGCCGCACGAGCGCGGCCCGGATCGCCGCGCTCGCCGACGGCCTGCGCCTGGCCGACGCGGCGGACCGCTTCGTGTCGACCTACTCGGGGGGCATGCGCCGGCGGCTGCACCTCGCCCTCGGGCTGGTGCACGACCCCGAGCTGCTGCTGCTCGACGAGCCCACCGCGGGGCTCGACCCCGACGGCCAGGCCGCCGTGTGGCGGTTCTTGGCCGAGCGGGCCGCCGGAGGCTGCGGGCTGCTGGTGGTGACCCACGATCTGCCCCGCGCCCAGGCCCACGCCGACCACGTGGTGTTCCTGGAGGCGGGGCGGGTCGCGGGGGCCGGCGCGCCCTCCCGGCTCGCCGCCGAGCACGGCGGTGAGCTGCTCGCGGCCTACCCCGCGCTCACCGGTCGCGACGCGCGGGACCTGCTGGGTCGCCAGCCCTCCCGCGACGCCGGCGCAGGGCGACGACGAGGGCGGGCCCGTGGCTGATCGCTCGGTAGCGCTGTGGCTGCTGTTCCGCCGGTCGTGGCTCAAGGTCTTGCGGCGCCCCGTCACGCTGACCTTCAGCTTCGCCCAGCCGCTGGTCTGGATGGCCTTCTTCGGGTTCCTGTTCCAGCGCTTCACCGATCCGCGGGCGCTGGGCGGGCAGGACTACCTCAGCTTCGTCGCGCCGGGCGTGAGCCTGATGACCGTGCTGCTGGGCGCGTCGCAGGCCGGCGTGCCCCTCGTGCGCGACGACCAGGCCGGCTACCTCCAGCGCATGCTCTACAGCGCCAGCTCTCCCGCCCTGATCCTGGGGGGCAAGCTGCTGGCCGACGCCTCGCGCCTGCTGCTCCAGTCGCTGGTCGTGCTGCTGCTCGGTGCGCTGCTCGGCGCCACCCTCGGGCTGCACCCGACGGCCCTGCCCCTCGCCCTGGTCGCGCTGCTCGCCTTCGCGGTGGCCTCGTCGTCGCTGTCGTGCCTCGTGGCCGCGCTCGCCCGCGAGCCCGAGTCGATGGGCACCTACGTCCACCTGGTGAACATGCCGCTGCTGTTCACCAGCACCGCCCTGGTGCCTCAGCGACACATGCCGCAGTGGCTGGCCAGCATTGCGGCCCTCAACCCGCTGAGCGTGGTGGCCGAGTACTGGCGCGCGGCTTGGCTGGGGGACCCCGCCCCTGCCGCGAGCACCCTGTGGATCCCCGTGACGCTGGCGATGATCGGCTTCGCGACCGCGAGCTGGGCCGTGTCGCGAACCCTGGAGCGCCCATGACCACCCCCCCGTCGTTCGACGCGCAAGCGGAAGACTTCGACCGCCGGGCGGGGATCCCCGCCGCGCGCGCGGCCGAGATCGCGGCCGCGGTGGCCGAGATCGCGGCCCTTCGCGGCCGCGGACGCATGCTGGAGATCGGCGCAGGCACGGGGGAGATCGGCGCACACCTGCTGGCCCTCGGGGTCGACTACCTCGCCCTCGATCGCTCACCGCGGATGCTGGAGGTCTTCGCCCGCCGCGTCGATCCACGCCATCACCCGCGCCTGGTCTCGGGCGACGCCGATCGCCGCTGGCCCGTGGGTGACGGAGAGCTCGACGCGATCTTCCTGTCGCGCGTGGCCCACCTGCTCGATCCGCGCACGCTGTGGAGCGAGGCGCAGCGCACGGCCGGGCCCGCGGGCGCTCGGCTGCTCGTCGGGCGTCGCGCCCGAGACCCGATGAGCGTGCATGCCCGCATGCGCCGGCGCATGCACGAGATGCTCGCGGAGGCCGGCATCCCGCACCGCGGCGGGAGCGGGCCACGGCGCATGCTCGAGGGCATGCGCGCGTCGGGGGGCCACGCTCCGTTCGTCGTCGAGGTCGCGCGCTGGTCCGTGCTCCGGCGCCCCATCGAGGCCCTGAGCGCCTGGCGCAGCAAGCCCGGCCTGGCCGGCGTGGAGCTCGAGACCGCGCGCCAGGCCGAGATCCTCGATCGACTCGCCGACTGGATGCGCGCGCAGTTCCCCGATCCCTCGGCGGAGCACGCCAACGAGGAATGGTACGAAGTTCACGGGATCCACGTGCCTTCTCGGGCCCCCTCGAAGGAACGGCGCGGATCGACCGAAGGCTGAGGTTTCTCGGCTCGCGTCGCGAGGGCGTGCTTGACTATGTAGATCTCGATCACGATCATACCATCGTGATCCTTACTATAGCAGCGGGCCTCGAACTACCACGGCGACATTCCATCTGGGGAACAGCCTTCCTGGCCATGCTCGGCGGACTCGGGCTGCCTGCATGCAAGACCAGGCCTAGCGACACGGTCGAGCCCAACAGCGGCGCACCGACGCCTGCTACCGCCTCGGCCAGCGCCACTCTCGCCCGGCCTCGCTTCGAGACCGCCCTCGTGCAGCTCAACGACGGACCGTGCAAGGAGGGCCAGACCTACGTCCAGGAGGATCTCCGCTATCCGTCGAAGATCGAGCCGGCGGATGGGGTGCTCGCGACCGAGCTGGTGGTCCGCATCCGAGAGCGCTGCGTGCCGGTGTGGAACCCCTTCGCGGGCGCATGGGAGATGCAGACGCTCGCGCTGCGCACCTATGGCTTCCCCATGAACACCGATCACCCCATCACCGAAGCAGACGCGGACGATCCCGACAGTCCCCACATCGCGTGGAGCGCCCCCGGTCCCACGTTCATCATGCACCCCGCGTCGAAGCCGGGGGCCTCCGACGGGACCCGGTTCGTCATGACCTTGTACAACCGCATGCCCCACGACGGAGATCCGACCAAGTGTCAGGTCAACGTCAAGTGCAACGCCGATGGGCCCAACGCGGGCGCCGACCCAGAGACCGGCAAGTGCAAGACCCCGATCGACGGAGAACACAAGGGGTTCCCGGAGTTCATGCCCTCGCAGCAGCTCCCCGATCGCCAAGGAGTCGAGCCGCCCAATTGCTTCCATGGGCTCAATTCTACGAACTTCCACTTCCACGGCTTCCACGTCTCGCCGCAGCTGCACCAGGACTTCGTCGGGCTCGAGCTGCGACCGCCGCTGCCCCCCGGCGTCGCCCCCGAGGATCTCGGCCGGCACGGGTCCCACGGAGAGCACGGCGTGGTCGCCTACGGTCGATTCGACTTCGCCCTCGACCCGCTGCGCTTCACCCAGGCCCCGGGCACGCACTGGTACCACGCCCACAAGCACGGCTCCACGGCGCTCCACGTGTTGAACGGTCAGGTGGGGACCTTCGAGGTCCGCGGGAAATTCGATGCTGAGCTGGGTGAATTCTTCGAGAACGAGGGCGGAGGGCCGCTGGTCGACCGACTGCTCGTGGTCCAGCAGCTTCAAGAGCGGCAGCCGGGCCTCGGCGGCGCCGATCAGACGGCGGCGGTGCTGGTCAACGGCCAGGCCAACCCCATCGTGCGGATGGCCAAGAACGAGATCCAGCGCTGGAGGTTCGTCGGCGCCACCATGCAGGCATCTGCGGCGATTCGGATCGGGTTCCCCGAGTCCAACCAAAGCCCGAAGATCCGGCAGATCGCGATGGACGGCGTACAATTCTCGCCCGACAACTATGTCTGCCAGCCATTCCTCAACAACCCCGACTGCACACGTCAGGACCCCAAGGAGTCCTCGTTCGACGAGCTGACCTCGTTCGACCTGTCCCCGGGCAACCGGGTGGATCTACTGGTCAAGGCACCGAGCGAGACGGGTACACACTGCATGGTGCTCGACATCACCACCGATCTGCACGAGGCGGCGCAGCAGAAGATCCGCGGCGCGCTGGAGCAGCGCGCCCGGGTGGCCGCCGGCGGGTGTGGGATCGACCCGAAGACCAGGCTCGGGCCGCTGTTCACCCTGGTGGTCGAAGACCGAGACAAGCCCATGGAATTCCCCAGCAAGGAGCAGTTCCCGACGATCAAGGACACCGCCCCCTTCCTCGATGACCTCCCCGAGGTCACCGACCCGGCATACGAGCGAGAGATCTTCTATGAGATGGTCAACCGGGGCGATCTCTACGGGACGCAGTTCTGGATCAACCAGACCAAGTACGACCCCAGTTGCATGAACGAGACCCTCACCCTCGACCAGACCGAGCAGTGGACCCTCTGGAACAACAGCACGGCCATCTCGCACCCGTTCCACATCCACCAGAACCCATTCCAGCTCCGGTCCGAGTCGAGCCGCGGGGACTACGCGTACCCGGTGTGGCGCGACACCCTCGCGCTCCCGAAGGCGACGGGGAGCTCCGACCCTACCCCCAATTCCGACCCTCGCTCCGAGACCGCTCCTTGGGGTCGCGCCGTAGTGCGCTATGTGGCCAAGGAGTTCACCGGTGCCTTCGTCAACCACTGCCACATCCTCGGCCACGAAGACCGCGGGATGATGCACAACACCCAGGCCAGCTGTCCCGACGGGTCGTGGGCGACGACCTCGGAGGTGCCGGCCGGCGCGAGCTGCGACGAGTATGGGTTCTGCCCCAGTGACTGCGATCTCGGCGAGCCCATCCCCGCCGGCCCCGAGTGCCCGACGCCTCCCCCGCAGTCCAGCGACTGGCTGGGGACCTACGGCTATCGAGCCCCCAAGCCCTGAGCCCCTCCCGGCCGACGACGCGGCCTGCCCCTCACCCGTCGTCGGGCAGGTGGTGCTTCGAATCCACCGGCCCCACCATCAGGTTGGCCACCAGCGCCACCACCAAGAGCCCCGCCATCACCACCATGGTCGAGTTGTAGATCGTGGCCGACGGGTCCACCGTGCCCGCGGGCGCAAGCTCCATCAGCTTGGCCACGGTGACCGTCTTGGCCTCCACCAGCGCGTCGAGGCGCTCCGGCCCCGCCCCGAACGCGGCCTCGAACGCGGCCGGGTCCACCCGCGCGGCCAGCTCATCGATCGCATCCCGCAGCGCGCCGGCCCGCAGCGACGTGATGAGCAGCGGGCCCAGCACCCCGGCCGTGCTCCACGCGGTGAGCAGCCGCCCGTGGATGCCGCCTACGAAGCGCGTGCCGAACACGTCGGCGAGGTAAGCCGGGATCGTGGCGAACCCTCCGCCGTACATCGTGAAGATGAGCATGGTGGCGCCGTAGAACACCACCAGCCACACCACGGCCGGCGAGGCGCTCACCTGCTGCGCGGTCACGGGGATGCTGAGGTACAGCGCCGTGCCCAGCACGAAGAACAGGGTGTAGGTGGTCTTGCGCCCGATCACGTCCGAGAGGCTGGCCCAGCCGAACCGCCCCAGCATGTTGAACACGCTGATCATCAGCACGTACGTGGCCGCGAACGAGCCGTCGACCACGCCGGGCAGGGTGGTGCCGAAGATCTCGCTCATCATCGTCTTGGCCACCCCCAGCACGCCGATCCCCGCGGTCACGTTGAGGCACAGCACCAGCCACAGCAGGTAGAACTGGCGGGTCTTCAGCGCCTCGTCGATGTCGACGTGGAACCGGGAGATCATCGTCTTCTTCTCCTTCTCCTGGCCCGCCTCGCCCGGGGCGGGCGGCACGTAGCCGGGGGGCAGCCAGCCCTCGGGCGGCACGCGGTAGGAGAACGAGGCCACCAGCATCACCACGAAGTAGGCCGCGCCCAGGGTGAAGAACGTGGCCGCCACCCCGGTGCTGCCCGTGCCCACCGCGTAGATCCCCTCGGGACCGGGCTGGATCATCGAGGCGAGCTCACCGGGCCCCACCACCACCACCTCGCGCAGCTCGCCGGCCACCCGGGCCAGCCGCCGCCCGCCGTCGTTGACCAGCTCCACCGCCCCCGCCCCGCCGAGGTACTCGGGCGCCCGGTAGAACACCCGCAGCAGCCACTCCTCGAGCGGCGCGGCGATCATCGCCCCGCCGCCGAAGCCCATGATGGCCATGCCGGTGGCCATGCCCCGGCGATCGGGAAACCATCGGATGAGCGTGCTCACCGGCGACACGTAGCCCAGCCCCAGGCCCGCGCCGCCCAGCGCCCCGTAGCCCAGGTAGAGCAGCCACAGCTGGTGGGTCATGATCCCGAGCCCCCCCAGCGCGAACCCGCCCCCCCAGCAGCATGCCGCCGCCACGCCGACCATGCGCGGGCCCACCGTCTCCAGCCAGCGACCGGCCAGCGCCGCGGTGAGGCCCAGGAACACGATGGCCACCGAGAAGATCCACACCACCGATCCGAGGTCCCAGTCGCCGGCCGACCCCGCCACCACGCCGCGTACGCGGGTGAGCGGCAGGTTGAAGATGCTCCACGCGTAGACCGAGCCGATGCACAGGTGGATGGCGATCGACGCCGGCGGCACCCGCCACCTCGAGTAGCCGGGCGGGGCGATGATCCGCTCCTTCTTCAGGGCGTCGAGCAGGCTGGGCACCCGCCGATGCTACCCCTCGCGCACGGGGTAGCTCCACTTGCCGTCCCAGCCGAACGACAGCTCGTGCCCGTCGCGAGCCGGGTCGTCGGCCGCCTGGCGAACGTAGGCCACCACCAAGGCGTCCACCTCGCCCCGCCATCCCTGCCGCACCAGCCGCG
>JGI12210J13797_10153272_pt1 | contig 11042 bp, 8 predicted proteins | sample ElkSlonscriptome_3_FD_13797 | JGI IMG/M metagenome (IMG submission 13797) | reverse complement strand
CAAGAAATAGAAGAGAATTTTGAAAATGGTTTAATCTCTTTGCCAATGGGAATGGAAAATGGTGCTCCTATTGGTGACTCAATAGAAAATGTACAGTACTTTTTTGATCGAGGTATCCGTTATGTAACTCTAACTCACAGTAAGGTCAATAAAATTAGCGACTCTTCTTACGATACTACCCGCGTTTGGGACGGGCTTAGTCCTTTCGGTGAAGAAGTGGTTAAAGAAATGAATCGGGTGGGAATCATGGTGGATGTATCTCATATTTCTGATAGTGCTTTCTATGATGTTATGAAAATTACCCAAGCCCCAGTGATCGCCTCTCATTCGTCAGCCCGAAAGTTTGTACCCGGATTTGAACGAAACATGGACGATGATATGATCAAGCAAATGGGAAAGAATAACGGAGTAATTGCAATCAACTTTGGTTCTGGGTTCGTTGATGCCGAATCGCGCGAAAAGTCCAGTGAAATGCGCGCGCACCTTTCTCAGTGGATGAGTGAGCGAAATCTAACTTTTAGCGACAGTGCTACTCAAGCCTACGCCAAAGAGTACATGGCGAACAATCCAGCTTATTCCACCGTTCAAAAGGTAGCTGATCATATTGATCATGTGGTGCAATTAGCAGGAATTGATCACGTAGGTTTTGGGTCTGACTTTGATGGTGTGGGTGACACCTTACCTACCGGACTAAAAAATGCTTCTGATTACCCCAACCTCATTGCTGAACTATTAAAGAGAGGTTATTCTGACGAAGATATTGAGAAAGTTTGTTACAAGAATATGTTCAGGGTTTGGAACGATGTTCAGGGTGTGGCTCAAACTCTTACCCGCGAAGGAAATAATAGTACTAGCGGCGGCCGTTAACTTAAATTACTCACTGGTTTTCGCGCAAGAGAACAATCAAGAACCAGTATCAGGTAATCGCCCTATTTACCCCCATCAGGTTCGGGGAAATATAGGGTTGAGCACTTCGGGTATTCTATCAGATATAGTCGGTTATTTTCGGGTAATTGATGGTGTGCGTGTGAATAAGAACCCTGTTCTTTCAAGCACCTACCTATTTCAGCCAACCAAGCGACTAGCTATTGGCGGCACTATTGCTCATCAGAATTTTTCGGTAACGTATTCAGACCCTAATGATAATAATGCAAGACGATACGGACTCGCAGCTAGGCGATTCTATCTTGGTGCGGTTGGCTTAATTTATATAGTTGACAAGCCCCAATTCCGGATGTATAGCGGGGGGCGGATTGGTTACTCTAATTGGAACGTTGATTCTGATGTGGGCTTTCCTTCCGAAATTATTGACCAAATTATAAATTTCGCTTTGGGAGGAGCATTTGCTCCCCAATTAATTGTACTGGGTGGAGAGTCATATGTGACCGAGCACGTGGGGCTTCAGGGCGAATTTTCTATTGGCGCTCCTCACCTACTGAGCTTCGGGGTTAGTTACCGTTGGTGATTCACCCGGTTCCATTTTATGAATAGCAATTTCTAATCGATTTAGCCGCTCCTCGTACCGCTCAAGGTTTTTCTCTAGTTGTATTACTCGTGTTTTGAGTGAAGCATTTTGCTGATTCAGCGAATCTAGCTTTTTCTGCTGATCTTTAGTAGCCTCTATCAATACCGGAATAAGCCCTTGATAAAAAACACCTTTATAGCCATCGGAACGCTCTTTTACAAGTTCGGGGTAAACTTTTTCCACCTCTTGAGCAATCAATCCAATCTGGTTTTCCTCGCCCATTTTGTTATCTTTCCAGTGGTAATTATATGCTTGCAATTGAGCAAGTTTCTGCGATGAATAGTTTAGCTGAGTTATATTCTCTTTTAGACGAAGGTCGCTGGGTGAAGGGCCGGCAGTTACTGCAGTCACCCTACCTTGAGCGTCAACAGTCATAGACTGAATCACATCAGCACCACCACCAAAAGAGCCATTTGCCCCGACGAGTGGCAAGCGAGCGTCAGGAATGGTACCCGACGTCAGATTATCGGCATTTAGTGCCAAAATTCCACTTCCATCAGTTGCCGTAATGCTGGTGAAATTTCCGGTAGAGGGTACCGTACCACCAATGACAGTATCATCTATCGTTCCACCGTCTACATCAATAGTAGCTAATGTATTGAGAATTAGATTTCCACTAGCATCAATACTGGCGTCTCCTACAAGAGTCCCAACGGTAGGCACACCCGCATTTCCAAAAATGATTTGGCCGGTAGTCAGTGCCTCTAATTTGCTAACCGAGACAGCTGCTCCCGAATTAATATCACCATTCGTAATGGCTCCATTATCAATCTTCGCCGAATTTACTGATCCATCCGCCAAATCGTCTAAAACAATGGTTCCATCAAGAATCTGACTAGACTGAATAGCATCTGAGGCAATTTTATCAGTGGTTACGGCTTGAATAGCCAGGTCTACCGAAGCAATAGAACCATCGGTAATTTCATCAGTTCCTACTGCGCCAGTGTTAATCTGGGCGGTTCCAGTCCCATCTAAGGAAATATCTCCCATCACATCTACCGAAACTAAGGTAGTTCCATTACCAACCAGTAACCTCCCATTGCCGGAAGCATCCAACTTAAAAAGCGTAGTTCCGTTTCCTACTAAGATATTACCAATATCCGAAACATCAACCGGTTCTGCCTCGCCATCATTATTTCCAATATAGATTTCACCGAGAGCTAAATCTTCGCGCACAAATGTCTCTGCCGACCGAGAGGTTATTTGTCCGGCATTATCAGTAACCAGTACCTGATTAGCCGAAGGTTGAAACCAACGAGGGGCGTTGCTATTGCTGGTAATCATCACTGAATTTCTTCCTGAGGTAGGATCTACTAATCCTGATAGCTTTTCTACTCCTAAAGTATTGTTAGCCACTTTACTCCCAACTACCACCAAATCAGCTAGGTTGATCGTCTGTACAGCCCCTTCAGCCAACTCAGGATTGGGATATGTTCCTAAGAGAACCCCTCCGGCAGCAGTGCTAATAGTTATGTCGTCCGTTGAGTCGGTATCGCCAGTATTAACAATTTGGTTTTGACTACTAATTGCCACTCCGTCACCGGCCTCAAGCACTCGGTTAATATCTCCACTCCAAACAGGAACCCAACCGGATTCAGTCCAATAGTAGAAGCGATTCTTTGTTAGATCAAATACTAATAAACCATTGTCTTGAGTGGATAGATTAGCGGTGAATTGTGCACCTGTTCTTTGTTCAGTACTCATGCTCGGGATAAGTACTCCTTGGTTATTATTGGGAGCCACAATATGTAGCGCGGCATTAGAGTTGGGAGATGTAGTGCCCACTCCTACCGACTGAGCTAAAACCTGCTGGCAGAAGAAGGTAATGACCAGCAGTAATACGGCTTGCTTCAATAACATCATTATTAGGTCTGGTAGGTTATATTTATCAATTTATATCAATTATCTGGTAAAACAGCGAGTTACCCTCGGTGATCTCGTTTTTGTACACTCGGATTGGTTTATAAGGCTCAAGCACATCTAATGGCCGCCCATTTAGTTCGGAAAGATCCTCCCGAGTTATTAGTGTGCTTTCTAGCAGTTGAGAAAGAGCGATATTCGGTCTTAAAATCTTGGTAGTCACTTCATTAAAGAATGGGGTTTTTAGTCCAAATATTTCAAATTCAACCCTTCGGTTTAGTTGCTGACTAACGTAAGCATTTGTCGAGGTATAAGCGGTTGACACTCCGTTGGCATTAATCGCTAAAGCCGAGCGGTCTACACCCGAGTTGATTAGGTAATTGAATGCGGCTTCCCCTCTTTTTCTACTCAGTAATAAATTATAAACGTCGTTACCCAAACTATCGGTAAAAGCATTAATCTCAATTGAAACCTCGGGGTTAGCTTGGTAAAACTCAGCTAAGGCATCTAGCACTTTAACCGACTCAGAACGTAGTTTATGCTGATTAAAATCGAAATAGATCGATTCAAAGTTCTGCGAAAAAATAAATTCCGACTCAGTTTGGAGCAACAAATTACTCACATTAATAGTATCCTGCGCTTCGGCAGAGGCTAGTGAAATGGAGTATACACTGTTGGCAGGAAGATTTACGAACCTGAATTCACCAGCCTCATTAGTGGTAGAAGTCTTTAGGAGTTCTCCGTTGCTCCCGCGTAGTTCGATGGTTTGTTCAGCAAATGGTTGCTGGGTTATACTGACTGCAACTAATCCGGTTACGATACTGACTAGTTCAGCATCCGAAGAATCTGTTGAGAAGCGGGTCAAAGTTAGTGTACTATCGGCGTCTGGACCAACTACTGTCCTTACTACCTCTACGTTTTGAGCAACTACCTCTTGTTTCTGTTTTTGCTGATATTGCTTCATCTGGATATCGCTCACATCCGAATTCAAAATAAAGCGCGTAGCCCCGGAGCTAAGTCTTTTCTGTTGAGCTGAATTAACCCAAATCCAATCATTGAGTTCTGAATTTAAATAATCAGCTCGTCGAATTCTATTGGTTGGAGTAGTAGCCACCCATTCTACCTCCGACTCATTGGGCAAACTGGGAATTCCTAGCAGAAACTGAAACCAAGATTGATTTCTTACTTTCTTGAATCGATAAATATCAAAGTTACCATTGCGATTAGATGCTAAGTAGCCTGACCGATGACCGAGCACTAAATAGCTATCGTCAGCTGATGAGTTAATTGGCTTTGGCAAATGCCCGCGCGCTCGTTTCTTGGCCGAAGAAAAATCAGAAATAGAGAATAGATCCATACCGCCAAAACCACGCTGATTGTTAGATGAAAAATAAAGCTGATCTTCCTGACTATGGTAGTAAGGCGTAACTTCATCAGAAGGAGAATTTACTAAACTATCCAGGCAGACCGGAGATATCCACTGGTTTTCGTCCGTCCGAATGCTCATCCAAATATCCAATCCACCTTGTCCTCCAGCTCGATCAGATGTAAAAAAAAGAGTATCGCCCGAGATAGATACGCTTGGATGTTTGCTTTCGGTTTTCTCCTGATTAATACTTGCAGGCAACGGAGCTGGCTTAGACCAATCCAGTCCTTCAAAAGCGATAAAATATATCTGGCAAGGTTGATTATTAGCACAGTACGTAAAGTAAAACTCCTTTCGGGATTCTACATAACAGCCTGCCCCCTCGCTAGATTTAGTGTTGATAGTACTTACAAAGGCGCTAGTATCTATGAATTGATGTCCCTGCAAGCGATAAGTGAAAAAATTGGCGTTGTTCTCCCCAAAGCGATAGGAGATTTTTTGTTTTCCAGCAAAACGAGTGCTGGTTAGTATCAATACTGAATCACCATTCATTATAACGGGTGCGTAATCGTAATTTTGAGAATTTACGGTGGAATCAAGCGGTGACACTACGATACTTTCTATATTTCTACTAGTTAGGTCTATCTCCTGACAACTTTGCTTCAATTGCTCAGCCTCTAATTTTAACACCCGAGCCTCCGGTTGAGAAGAATCTAGCAAACTATCCAACCATAAGTAAGCCTGGTCGCAACGCCCAATATTTTTCAACATTAATGCTTGATAATAGGCCGCCTTTACAGAAAAATCACCGGAAGAATTTTGGGCATAATGATACCACTTGGCCGCTTTAGCGTAATTAAATTGATGACGCTCACTATGAGCGAGCTTAATAGCTAATTCATAATTATTACTATCGCGCTTAAGCGCCAACTGATAAAACTGGGAGGCTCGAAAATATTGTTCAGCCAAGAAATATTGGTCTCCGTTACGCTCAGGACTTTGTGCCATGCTGCCTTGCCCCAAACTATCCAGCAAGGTTGAGATAAAGCTAAGTAGAAAAAACAGCCAGTAATGAATATTTCGTGAGCGGAGAAAAGCAAACATGTTAGTACAAAGGCGTAGATTGAGATTTAGGGGCATTGTTGCTAAACCACTGGTACTGCAAAGATAATTCCAAAGCGTACTGGTTGGAAATTCCTCTTCGGGCGGTAGCCAAATTAGCATCGTAGGATATTGCTGCTTTCCATTTTCGCCCTCCCATACCCAGCAAAAATACTAGGCTAGATTCGTCTCGATACCAGGTTCCGGCGATCAAGCGTATTGCTGAAGGCACTGGGTTAGATGGGGTGCTATATTGCGTGTGGTACGTTACTGAAGTACCTACTTGATAGGCAAACCACTGTTCGTACCAGAGAGTCAGCATATCGGGAGCAAGTGTCAACCGGTTATTTATCCAAAATTCACCACCCACGAGGGCTGAATACCCTAAATTTAGGGCGTTTTGAGAAGCGGAGAAAAAATTATAGGTAGGCTCGTTAATATTTTGCAGTGAAAATCCGGCATATAGACGAACGGGGGGGGCTTCAGACAACGGATTACGCGTAGCATCGTACATCCAAAATAAGCCTGAGTTAATACTCAGGGCTGCCAATTGATTTTCAGCATTCTCAATAGGCAGGCCAGTACCTGTAAAACCATTATACCGCAGTTGAGAGGGCCAGTGAAGTTGAGAGTAATCTACCCGAATTTGCCGATAACCCGCTTGCAGACCCAAACTTAGCCATTGAGTACCCTGACGATTTAGATAAATATTATATGCAGCAGAAAGCTGAGCAATAGTTGTTCGAAACTCTCCATTTTCTCCCGCTACATCTTGCAGTACATTCAGCCCAAAGCCGCCGGTAGGTAACTCTCGTGAGTTAGTCAAAAAAACAGGTAGCGATAATGAAGCATGCCCTGTGAGAAAAGAGACTACGCCAAACTGCTGAATCCGGGAAGTAATTCGTAGTACCGGATGGGGGGTAGCTCCCACACTGGCTGGATTAATATAAGCCGGAGCAGCCTGATACTGAGAAAACCGAATCTCCTGGGCGAACCCACTTATGGCAAAAAACAAAAGGCCTAGCAGAGCAATATGATTCCGACCACCCTTCATATCAACGGAAAAGGGTGATAGAACCCGTCTTCTCTACAGCGCGTCCGGTATCGTAAATACCCCGCAACACGTAAGGGTATATTCCCGAAGGTAACGGTTGGTTAGTATTTGCGTCCAACCCACTCCAGCCCGAGTTTAAAGCCCCTTGCAAATTATTGGTTTGATAAACAACTTGTCCCCAACGATTAAAGATAGTAAATGAGAAGCCATCGGCTCGCAGATTAGCCGAATAAATTCTCGCGCTACGATCCGTGGGATTGGAAGCAATTGGTGAAAAAGCAGAGGGCACTTCTACCGAATTCTCCAGTACGTATTCCGAGGTAAACCCTAAGGCTACTACTGGTCTGCTCGCCATTGCCTCACTCGTTATCAGACCACCACTTCTATCTCCCTCCCGATCACGCTGACCTAAATTATTAAAGGGGTCATCAAAACTCTCTGACTCAACGACGACCGTACCAATTAAGTCTACAAAGTCATCATCCGTTGTAACTGGAAGCGTCACTACTGAGCCTTCGTAGCTCCCATCTAAGTTGAATACTGTCCAGTAATTGCTAACCACTTTATTTTCTAATCTTTCTCCCGCAACTTCCAATTGTTGATTGCTAAATGGAGTAACCTCGGTTAAAGGATCTATTCCAGCTACATCCTCCAAAATGACCGGTAGGAAAGTATTATTAGTACCAATAGGAAGGTAATGGTAACCTGTTCCACGAAACCGAACCGCACCCTGGATATAAGAGTTATCACTGGCATTTTCAACCCGAACACCCTGATTTAGCTGTACTTTATTCGGAGCAGTAGCAACAATAAGACCACTAACCAAATTAAGCGTATCGTTAATCGTTATATTGCCATTCACTGTTTTTGAACCACCGCCACTAATCTCAAAAGAACCCAAAACTTGATTATTGTGATGGACAGTTTGATCGGAAGAGCCGGTAAGCCGTAACCAACCATCACCGCTGTAACTCTGCTGACTATTCCAGTCACCATTTAGCTGAATATTACCTTCGTTAAGGAGTATTCCTTCATTGACTACCGAGCCTGATGTGTAAAGCACGGCATTTTCAGTTAATGATAGTAACTGGTTACTACTAACGTAAACGGATTGAGCTAGAAGAGAATAGGAACTACTTAAAAAAATACCGCCCCAAAAAATACATCGTAACAACATAGGCAGGCCGTAAGTGCGTAAATTCAAAGCCTTAAAATAAGAATAATCCTACTGCATAGAAACGCTTTGCCCCTAAAATATTTAAAAAAATACGATATACGTAGCTTATTGCAACATACGATAGTCAGTTATGCTTTTTCTTTGATTTGCTCCTGAATTTTCTTCAGATCAACTGTACTACAAGCACCACAACCTTTTGTACAACCCCGATCAGCGGTGAAATGACCGTACACCAGGCGAGCTAGATAAGCGATTGCAGCTGTAAAAAGTAAAATGATAAATAGCTGTTGCATATCAGGACATTAACTGGTAAACCAAGAACGCGGCTCCGTAGGCCGTAATTGTCATGTACGTAAATTGCAATAGCGGCCATCGCCAGCTTCGGGTTTCCTGCTTCACAATGGCTAATGTACTCATACACTGCATCGCAAACGCATAAAAAACCAGTAGTGAAAACGCTACCGCCGGAGTGAATCGGGGTCCGCCAGTTTCAGGATTTATTTCGTTCTGTAAACGGCTTTTGATTGTGCTTTCGCTTTCGGCATCTCCGATACTATACAGTGTAGCGATGGTTCCGACGAATACTTCTCGAGCGGCAAAGGAGGTGATCAGGGCGATACCGATTTTCCAGTCGTAGCCTAGCGGACGAATAACTGGTTCAATCCATTTTCCAAACTGCCCGGCGTAGGATTCTTGCAGACGTACGCTTTCAACGTCCGCTTCTAGAGTTTCTAGTAAGGTTTCATTTTGTTGAGCCTGCTGAGTAATCTGTTCTTCCGCTTGCTGAATAGCATCTCCCGGACCGTAAGAAGCCAGTACCCAAAGTACTATTGATACCGCTAGAATTATTTTTCCAGCTTCAAATACGAACGCTTTTGATTTTTCTAGCACGGTAATACCCACATTTCCCCAACGAGGCCAGCGGTAAGCGGGCAATTCCATAATCAAAAACCCTTGGCTTTTGGCTCGAATCAGCTTTTTCATGACCCAAGCCGAAGAAATTGCCATGAAGAAACCAAGCAGATATAATCCCATTAATACCAATCCTGCCAAGTTGAATACGCCCAAGTAGGTTACTTCGGGAACAACCAGCCCAATCAGGATGACATATACCGGTAGGCGAGCTGAGCAACTCATGAAAGGAGTAACAAAAATGGTGATCAGACGATCTTTCCAATCGTCAATACCTCGGGTGGCCATAATCGCCGGGATAGCACACGCTAAACCAGAAATGAGCGGAACTACACTTCGTCCGTTTAACCCCACCTTTCGCATGAGTTTATCCATCATAAACACCACCCGAGCCATGTAGCCCGATTCTTCTAAAATGGTAATAAAAGCGAACAGAATCGCTATTTGAGGAATAAAAATGACGATACCCCCAATACCAGGTACCACCCCTTCGGCCAGCAAATCAGTTAATGGCCCCTCGGGTAACGATCCGCTTATCAAATTGCCTAACTTACCAAACATCAAATCGATGAAGTCCATGGGTGCTGCTGCCCAAGCAAAAATAGCTTGAAAAATTAAAAGCAATAGTCCGAAGAAAATCAGGTAACCGGAGACTTTATGGGTAACGTATCGATCCAGCTTTTCAGTAAAAGTCGACGAGCCGCTTTCCGGAGCAGAAATCGCCGCTTCTACAATTTGATCAATCCGCTGATAACGCTGGGTGGTTTCTTCTACTTGTAGTGCTTCCGAATTAAATTTGAACTGAGCTTTACAGTCATTAAGCAGCTTTTTCTCGTCAAGCGACAAAAAAGTCAGAGAATCGCCGTACTGAAGCAGCAAATACGCTTGATAATAGTTTTGACAGCCAAGTTGATATTTAATCTCTGATACCGCTTCGGCGGCTACCGAGCGAGGGTCGTAAAACTGACCAAGGGGCGCATTAACGACCTCATCGAGCTTTTTCTTCAGCTTATTTACTCCTTCGCCCCGACGAGCATTCATTTCAATAATAGGTATGCTTCCTAATTCCTGCTGGAGGACTTCCGTATTCAAGCTAATTCTTCGCTTTTGCACTAAATCAGCCATATTGAGTACCAATATTATTGGCAAACCCAAATCAATCAATTGGGTACAGAGAAGCAGGTTTCGTTCCAAATTGGTAGCATCTACTACCACTATTATCGCTTGAAAAGCTTCCTCCTTCAGATTCAGGAGTTGGTTGGCTACCACCAATTCATCCGACGAGCGAGGGAAAATACTGTACGTGCCTGGTAGATCTACCACCTTTAACGACCGACCCGACGGTAGTTGCAGCGTCCCCACCTTTTTGTCTACCGTAACTCCCGGATAGTTACCTACTTTCTGATTTAGTCCCGTCAATAAATTAAACAGACTACTTTTTCCTGAGTTGGGGTTACCAATTAATGCGACCCGACCAGTGTTGACCGTTTGCTTCGGGAGAGTATCGGTGGCAGATTTACTCATTTTACTTCTACTAATTCTGCTTCATCCAAACGTAGCGATAGCTGATAACCCGCTATCTGCACCGATATAGGATCACCAAAAGGGGCGGAAAAATTATATCGTACACTCTTACCCGGCAATAGTCCCATTTCTAGTAATTTTACTGAAATGGATGAAGGCTTCAATTGTTGAATTATCCCTCGTTCACCGGGCCTCATCTTCGCTAAGGTTTTCATACGGACGGATTTGAATGTTACAGAAGTTAGATCGCTTGGTTAAGCAAAAATACTCTTTGTTTAGAACTTATCTAAATAATACGATAAAAACCAAAAAGGTTTAGAAAAACACTATTACTGATCTGTAAGGAATAATAAAACAATCGCTCGGCGACCGTAAGATACCCATTTGAACTTGTCCTTTTGGGGCAGTACTGTGTTACGAAAAGCCTCACAGAGCTTGGCTATGCTCAGTTTTCGCGCCTGGTTCCGCCCCAAAATTCCGGCGTTCAATCTGAGTACTTTATTATTCCATCGTTCCTAAGAAT
>JGI12210J13797_10282768_pt1 | contig 11043 bp, 7 predicted proteins | sample ElkSlonscriptome_3_FD_13797 | JGI IMG/M metagenome (IMG submission 13797) | reverse complement strand
CTGCTTAAGATTTCAATGACTTCAGTAATCCACGGATCTTATCCGCTTTCTCAATCAGTTCCTGCTGTTGGGCCCGCTGTTGCTCAACCACCGCCTTTGGAGCTTTGCGGATAAAGGCCTCATTCGACAGTCTGACATGACTGCGGTTGATATGCCCTTCCAGTTCATCCAATTGCTTCTGTAAACGGGCGGTTTCCGCTTCTATGTCAATCAGATCATCCGCCGGCATAAATACATTCCCGGCTTTACTCACCAGTCCGGGAACCGCCCCCTCTGCTTTGTAATCGGGTTGCAGGGAAACCTTTCCTCTGACTAATCGATTTAAAGAATCGATCTCTTCCGCGAGAGTCTTGCCCAGGCTACTGGAGGAGGGACGAACGATGAAATCGATTTCCTGCGAGGGTTTAATGTTGTAATCCGCCCGAAGCTGACGGGCTGCCCGGATTAAATCGCGTTTCGCATCTACAAAGGCCATATTTTCTTCAGTCAATTCCCAAGCCTCTCGGGTCGCTTTGTCAAAAGGTTTCGGCCATTCGGAACACATCAGGAAGTCCCCTTCCCCACGATAGCCCATCGCTTCCCATAATTCTTCGGTCAGGAAAGGCATCAACGGATGCAACAAGGTGATCGCGGTCTTGAACGCGTAGTTCATGATCATCAGGGTATGGGCTTTGAGCGCTTCATCTCCACTGTTCAGAGGTTCTTTGGCGTACTCTACATACCAGTCGCAATAATCGTTGCGGATAAAACCATAAAGCTCCTGAGAGTAGTCGTTGAAGCGGTAGGCTTCGAGATTCTCGTTCACATTTTTGATGGTTTGATGCAAACGAGTCAGCAAATGACGGTCGTCGCTGCTGAGGAGCCTGGGGTTCAGGGTTGCTACATCCCAGACCGGGATGTCGGAGTTGCTTTTCATTTGCATGAAGCGGGCGGCGTTCCAAATTTTGGTCGAATAGTTACGTCCCATCTCAAAATCATTTTCGCCGATACGCACATCCTGTCCGGTGGCATTAAGGGTTATCAAACTAAAGCGCAGAGCATCCGCGCTGTATTCTTTGATGATTTCCAGCGGATCAATCGAATTTCCCAGGCTCTTACTTTGTTTGCGACCTTCTTTGTCGCGCACCACACCGTGCAAATACACAGTATCAAAAGGGACTTCTTTCATAAAGGTCGTGCCGGCCATCACCATGCGCGCCACCCAGAAGAAAATAATATCCGGCGCCGTCACCAGTGTGGAGCTGGGGTACCAGGTCTTAAGAGCTTCAGTTTCCTCCGGCCACCCATGTACCGAAAACGGCCACAACCAGGAGGAAAACCAGGTATCCATGACGTCTTCATCCTGACGGATGTCTGTGCCACCTTTCGGAGAAACGGTGGGTGTTTCCCGGGAAGCCCAGACCTCTCCGGTGCTGTCACAATAATATATCGGAATACGGTGCCCCCACCATAACTGACGGGAAATGCACCAATCCCGGATATTATCCATCCAGTTCATGTACACTTTATTCCACCGTTCGGGTACAAATTTTACTTCTCCGTCTTCCACTGCTTTTTTCGCGCGTTTGGCCAGCGGTTCCATTTTTACAAACCATTGCAGAGACAGGCGTGGTTCGATAACGGTTTTACTTCGATAGCAATGTCCTACCTGATGCACATGCTCCTCGATTTTTTCCATCCGTCCCTGCTCTTCAAGATCTGCCAGCAATTTTTTCCGGCAGTCAAAACGGTCCATGCCCTCATACGGTCCGGCATTTTCATTCATACTCCCGTCGGGATTCATCACATTGATGGGAGTGAGATCATGGCGGTTGCCCATGTCAAAATCGTTTGGATCATGCGCGGGGGTAATTTTTACAATCCCGGTACCGAATTCAGGATCGACATAATCATCGGCGATGACCGGAATTGCCCGCCCGATCACCGGCAGGATCACATTGGACCCGATAAGCTCGGAATAACGTTTATCCCGCGGATTCACGGCCACAGCCACGTCCCCCATCAGGGTTTCCGGTCGGGTGGTCGCCACCACGATGTAGTCGTTTTCACTGCCACCCTCCAGTGGATAGCGGATATGGAACAGGCTTCCTTTCACCTCTTCGTATTCCACTTCATCATCGGAAAGTGCGGTTTGTAGTCCGGTGCTCCAGTTGATGATGTAGTTCCCCTGATAAATCAAGCCCTCCTCATACAGTTGAATAAACACCTCTTGAACAGCCTCACTCAATCCTTCATCCATGGTGAAGCGTTCGCGCGTCCAGTCACAGGAACACCCCATACTGCGCAACTGTTGAATAATCGTACTTCCGTACTGTTCTTTCCAGTCCCAGACTCGTTCCACAAATGCTTCGCGCCCCATCTTCCGACGGGTTTGCCCTTCTTCCCTCAACTTGCGTTCTACCACCGACTGGGTAGCAATCCCGGCGTGATCTGTTCCCGGAATCCACACCGCATTATATCCGCTCATCCGTTTCCAGCGGATCAGAATATCCTGTATAGCATTATTCAGAGCATGGCCGATATGCAATCGTCCGGTCACATTGGGCGGAGGAATTACGATACTGTACGGCTCGCCTTCCGCGTTCGGATCGGCGTTAAAACAACCCGCTTCTTCCCAGCGGGCATACCATTTCATTTCAACGGGATTGGCGTCGTAGTTCTTTTCCATAACATTTAATCCTGTGTGGATTCCTCTAAAAATAATTTATACTCAACCGATTCCACCAGCGCCTCCCAGGAGGCATCGATAAGGTTTTCGGAAACTCCGGTGGTGTTCCATGTGTGTTTTCCATCTGTAGACTCGATCAGCACCCGGGTTTTGGCCTGTGTAGACTGTTCCGGATCCAAAATACGCACCCGAAAATCCGTGAGCTTTACTTTCGCAATCACAGGGAAGAATCGGGCAAGCGCTTTACGCAATGCCTTGTCCAAAGCCGCAACCGGTCCATCCCCTTCAGCCACCGTGTATTCGGTTTCTCCATCCACTAAAATTTTAACGGAGGCCTCCGCCAACTGATCTTTTTCACCGGCCCGGTATTCGTTGATGATCCGATATCCGACCACCTCAAAAAAGGAGCGGTGATTTTTAAGAACTTTTTGGACCAACATGTAAAAGGAAGCATCCGCGCCCTCGAATTCGTAGCCGTCTTTTTCCAGACGTTCAAGTTCACTCAGAACCTCACGAACTTCCGGGGAGCTTTTGTCTACCTGCACACCCATCTCTAAAATTTTCATAAGCACATTGCTGCTGCCCGAAAGTTCGGAAATCAGAATATGCCTACCGTTTCCGACCAAGTCCGGGGGGATATGTTCAAAGCTGCTGGCGTTTTTACGAACGCCGTCCACATGCATTCCGGCTTTGTGGGCAAAGGCATGTTCGCCGATATAGGCCGATTTGGGATTCGGACGCTGATTTGCAATCTCATCAATCTGACGCGAAAGCTGGGTCAGTTTTTCAAAATTGAGTTCCGTTATAAACTCCCGCTTCATCTTAAAGGCCAAATTTGCCATCACCGGAATTAAATCCGCATTTCCACAGCGTTCGCCGTACCCATTGATGGTGCCCTGCACATGATCCGCGCCGGCCCGAACGGCTTCCAAACTGTTGGCGACACCACAGCCACCATCGTTATGAGCATGAATCCCAACCGGATAATCCAATGCGGTCTTTACTTCTTCTGTGATTCGAAAAATTTCATGGGGCATCATCCCTCCGTTGGTATCGCAAAGCACCAACACCGACGCTCCGGCATCCCGCGCCGCCGCCACTGTCGCCAGGGCGTAGTCAGGGTCGGCCCGATAGCCGTCGAAAAAGTGCTCTGCATCATACACCACTTCGCGACCCTGTTGAGAGAGCCAATCCACCGTATCTCCGATCATGGCCAGATTTTCTTCACGGGTGGTGCGCAGAACTTCTTCCACATGCAGGGTCCAGGACTTTCCAAAAATCGTGCACACCGGCGTATCGGCCGCAATCAACGCTTTGCAGCCCTGATCGTCCGAAGGCGAAATATTTGCCCGACGGGTACTTCCAAATGCCGCAATCCGGGCGTGGTGGAGCTCCAGAGCTTTCACATCCTGAAAGAATGCCACATCCTTGGGATTGCTTGCCGCATACCCTCCTTCGATCAGATCAATCCCGAAGGCATCCAGCAATTTTGCGACCTGCAGTTTCCCGCCGGGTGAAAACGAAATCCCCTTTCCCTGCGCTCCGTCCCGGAGCGTGGTATCGTAAAGACAAACGGGTGAACTCATGTCTGATCCAAATCAAAGGCTGTATGCAACGCGCGGGTGGCCTCATCCGCCATTTCCACATCAATCACGACCGAAACCCGGATTTCGGAAGTGGAGATCATCAGAATATTCACTTTTAGCTCCGCCAGGGTGGAAAACACTTTGGAGGCCACACCCGTATGACTGCGCATGCCCACGCCGACCAGTGACACTTTGGCAATCCCGTCATCGTAGAGATCCTCACCAAAACTAACACCGGGAATCTGTTGGATACAGGCTTTCACCTTGGCCACATCATCTCTGGCCACCGTAAAAGAGATGTCGGTAAAGCCCTCCTGGCTGATGTTCTGAACGATCACATCCACATTCACCCCGGCTTCTGCCACCCGGGTGAATAGTTTTGCCGCCACGCCGGGAGTATCTTCAACTCTGCGCAGGGTTACTTTCGCCTGATTTTTATCTGCGGCCACGCCACGTACCAATACATCTTCCATATTTGTTGCCTCTTTTACTAGGGTTCCGGGTTTTACTTCAAAGCTGGTCAACACTTCCAGCTCCACACCATATTTTTTGGCAAATTCCACCGAGCGGGACTGCAAAACTTTTGCTCCCATGGACGCCAGCTCCAACATTTCGTCACAAGCCACTTCCTCTAACTTACGTGCCTTGGAAACTACCCGAGGATCGGCGGTGTACACTCCATCCACGTCGGTATAAATCTGACAACGGTCTGCGTCTAACGCGGCCGCCAACGCCACCGCGGTTAAATCTGATCCCCCGCGCCCCAGGGTCGCCACATCTTTCAAAGGATTAAGCCCCTGGAAGCCCGCCACAATCACCACTTTATTCAAGGCCAGAGCGTCTTGAACTCGCTGGGGATTTATTGATGTGATTTTGGCTTTGGTGTGCGACTCATCTGTTTGAATACCGGCCTGGGCTCCCGTCATCGAAACAGCCTCAATTCCGGCCTGATGCAGGGCCATCGCCAACAAACTAATTGTAATCTGCTCCCCTGTTGAAAGCAATTGGTCATATTCGCGGTCGTTTGGATCCGCATGAACTTCTTTCGCCATCGTTATAAGCCGGTCCGTCGTTTTCCCCATGGCACTGACCACCACCACAATGTTCCGGCCTTCGCGTACGTTCATCGCCACGCGGTCAGCCACCCGCTGCAGGCAGGCGGTATCTGCCACGGAGCTCCCACCAAATTTTTGTACATATAAGGGTTTTTTCATATCTCTTTCCTGAAAGTATCCAGTAATTTTTTTAGTTTCGGGGTTCCGAGGGAGCCCTGAAGACTCTCCAGTTCGGACCAGCTCTGACACGCATCCGCCGAAATTCCATTGCCCCAGAGGACAAATGGCGCCGCGCCGCGTTCAGGACGGCCGCGATGACGAACTCCGGCGGCCAACAAAAGCAGTCGGGAGGGTTGTATCTCCTCCAGAATCGCCCTTACCGGACCCGTTACGTAATAGTCGACTGCATCCAAACGTCGAACCTTTTCTGAAGATCCTTCAAAGCGGCGGCTGGAAAAAGGCGCAGGCACCCAAAGAACCACTTCGTCGTGTGCTTCGATCAGTTTTATCATTTCAAACACATCAAAAGCCGCATCCGGGCGGTCAAGCGTGTACGGGTCCTCCATTTTCAAAAAATGTTGATTCCATTGTTTTGACATTCCGAAAGCCAGAAGTTCGGGACTCACCAAGGCTTGTGAAAAGGGTAAAGGATCCGGAGTTGCGATCTCGGAACCTCCACTCCAGATCCACAGGCCATCCACCGGAGCCTCCCCAAGGTCCAGACGGACCGAGGTTACGGGGTGGGACGGCAACACCGCTTCTGCGCACTTCAAGAGTTTTTTCATCCGCGGGGATACGCGATTCAGAAGACTCTGATGGCCATATTGTACCGGGGCCCGTCCCATGTGTTCCCCTCTGCCGGCCATCGAAATCACAAACCGACCCAAACTCAGGGAAATCAGTGCCAGCTCAGACCCATCGGCTTCCGAAAGCGCCACTTGCAGATCGTCAAGCAACTGAGTCTGTTCCTCCATACTGGATGGATGAACCGGATGGAGTTGCTGGTTTTCGTCGAACCTCACAAACCCGGCCAGCAAATACACCCGGTCTTTGGAAAGAGGCAAGCCCAACGCGGCTGCCGCCACCGGACCCCAACGCATTTCGCGGGCCCTCGACTCCGACATGCCGCAAAATTCCGCCAACAGCGCCCGGGATGCATCCGCCTCCGGACGCAAACGACGCAAGGCTCCACAGCGTCCTTCTCTGGCAAGTCCACGGGAAAACGGCAGTCGCGCCTGCTGCATGGGAGTTTGATCCTGCAATTCCGGATAGGGCAGATCCGCCGCCGCATCCACCAATAAGGCAACGCGTTTCATCGAAACTGGGCTTACCCCTTCAATTCCTCAAGCCGATAACGAATCATCCGGGACTCCACCAAATGAGGCATCTCCGCCAAATCCGCCAACGCGGAACGAATCGCTCCCACCGGAGCTTCATGGGTGACAATTACCACAGGAATAAAGCCGCCCACTTCATCATTCTCATGCTGAACCAGAGAGGTGATACTGATTCCATACTCGCCGAGTTTTTCCGCCACTTTCGCCAACGATCCGGGGGCATTCTTCAAAAAGAGTCGTAAATACGAGCGTTCCCGGCGTTCATCCGAAGGAATCCAGGCCGGAGCGGGATCGGCGTTCCAACTCAGAGGAATTCGGGCATGAGCGTCTCCTGAGAGATCGCGGGCCGCATCCACCACATCGGCCACCACGGCAGATGCCGTGGGCATACGACCGGCCCCGCGCCCGTAATACAGCGTTTCGTCCACCACCTCACCGTTCACCAATACCGCGTTAAAACTCATGTGTACATTGCTCAACATGTGATCCTTCGGAATCAAAACCGGTTGCACACTCACGGAGTATCCCTGTTCGCTTTGGTCCATCATCGCCAATAATTTTATGCGATACCCCAATTCGGCGGCATTTTTTACGTCTTCCGGATCTATCCCTCGAATGCCGACCACCGGGACCTCTTGCAGATTCAGAGGGACTCCAAATGCGATTTGCGACAAAATCACCGCTTTATGCGCGGTATCCCATCCATCGACATCCAAACCAGGCTCCGCCTCGGCATATCCAAGATCCTGGGCTTCCTTCAGTACATCGTCAAAATCAATCCCCTCACGTTCCATGCGGGTCAAAATATAATTACAGGTCCCGTTCATAATCCCGCAAATACGGATAATCGGATTCGCCACCAATCCTTCGCGCAGGGCTTTAATAATAGGGATGCCTCCGGCAACAGCCGCTTCAAAAAACAAATCCACCCCGTTCGCTTCGGCGGCGGCCATCAATTCCGGACCATGCTCCGCCAACAGGGCTTTATTCGCCGTCACTACAGATTTTTTAGCGGCCAAAGCTTCTAACACCAAGGTTTTGGCAATACCGGTGCCCCCAATCAGCTCGATAATGATGCGAATATCGGGATCGGCAATCACGTCTCGCGCATCCGTGGTGAGTAACTCTTTGGGAAGATCAAACCCGAAATCACGGTCCAGATTCAAATCCGCGGCTTTCTTCAGGATCACAGGAATACCGGTACGCGCTTCCATCAGCTTTTGCTGTTTGATCAGCGTTTCCGCTGTGCCCGCACCGACCGTACCCAGACCGAGAATTCCTACATAGACCGTATTCATAAAGATAGTGTTGCTTACGTTAAAAAATGAAGAGGCGGAAACTAACACCCGCAAGGGCAAAAAGACAAGTGAAAACGTCCGCGTACTGAGCAAACTCAGAATATGGGAAAAATAGGGACGGTCCTGAATACAGAATCGTATTGACCCCCGCCCTGCTTCATGCTTGGATGCGCGGCCAATTTTTGACGTCTTTCTTTGCTAAGGTGGTTCTATTATGATGATCATGCGCTTTCACAAACTGATTCAATCCAAACTTCTGTGGTTGATTTTCCTCGGGATCCTTATCACCACATTTGTGGGCTGGGGAGTTACCAATAAAGCCGGCAGTAATCCGCAGGCCGAACGCCTGAATCGCACGGTGGCAAAAGTCGACGGGCACGATATCAGTTTTCTGCGCCTGGACGCCACCCGGCGTCTGATCGCAAACCAGTCACGCCAACAAATTCCAGAAGAACAGCTTACCGACATGGCTCTTAACCATCTCGCCATGGTCTCCTATGCGGAAAAAGCCGGGCTGGGGGTTCCTGAGGAACTGGCCCGTCAGCAATTTGCCAGCATGTTCGTGGGAGAGGACGGGACCATCGACGAAACCGCTCTCGACAATTTTCGTCAAGGAATTCGAGGCAGCTATCTGACGGAAACCGACTATATCCGGTTTATTCAGGAAGGAATCATTCTGCAGAATCTGCAACGCATGCTCGCATCGTATATATTAGTACCCGAATTCGATGTCGACCTCTGGGCCAGCAGCCAAACCGATTCCTATACCGTTCAATTCGCGGCCCTCGGACCCGACATTCTGGAGGAAGACGTGGAAGTAAGCGAAGAGCAACTCAACACCTTTTTTGAAGAAAACAGAGCCCGTTTCCAGCTTCCCGAAAAACGGATCGTGCGATTCCTGGCCATAAGCCAGGATGATTTCATGGACCAAGTGGGTGAAATCAGTAACAGTGAAGCTCTCGATACCTACATGGAAAGTCCCGAGCTCTATGTTCGCAGCGTCACCCAGCCGGCGGAAGAGGAAGGTGGAGAGGAAACCACCGTCCAGGAAGCCATCCCCTTTGATGAAGTCAAAGAACAGATCACCACGACCCTACTGACCGAAAAAGCCCGTAAACTGGCCGAAGAAACCGCCATGAGCTATGCCGTTCGCATGACACCCCGCCGCGGGCGCCCCGGAAAGGATTTGGAGAGTCTGGCCGAAGAGGCCGGAGTTGAAGTCCAAACCACCGAAGCCTTCTCCATGCGAGATCCGATAGCCGGGATTCCCGACGCCGCCGCGTTCAAAGAAACTGCATTTAAGCTCGACGAATCCGAGCTCGGCAAACGGGGTGGCCCTGTGGAAGCGGGTGAAACCTTTGTCGTGATGGAATTGGTTGAAGTGATCCCTCCCCGCCTTGCGGACTTGGACGACGTAAAAGAGAACGTTGAAGCCTCCGCCCAGGCGTACTACACCCGCGAGGCAGTGAAAGACAAAGCCGCTGACGTTGTGGAAAGCATCCGCAGCGATGTTGAAGCAGGCACAAGCTTCGAAGAGGCGCTTACAACATTCAACCTGAACCCTGTGAGCCCACCCGCTTTCGAATTGCGTAACATGGACCCCAACCGCCCCACCCTTCCACCAGAACTGCTGCAGGAAGTTACCTCTGCTGAAGTGGGAGATGTACTGGGACCGACGGATTCCCGTTTTGGAATCTCATTCGTAAGCAGCTTACTATCGCGAACCCCCAACCCCGAAGAAGCCGCGGAACTCACCCCGGATGTGCGAAACATGCTGAGTTCCCAATTGCACTTCCCCGAGATCTACGCTCGGTTCAACGAACTGAAAATTGAGCCGCTGATCAAAAAGGTCGAACCGGAAAGGGAAATTGATTCGGGAGACGTGGTTGAGGTTGTGGAGTAAGACCGCCCGAGTCCCGCGTTCAGGCTGCGATGGGCCGGTCGCTCTCTATACGAAGAGTCACACCCTTCCTTCACCGCGATTTCGAAATATGCGAGGCCCCTCTCCCTGACGTTTCTTAAACCAATTGGTGAAATGCGGCGATGAACTGAATCCAAGTTCGTAGGCGATTTCTTTGACCTGCATTCCGGTTTCACAAAGGGCATGCCGGGCCCGCTCCAAGCGCAACCGGTCATAATACTGAAACGGTGACTCCCCGGTCTCCCGTTTAAAGAGTCGATGTAGTTGATTTACACTCAGTCCGCATTCCTGGGCCAACTCCGCTTCCGAAAATCCATCCTGAAAAGGGATCTGCTCCAGACGGGTCAAAGCTTGACGGACCCGGGCATCACCCTGACGGGGGATCTGCATGATTTCACCCATGCGGTGTTGAACCTGAATGTAGGCAGCGATCCACTGATAAAACGCCGCTTCGATGAAGAAATTTTGATCCAGCGGAATTCGGCTACGGCCCACCACCAATGATTCCGTTGCAGACCAGGGGGCCAAATACCGACTTAACCTCCTACCCGCCTTTTCAAGGGCTGGCTCCTTTGAAGAGGGCAAAACCCGACTATAAGGACGCAAAAACAAGGGTTCCCCTCCGCGATGGGTCAGCACAAACCGGATCGACAGGATTCGCGCCCGCGCAGAGAATTGTTGCTCCGCATGAACCCTTCCTGGAAAAAGCCAGTTCCCTGCCCCCGAAGAAACTACACCTTCCGGTCCGGTCAGGGTCACAGTTCCTCTTTCAATCAGCCAACAAACCGTCGTGTCCTCAAATCCAGCCTGCATGTGCAAATGCTGCGGTTCAAGATCCCGTTCATTCGCCCAGATCAATAAAGTCCGGCATTCGTTCAGATCCAATTGAGGAAAGCGGGCGTAATTCATAATGGTTATATTTTACATCTATATAGTTATTTTATGCAATTCAATATTCTTTCTATTCTGTAACATTCACGGCATTTATTGAAGGATATGAAAACAAATATCCTAATTTACAGCGGTTCCCTTGCCGCCATTTCCACCGCCCTTGAATTAAAATCCAACGGGAAAGAAGTTCTGCTATTCACACATCGGAATTATGTGGGGGAAGATCTTTGTGACAGCCTCCGCCTGTGTCTCCCCCGGGATATGGATCTTTCCCATCCCTTGGCAAA
>JGI12210J13797_10677030_pt1 | contig 11044 bp, 1 predicted proteins | sample ElkSlonscriptome_3_FD_13797 | JGI IMG/M metagenome (IMG submission 13797) | reverse complement strand
CGCACCCATCGCGCTGGGGGCCGCGTCGACCTATGCGTCGCGCACCAGCCTCACCAGCGGCAGCCTCCGCTTCTTCACGGCCTCCGGCTGCGCTGGGACCCAGCTCCACGAGCTGGCGATTCCCACGCCGGGAGCGCTCGTGAGCGGCATGCCGGACGTCGACATCAACGCCACCTACGGACCCGGCGAGGTCAGCACCCTCTTCGCTGCCGGCATCCGCGGAGCGTTCGGCGCGCGGGCGGACATGTACGTTCCGATTCTCGACCTGCCCTAGCGACTGCGGTTAGCGCCGCGCCCGTGGAGGTCCCGTGAGACGCCCGTGCCCCTGACTTCGTCTGGCAAGGGCACGGGAGGCTTTGCTCGGCCTTCGGCCTCGCTGAAGAGGAGCTCCTTGCGGACGCCCAACTGATGGGGACACTCCCCCCCCTCGCAACCTCCGAAAAAACCGGGCGTTCCGAGAGCAAAATGAAGACACCCAGGGAGACGCTTGAGGCACGCCGCGCCAGAGAGTCTTCAGCTTGCCCTCGGAGACCCCTACCCAAGTAGGAGGATTCGGAGCGGCCCGAGGAGGATTCGGAGCGGCCCGTCTTCGCGGGACCCGGACCCTCGGGGCACGCGGCGCCAGAGAGTCTTCATTTTGCCCTCGGAGACCACTACCAAATAGAGGGATTCGGAGGGGGGGAGTGTCCCCATCAGTTGGTCTCGCACCGCGTCTTCGCGAGACCCGGACCCTCGGGGCACGCGGCGCCAGAGAGTCTTCATTTTGCCCTCGGAGACCACTACCAAATAGAGGGATTCGGAGGGGGGGAGTGTCCCCATCAGTTGGTCTCGCATCGCGAAGGGGTATGGCGCCTTGGGACCGCGCGCGTGCCCTCGCCTGACTTCGTCGGGCAAGGGCACGGGCATGGGAGGCTTTGCTCGGCCTTCGGCCTCGCTAGACCTGGATCTGGATCCCCAGTGCTTCTCGCAGGCGGAAATAGCTCTCGCTGACGCTGAAGAGGACCAGCTCCTTGAGCTTGTCCTTCGGCGGCAGGTCGACCGAGCCCTCCGAGGGGAGCGCCTGGATCATCCGGCGGGCGACATCGAGGTCGTTGGCGATCAGGAAGCCGGCGCGAACACCGGTCAGCTCGACCGACTGCATCCACTTCTTGATGTCGGTGCTGCCGCCAGCGTCGATGAACTTCCGGCAGACCGCGCGCAGGCCATCCTGCTGAGCCGCGGACATGTGTTGGGTCAGCTGTCCGGCCCAGGCGTCCACCTGCGGGTCGGCCGGGCCCATGCCGCTGATGCGCAGCGCCGCCAGGAGCAGCATCCGGAGCTCGGTGTGGCTCTGGAAGATGGTCCGGACGAAGTGCTCGTTCAGGTAGTAGCTCTGGAAGCGCCCGATGACGAACATCAGGTCCATCGGCGTGTAGCCGCTGAGCAGGGACGAGCCGGCGATGACCGCGGGCGGGTTGCTGCCCGGGATGTGCGTCAGGCCGCCCGGCGACTGCTGCTGCAGGTAGAGCCGCGGCTGCGTCGGGATGTTCAGGACCTGCTGCACGAAGCCGAACGTCTTGGCGAAGGTCACCGTCGAGGTCTGCGGGTCGACCGGCTTCAGCTTGCTCAGGTTGAGCGCCTTGTCCGAGGCCTGCTTCACGGCGAGCACGGCGGGGGCCATCAGCTCCATGATCTTGGAGACGTAGCGGTCCTCGTCCGGGTGCATCAGGTCGTTGAACCAAGCCGCCCGCTCCACTCGCCCGCGAGGACGAATCGGACCCTGCGTCTGGTACTGCGAGAAGAACTGCTGCTGCTCGTTGTCGGCCTTGCCCAGGAAGTTGAGCGTCGCCGCGAGGCACCAGGCCTTGTCGTAGGCCCGCGCGTCGAAATAGAGCTTGTAGAGCGCGCGGTACGAATCCACCCGGTAGGGGTCACGCCGAAGGAGCCACTGGTGCTCCTCGATGGCGTCGTCCACCCGCTCGGGCATCGTCGAGTAGAGCTCGGCGAGGATCTGGTGCTCGGTGGCCGCATCCGGCTTGATGGAGCTGGCCGTTCGGAACGCCTCCGCCGCCGCCTCGAAGTTCCGCTGACGGTCGCGGTAGATGATGCCGAGGGTGTGGAAGAGGTTGAACTTCAGGTCCTCGCGCCCGTCCTCCTTGATGATCCGGTGGATCATCTTTCGGTACGCGCGCTCGAGGGCCTTCCAGTCCTTTTTGGTGTTGAGGATCTTGTTGACCGCCTCGAACGCCTTGAGGTTGTCCGGGTCCTGGTCCAGCGAGTCGTTGAACCGGTCGAGGGCCCCATCCGGGTCCTTCAGCTCGTCACGGGTGATGACGCCGATCGTGTAGATGTACTTCGACTGCGCCTTGGCCCGGCCGTCCAGATCGGAGACCTGCTGGATGACCTTGATGGCCTCTTCCCACTGCTTCGTCCCCTGGTAGGCGGCGAGCAGCTTGTGGAGCATCCGGTGCTCCTCTGGCTTCAGGAGTGACGCCTCGTCCCAGGCCTCGATGGCCTTCTGGGTGTTGTTCTCCTTCTCCGCCCAGAGCGTGCCGACCTGGTCGAGGATCTCGTAGCGCTCGTCGTCGTTGTCGAGCGTCTCGAGGATCTGCTTCTTGAAGTGGATGACCTGGGCCCACTGCGACTGCTTCTCGTAGAGCCCGATCACCGCGTCGAGCGTCGGCCGATGGTGCGGGTCCTCCTCGAGGGCCTTGTCGAACATGTTGAGGGCCTTGCGGCGCTCCCCCTGCTCGCGCTTGACCACACCGAGGCGGAAGAAGATGTCGACGATCTCGTCCGGCGCGAGCGAGTCGCGGTGGTGGACGAGGAGCATCTGGTAGAACTTGAAGGCGTCGCCCCACTTCTGTGCCGCGAAGGCCGCCCGGGCGATCCCGAGAAGCGTCGGCAGGTGGGTCGAGTCGATGTCCTTGGCCTTCTCGTAGGCCTTGATCGCGTCCTCGATCTCGCCGAGGGCCATCGCCGTCTCACCGAGCTCGAAGGCCAAGCGGTGCTGCTCGGCGGGCTCTCGCTTGCCCGAGCGCTTCACCAGCATCTGCAGCAGTGGAAACGCATCCCCGTGCCGGTCCGCCTTGCGGTACTCGTCGACGAGGGGCATCGCCGCGTCTTCGTTGTCCGGGTCCTGCTTGAGGGCCGCCTCGTAGGTCTCGATGGCCCTATCGTGCTCGTCGAGACGGTCGTCGTAGATGCGGCCGAGCTCGACCAGGAGCTCCGCGACGAGGCGCGGGTTGTCCTGGTAGCTGGCCTCTTGCTCGGTGAGCTTCGCGGCTGCGAGCCAGTCGCCGGCGTCGACCTGGATGAGCCGCATCGCGCCGAGAGAGGGCACGTGGCTCGGGTCCAGATCGATGGCCATCTGGAACTTGTCCAGGGCGGTGATGCGGTCGCCGAGCTCCTTTTCCAGGATCCGGCCCATGCGGAAGAGCAGGTCGACCTGCTTCTGCGGCTCCTGAATCTGCTTGACCAGCTGCTCCATCATCTCGAGGGCGGAGGCGTAGTCCTCGCGCTTCTCGTAAAGGCGGGTCAGGGCGTCGAGCGACTCGGCGTCGTCCTCGTTGATCGACAGGACGTTGAGGTGCGCGTCGATCGCGCGGTCCGGGTCGCTCAGGTCGGCGCTGTAGGTCTCGCCGAGCGCCTTGTAGATGCGGATGCGCTCGCTGCGGTCCGGGGTGGCCGAGACGTGGCGCTCGTAGGTCTCGATGAGCTCGTCCCACTTCTGCATCTGGCGGTAGAGCCGCGCCAGGCCGATGAGGGCGTTCACGTGGGTCGGATCGATCTCGAGCACCTGCTCGAGGCGAGCCGCCGCCTGCTCGGGCTTGAGGAACTCCTCCTCGAGCATGCCCGCGAGCTGCGAGAGGATCGTGATGCGTTCCTTCTCGGTCCGGACGACCTCGAACTGGACCTCGAGGATCGAGAAGAGCTCCTGCCAGCGCTCGGTCTGGGCGTAGAGACGCTCGAGCCCCTTGAGGGAGCGCATCTCCATTTCCTCGATGGCCCGGACCTGACCGTAGGTCGCGATCGCTTCGTCCGGCTGTGCGGTGCGGAGCTCGTAGACCTCGGCCAGCTGGATCAGCGCCTCGATCTTGGCGTCGTCCTCCTCGGCCCCTTCGACCTTCCGCTGGAGGATGTCGACCAGCTTCTTCCAGTTCTGCTCTTCCCGGTAGATCTCGTCGAGCGCCTCGATGGCCCCGAGGTTGCGCGGCGAGATGTCGAGGGCCTTCTGGTAGTAGCCCTTCGACTGCTCGGGGATCCCGAGGTGGCCGCCCGAGAGCTTGCCCATCCGGACGTAGGTGTCCGCCTGGACCGTCGGGTCCTTCGAGACCGTCACGATCTGGCCGAGCGTCTGGGCCATCGCGTCCCACTGCTGGGTGGTCTCGTAGAGGTCGGCCATCGAGACCATCGCCTCCACACTCGAGGGGTCCATCGCGTGGACCTGCTCGAAGTACGGAATCGCGTACTCGGGGTGGCCCAGCTCCTGGCCGTACCAGCGCGCGCACTGGAGGCAGAGGGCGATCTTGACCGCCTCCTCTTCCTCTTCCTGGAGCGCCGCGTTGGCCATCGTCAGCAGCTCGTTCCACTTGCCGGTGTGGCGCGTGGTCACCTCGAGCTGCTCGGCGGTCTTCTTGTCGGTGTAGTCGAGGGACCACGCGACGGTCAGCGCGTCGAAGGCCTGGTCGCCGTCGTCGAGCTTGGTCTCGTAGATCTGGCCGACCCGCCGAAGGAGCTCGATGCTCTCCTCGAGGTCCTCGGTGGTCTCCACGCGAACGACGTATTGCTCGACCAGGTGCTCCCAGCGCTCGGCGGCTCGGTGCAGGTGGTCCAGGTTCTCGAAGGCGACCTGATGCATCGGGTCGATCTCGAGGATCCGTTCGTAGGCGCTGGTGCCGCCGTCGCGGTTCTCCACCTCTTCGGCCCAGGTGCCGGCGATGGTGAGGAGCTGCTCGATCTTCCTCTCGTCGTCCGAGAACGCGAGCACGCGCTTCTCCATCGCGCCGATCGCATCCTCCCACATGTTGTCTTTGCGGTGGATGTGCTCGATGGCGTCGATGGCCTGGAAGTTCCGGTGGTTGACCTCCAGCGCCTTCTCGTAGGCCTCCACGGCGTCGACCGGCTGCTCGAGCTCGGCGTTGTAGATGTGGCCGAGCTGCATGTAGACGTCCTCGAGCTGGGCGTCTTCCAGCGTCGCGGCGCCCACCTCGATAATTCGGTGGAGCGTGTCGGCCAGCTCGGTCCACTGCCGGCCCGCACGATAGATCTCGGCGATGTTGAAGAGCGCGACCGCGTTCGCCGGGTCGATGCTGAGAGCGTTCTCCCAGCTGTCGAGCGCCGAGCGGGAGCGCTCGAGCTTCTCGTACCAGATCCGGCCGAGATCGCCGTAGACGGCGATGCGCATCTCGTCGGTGTCCGCGATGGACGCCTCCCGCTCGAGGATCTCGACGAGGTCGGCCCAGCGCTCCTGGTCGGCGTAGATCTTACCGAGCGCGTTCAGCGACTCCGGATCTTCGCCGCGCAGATCGAGCACCTGCTTCCACAGGTCGATGGCCTTCTCGGTGTCACCGAGGTGGTCCGAGCTGAGGCGAGCCATCTTGGCGAGCACGTCCGCGCGGTTGCTGTCGCCGAAGACGACGTCGAGCTCCTTCTCGAAGGCGGCCAGCAGATTCGGCCAGTCTTCCTTGCGCGTGTAGATGTCCTGGAGCGCCTTGATGGAGTCGCCGTGCTCCGGCTCGAGATCCGAGAGCACCTTCTGGTAGACCGCGATGGCCTCATCGGTGCGCTGCAGATCATCGGCCAGGATGCGGCCGAGCCGGAAGCTCCAGTCGACCTGGTCGGCGGGAATGTCGCCCCCTTCGATCCGGCGACGCAGCACCGTGGCGAGCGCCTCGTGCGCCCCGTTCTCCGCGTAGATGCGGTCGAGACTCTCGAGGCTCTGCTCGTCGTGGGGCGTGGCGCCGAGGACGAAGCGATGGGCCTCCTCGGCCTTGGCGATGTCGCCGATCTCCTCCTCGTAGACGCGCGCCAAACGCTTGCCGATGCTGGCCCGAGTCGCGGGCTCGCTCGCGCCCTGCGCGGCGTCGGCGTAGGTGTTGGCGAGCTGCGGCCAGCCGTCGAGCATCTGGCCGAGCCGCTCCACCTCACCGAGGGTGTGATCGTGACTCGGGTCCTCGAGCAGCGCCCGCTGCATCCAGACGAAGGCCCGCTCGTGGTCCATCGCCCGCTCTTCGGCGATCTCGGCGATGCGGTGCATCATCGAGACCCGCTCGTAGGCGTCCGGCTGGTAGTTCAGCTGCACCTCGTGAACGTTGAGCAGGCGATCCCATGCCTCCTGCATCCGGTAGAGCGGCTCGAGGATCTCGCCGACCTGTAGCGGCCGGATGCCCTCGGCGAAGAGGAGCTCGAGGGCGCTCACCGAAGGCGAGTGCTCGGGCGCCGCCGCCAGGATCTCCTGGTACTGCGAGATCGCTCCGTCGACGTCGTTCAGGTACTGCTGACGCACCTGCCCCAGCCGGAACTGGAGGTTGAGCATGTCGTCCGGCGTCGCGGCGATGTGGACCTCCTTCTGGAGGATGTCCGCGAGCTCGGCCCAGCGCTCGGTGGCCTCGAAGAGCCGGTCGAGCGCCTCGATGGCCTGCACGTGGCCCTCATCGGCTTCCACCACGTAGCGGTAGCGGTCGATGGCGTTGTTCACGTCGCCGAGGTGGACCTCGTAGATCTGCGCGGTCCGGAGCGCCATGTCGACGACGTCCTCCGGGCGGTCTTCGCGGATCTTCTGGATCTCGGTGTCGTAGAGCGCGGTGACCTCGCCCCACTTGTCCGTGTACTCCGCGAGCCGCTCGAGGCTGCCCAGGGTCACGTCGTGGCGGTTGTCGAGCGGGAGCGCCCGGGCGTACGCGGCGAAGGCGTTCGGCGCGTCGTCGAGCTGCATCTCGTAGAGCTCGGCGACCTGGTGGAGGAGCTCCACCTGCCGGAGCGGGTCCTCCTCGTGCTTGATCTGCACCTCGTGGACCGCGATCAGCTTCGGCCAATCGCCGAGCTGCCGGTAGATGGGCTCGAGCACGCTCGCGGCCATCACCGCTTCGGTGTCGGTACCGATCAGCTCCTCGAGCGCGGTGAGCGTCGGCTGGTGATCGGGCTGGACGTCGAGAATGTCTCGGTAGATGTCGATGGAGCGCAGCGCGTCATCGAGCTGGTGGTGGTGGAGATCGGCGATCCGGTAGCGGTAGCCGATGACCTCCATCGGGTCGGCCGCCAGGTCCGCCTCACGCTCCAGCACGCTGAGCAGGTCGGCCCAGGCCTCGGTCGCCTGGTAGAGCGTGTCGAGTCGGCTGAGGGCCCCGATGTCGTCCGGATCGATCTCCAGGATGCGCTGGTAGCTGTCGATGGCCTTGACGTTGTCCTTGAGCTCCTGCTCGTAGACGGCGCCGACCTCCGAGTAGAGGCGCTTCTTCTCGTCCGGATCGAAGACGATCTCGGCCTTCTGGTTGTAGACCTCGAGCAGCGGCTCCCACTGCTCGAGCCGCAGGTTCAGCTCGATGAGCTTGTCCATCGAGGTGACGTCCTCGGGGTCGAGCTCGAGGGCCTGGTGGTAGACCTTGATGGAGTCCTTCGGCCGCTCGAGAAGCTCCTCGTAGAGGGCCGCCGCGCGGTAGAGGTACTGCTTCTGCTCGTCGAGCGAAGGCAGGATCGTCGCCTTCTTGAGGTAGATGTGCGCCAGCTCTTCGTAGCGCTCGTTGAGCTGGAAAAGCCGCTCGAGCGAGGTCGCCGCTTCGAGGTGCAGCTCGTCGAGCTCGAGCACCCGGCGGTAGTGCGCGATGGCGTTGTCGTAGTCCTCGAGCTGGTTCTCGCGAATGCGCGCAGCCTTCATGTGCAGCTGGGCCGCGAGGACCGGGTCCTCGACCTCAGCGACCTGCTCTTCGTAGGTCTTCGCGAGAGCCTCGGCGTCGCCGAGCATCGGCGTGAGCCGCTCGAGCTGCTGCTGGGTGAGCTCGTTGCTGGGGTCCTCGGAGAGCGCACGGCTGAAGCTCTCGAAGGCGGACGGATAGTCGTCCATCGCCACTTCGTAGAGCTCGGCGATCTGGTGCAGGAGCTCGACACGGCGCTCGGGGGCCGAGGCGTGCTTGGCCTGGATCTCGTGGACACCGATGAGCTTCGCCACCGACTGCGAGTCGCGGTAGATCGGCTCGAGGATCTCGGCGATCAGCACCTGATGGTCGGGCACCTGGAGAAGCCGCTCGAGCGCCTCGAGGGCCTGCGGCTGCGCCGGGTTGCGCAGCAAGACCTCACGGTAGATCTCGATGGCCGCTTCGGGCGCGCCCATGCGCGTCTCGCGCAGGTCCGCCAGGCGGATCATCAATGCGGTCTGCGTGTCCTCGTCGCTCGCGAGCTCGAGCTGTCGGTCGACGTTGTCGGCGAGCTCGGACCACATCTGTTGGCGGGCGAAGAGGTCGTCGAGTGCACCGAGCGCCCGCGGGCTGCCCGGGTCGATCTCGAGGATCTCCCGGTAGACGGTGATGGCCGTCGACGGATCCTCGAGGAACTCGTCGTGGATCGCGGCCATCTGGACGAGCAGGTTCTCCTGCTCTTCCGGGTCGTGGGCCTGTTCCACCCGTCGACGAAGAACCGACACCAGATCGCTCCAGCGCTCGGTTCGCCGGAAGAGCTCCTCGAGGGCGAGGAGCACTTCGGGGTCCGCCGGATCGATGTCCAGGATCTTCCGGTACGCGGCGACCGCGCCGTCGACGTCCTGAAGCTGTGTGTCCTGGATCATCGCGGTCTTGAGCCAGAGCGAGCGGGCCAGGTCCGGCTCGGAGATGGAGGCGGCGAGGCCGGAGAGCAGCTCCACCAGCTTCGGGAAGCTCTCCTGCCCCATGGCGATCATCTCGAGCTGAGCGAGCGTCTGCTCGCTCCGCGGGTGCTCTCGGAGCGCCTCGGCGTAGGCGTCGAAGGCCTTGTCCTGGTCGGTCAGCTGCTCCCCGTAGACCGAGGCGACCTTGGTCAGGAGGTCGAGCCGCTCCTGCGGATCGCTGCTGCCGTCGTGGAGCACTCGGAGCGCGCGGATCAGCGACTCCCACTCACCCTGCATCTCGTAGATCGGCTCGAGGATCCGAGCCGCGGAGACCCCGACGTCCGGGTCGATCAGCAGGCCCTCGAGGGCCCCGCGAGCACCTTCGTGCTCGGGCATGAGCATCTTGACCTCGCGGTAGAGCTCGACGGCCCGCTCCTTCTGCTCGAGGTGCAGCTCCGCGGCCCGGCCGAGCCGGAACTTCAGCGCCGCGAGCTCTTCGGTCGACTCCGGTCCGAGCTCGATCCGCCGCTCGAGGGTCTCCGCGAACTCTTCCCAGCGGTGCTCCTGCTCGTAGAGCCGGTCGAGCGCTTTGAAGGCATCGACCTCGCCGAAGCCCCACTCACCCAGAATCTCGTTGTAGGCGTCGATCGCTCGGCCAGCGTCCTCGAGCTTCGTCTCGTAGAGGTGCGCGCGCCGGTAGGCGGTCGTTCGACGGATCTCGGGATCGTCCTCGAGCTCCATCTGGCGCTCGGTGACCTCGAGGAGCTCGGCGAACTTCTCCGTCTTCTCGTAGAGCCCCGCGAGGGCCGCGACCGCGCGCCGGTCATCGGGCTCGGCCTCGTAGACCGCGCGGTAGGCCGCGATGGCCTCCTCGACCCGATCGACCTTGATGAGCACACCACCGAGGTTCATGCGCAGCTCGGTCGCGTCGCCGCCGTCCGCCTCTTCGATGGCCTTCTGATAGGCCTCGACGACGGGATCCCAGCTCCCGGTCGCCTCCGCCATGCGCTCGACGTCCTCGCGCACGACTTCCTGGGTGGGCATCACGGCGAACGCCTGCAGGTAGCGCTCGAAGGCCGTGTCCGGCTTCCGGAGCCGCTCCTCGTAGAGCTGTCCGGTCTCGCGGAGCAGGGCGACGTGCGCCATCGGCTCCATCGGATGCTGCAGCCGAACCTCGTAGACACGGGCGAGCTTCCGAGCGTCGCCGGCCTCTTCGTAGATCGGCGAGAGAGCCTCCGCGGCGGCGAGGTTGTTCTCGTCTCCGTCGAGCACCTTCTCGTACGCGCGAGCCGCGCGGTCCGGCTTGTCCTCCTGCTCCATCCAGAGCTTGGCGGCGCGGAAGAGCAGGTCGACTCGCTCGTCGGCCTCGGTCTCCTTGGCGTCGGCCTGACGCTCGAGCACTCGGATGAGCTCGCTCCACTTGTCTTGGGAGCCGTAGAACTCGGTCAGCTCGTCCCACGCCTTGAGCGACACGTAGCGACGCTTGAGCTGCTCCTGGGCCCGGCGGTCGTCCGGGTTGATCGTGAGCAACTTGGTGAAGGCGCCGACGGCGCCCGCGTCGTCGCCGATCTTGTCGGCGTAGATCGACCCGAGCTTCTGGAGCATCTTCGGGTCCGGGTCCGCATCGGTGAGGGTCTCGAGGACCTTCGCCAGCTTATCCCACTCGCGGGCGCGCTCGTAGAGCTGCGAGAGCGCCTCGAGGGCCTCCGGATGGCCGGGCTCGGCGTCGAGCACCTTCTCCCAGAGCGGGATGACCGTGTCCGGCTTTCGGATGCGCTTGGTGGCCAGCTCCGCCATCTCGACGTAGCGAAGCGGTCGATCGGCCGGGTCGAGCATCTGCGCTTCCCGGTCCATCACGGCGATCAGGCTCTCCCAATCACGACGCTTCTCGTACATCTCCTTCAGCTTCTCGATGGCCTCGAGATCCTGCGGCGCGTACTCGAGGACCTGCTCGAAGACCTTGATCGCCTCGGCCTGGTTGCTCGAGCGCTCGATGTACATCGTGCCCGCTTCACGGAGCAGGGCGACCTTCTCGTCCGGCTGCTGAACGATATCGGCCTTCGCGAGGATGGTGCGGATCACGTCCGACCAGCGTCGCTGGCCCTGGAACTTCTCGAGCTCTTCGTCGAGCTCGGCCAGCTGGGCACGCTCCTCGTCGGTCAGCTCCCGCGGGGGCTCGCGCTCGGCGGACGCCGCGGCGGCTTCGTCGCCCTCGCCGTCTCCTGCGCTCTCGTCGGCGTCGTCGCCGCCGTCGTCGCTCGCCTCGAC
>JGI12210J13797_11012702_pt1 | contig 11047 bp, 7 predicted proteins | sample ElkSlonscriptome_3_FD_13797 | JGI IMG/M metagenome (IMG submission 13797) | reverse complement strand
CCCTTCCATGGTAAAGCACATGGCCAAGGCGGGTGAGGAGACGGGTAATGTAGACGGAATGTTGATGAAAGTATCCGACTTTTACGATGTTGAGATTGATAACACCGTCAGTTCGCTGACCGACCTGATGGAACCCTTGATCATCGTCTTCCTCGGCGGGATCATCGGAACCATCGTGATGGCAATGTTTCTCCCGATCTTCAAGATGGCAGGCGTCGCTGGTGGCCTCGAGTAATCTGTGAAACCTCCCAAAGCCCAGAATCAACGACCCTTCTCGGCATCCGACCTTGCGGTGATCGACCGGTTTCGTGGCCTCCCTCGAAACCCGATCCGCAAGACCCGCAAGCCTCAGGGAATGGCGGGTTCCATGGATCGCATTCTCTCTTCCCTGCGGGTCACCTCAGACTCGACCCCCGAGCAGACGATTCTCGCACACTGGGAAGCCATCATCGGCAAAGGAGTTGCCCAGCGTTGTGCACCGGGCCGTATCGGCCGCGACGGGACCTTTATTATTCTGGCTCCAAATCCAGTGGTCCGGCAGGAGCTGGCTCTCTCCAAAAGGCGGATTCTCTTCAAAATACGCAAGCTTCCGGGCTGTCTTTGCGTGCGTTCCATCCTTTTCCGGGGAGGCTGAGCCGATGACCTATTGGCAATATCACTTGATCTTCACCCTCCCGGTTCTCGTTCTACTTCTGATCTTGGGGAGACGGCGTATCCGGCTGCCACACATCCTCTGCTGGATCGTTTTGTGCGCGATCGTATTCGTTTTCACCACCCCTTGGGATAACTACGCCGTGTATCTCGGCATATGGGGCTTCGGTGAGGGCGTATCGCTCGGATATCCGTTATCCAGCAAAGCCTCCCCTTGGATTGGCCAAATTCCCTTCGAGGAATACTCCTTTTTCATCATCGAAGCGACGATGGTCTGCTTGGCCTGTCTATTTTTCCTGCCGGATCCGAAAGCTGGACCGAAGAAATGAGACCTTTCATGGCAGCTCTTTACGAGCAGAATGGTAACGATCAGGGCTCGGAAATTTGGATTCGATAGAAGACACTTCCTTCATCGTCACCGAGGAAGATTTTTACATCCTTCATGCCTGGATCGGTAGAAGCGTTTTCTTCCACTTCGTAGGAATCTGCGGGCAATGGAGTCCAGGTCGTTAGGTTTGTCGAAGACAGAACAGTGATCACCGAGACGGGCACGTCATCACGAATACCCAGTTCCATGTATCTTCCATCTTCGACGCCAAAATCGATTCCCGAAGATCCTTCGGGGTCGCCTAAGACAAAGTCGATCACGTTCGCGATTCCATCTCCGTCTAGATCAGGATCTACGGGAGCAGGCTCATCGTTTGATGATAAAGCACTCGTCTGTCCTGCAATCCACTCGGCATAAGCAACGCTCGGGAATCCGGTCATGGACGAGCTCGTCACGGTGAACTCGACGGTAATCGCAGTTTCTGGATTTACCGGGTCGGAGGCATTCAGAGTCATCGTAGAGTTAACCGTGCCTACCGGAAGGTCATCCGATGAAAACGAGAGCGTGATATCCTCCGAGTCCCCAGGCGCAACTGTGCCGACCACCGGATCTGCCGAGAGCCAAAACGGAAATTCACTCACGGGCAAAAATGACCGTGACAAGTCTGCACTGGGAACCGCAGTCGTGGAGGTCCCCAGCAAGAACCAGAAGAGGTCTCCCTCGCCGGAATTTGTGACCGTTACTGTTTCGGTCGTGGAATCTCCCTCAGGAGCCGTCGCTGAAATATTGACCGGAGAAACCGAGACCTCGGCAACATCAATCACCAAATTTAACCCAGTTGCTCCACCCTCCGCATTAATCGAAAAGAGATCTCCATTCCCGAAAAATGCGCTAGTGGCTTGAACCATATAAACCTCACCCGGCACCTTGATAGAAAAACTGCCGTTTGGTGCCACCTTTGTCGAAAAGACATCCGCACTGCCGACTAGAGTCACAATGGCATCCGGGATAGGAAAACCGCCGGGGTTGCTCGACACGGTCCCCGAAACAGTCGCCGTATTGCCCGCTACAATACTAAAATTGAACGATTGCAAATCCCTCGGGGGTAGGACTCCCGACTCTAGATCGATGGAGTAGCTACCAGTGAACGGCATTGAGGTATTTCCAAAACAAAATAAACGAAGATTACGATCTACTACCGATTGGCCTGGGTTCAGGGTTCCCAGTGATTGGTTCCCAGAACCAAGATCGTCGAAACCGATATAAATGTTTGGAGCAAGCTCGCCCGGTTCGGCCCTCAGCCTACTGCGGATCACATCCACTCGTTGATTTGAAATATTCGTGATCGTATATTCCAATGCCAACCTCTCTCCGGCGTTAAAGACCCCATCTCCATTGTTGAAACGTGAAGCTGATCGGGGATCCGAAATCTTCATATTGGTGATGCTAAGACTAGTTCCAATGTTGGGTGTATCTCCTCCACCCGAGTCAGGTGCTCCGACCATCGCTTGAACGTTGAGCCGGCCTCCGGTGGCAACCAAACCATCCAAGGAAGGAAGCGAGTCGACCGTATTAAACATTCGAGCTCTGATTGCGGCACCCGAAAACCCGGGCTGCTGCGATTTAAACAGAGCCGCTGCTCCGGTCACTTGAGGAGCCGCCATGGACGTTCCGGATATAAACACGTAATCCGAGCCAGGATATGTGCTTAAAATAAAATCTCCGGGAGCCCCGAGATCGACGGAACTCTCCCCAAAGTTCGAAAAGTCCGCAAGCTCGTCTGCCCAATCGGTAGCTGCGACAGAGATTACGTTTGTTAACTCGTAGGAGGCGGGATATTGAGGGGCTTCATCGTTATCAGTAGAATCATTACCCGCTGCCGCGATAAATAGAACGTCATTTAATTCCGCATTCCGAATCGCATCTTCGAACAATACGGGCGGGACTTCATCCTCCGGTCGTATCGGACCTCCGTAACTATTGTTCAGAAATTTTGCCCCCTCCATGACAGCATAGTTGGTCGCCTCCAGCGCAGCCGAAGTAGAGATGAAACTGAAAAACGCCCCAATTTTCAGCGGCATGAGAGAGACATTCCAGTTGACCCCTGTCACACCAGTTCCATTGTTCCCGACGGCACCGATCGTTCCCGCAACATGCGTCCCGTGGCCGTTTTCGTCCGAAGGATCGTTATCCGGGCTCAACCCATCACCGGGAAACCAATTATTTCCGACAAAATCCCATCCATGCACATCGTCGATGAATCCGTTTAAATCATCATCTATTCCGTTATCAGGAATTTCCCCCGTATTCGTCCATAGATTATCCTGCAGATCCGGGTGATTGAGCTGCATTCCTGAATCAATGACAGCCACGACAACACTCGCATTTCCCGTTCCGAGGTTCCAGGCAGGCTCCGCTCCAATATCTGCCCCTGCGACGCTTCCGATAAACGATCCGTCATTGTAGAGACCCCAAAGCAAGTCAAATTCAGTGTCATTCGGAATCGCAGACAAAAAGGCAACGTGGTCCGCTTCCGCGATTCCCCGTCGATCCCATTCCGGTTGATCTGCAAGAAATGCCGCTGTGTAGTTAGAGATAATATCATCCACCGCTCGAACTGCGCCGGATTCATCTGCGACAATGTAGATAGGCGCAGTGTTCAGCTTATCCCGTAACGAATAACCCTCATCTGAAATCCATGAAAGCAACTGTTGCTCGCTGGCACCCTCCGGAAGACGGACCATCGCATGGTCCCCTACAATCGCACTGATTCTTGACGAATGGAAAGCTCCGTCCTCGCCCGGAGTCATAACCTCCTCCACCAAAATCACTGGATAGTAAGCGTTTTTCACCCGGTAAAGAGTCCGGCGGACAAACGACCCATCATCGCGCAATGCGCCATCCTCCGATCCGAGAGCCTGAGCATCTTCCAGAAGTTCGGCAAAGTTATCTCGGGTCCCCTTCGGAGGAATGATCTGGAAGGGAGAGTTTTCCAAAGGGTCTGAAACTTGAGCGATGGTCTTCGGTGCTTGAGACGTTCCCGCATCAGCACCCGCCTGCAATGTATCTTTCTCTTCGTAAGAAGAACCCGAATCTCTGCTTCCGTTCTCTCCTGAGTAGAAGAACAAAAAAACAAGGGCAAAAACCGAAACAACAAACAATAAAGATAGGGGCTTTTTCATAATCGATTAGTTTGTAGTAGGCTCCAAAAACTGATCGATGGCAAGTTCAATTTCCCGCCTTCAAATCACTTCGTCAATCGTCCTCCGGATCAACGTCATCCAACTCCAGCTGGTCCTGATCTTCGTCATCCACCAGAGGTTTTTTCCAACGGGTTCCGACGATAATCGCGAGTTCATAAAGCCCATACAGGGGGAGCATCATGATCAGGAGGGTGATCGGGTCGCCAGTGGGCGTGATCACCGCGGATAGGATCAAAAGGCCCACGGCCACAATCTTTCGCTGTGACCGAAGCATTTCTGAGGTGAGGATCCCCAAGTGAATGAGGAGAACGAGCAGCAGGGGAAATTCGAAGAGGGCGCCCATGAGAACGCAGAGCCAAACGACCAGACTGTAGTAATCGGCCGCACCCCAAAGTAGCTCCAGCCCGAGCATTTCGTTGAAGGTGATCGCGACTCGCAGAGCGGCCGGAAGGATCACAAAAAAGGCGAAAGCGACGCCCACTAGAAAGAGGACAAATCCCGCTGCCAACCCCGGAACCAAGACCTTCTTCTCCTTTTCTGTGAGGGCGGGTGCGACAAAGTTCGCAAAAGCGAAGAGCATAAACGGTAGCGAGCAGGCCAACCCTCCCAGAAAGAGAACTTGGAGCATGACCGAAAAAACGCCCATCGGCTTCCGGGAGAAGAGACCCTCCAGCATATCCGGGGATGCCGCTCCCTGCGCCCAGACGAAGGGCAGGCGCAAAAGATCGGTCAAGGAAGGGAGGAAAAAGACCAATATCAGAACGCCGACCGCAAAAGCACCGATGCAACGCGCAAGAGTAAAACGTAGCTCCTCGAGATGCTCGAGAAACGACATCTCCCCGTCGGAGGCTAAAATTCTTTTACGACTGGATTTCTTCTTTGGCATTCGGATTTTTTCAATTCAGAGCGAAATCAATCGTCTCTTTATGGAAAGACTTTCCAGGCTCTTCGCAAAATCGGCAACACTGGAAATCATCTAGCGGGTCCTCGAAGGCTCGATGAAAAAAGCCGACCCCTCCACTTGGAAAGGGTCGGCTGAAATTCCTTACCCGGATGGTCGGATCAGTCCTCTTCGACTTCTTTTTTGCCACGGGAGAGAATTCCTCCGGGGCTGATCACCGTTGGGTTCTGGAAGAGGGAGTTAGACTCCGTTCCTTCGAACGTTTGCTTGGCAGGCGAGCCTCCGGGGCTGATCAGGTTGGCAGTCACGAAAATGATTAGATTCTGCTTCTGAGAAGTTTCTCCCTCCGAGCGGAAGAGTCGACCAATCAGCGGGATATCTCCAAGAATCGGAATCTTCTCTTGGTAGGCTTTGATCTCTTCGCGAGTCAAGCCGCCCAGGACGACAGTGGCTCCATCAAATACCGTTACTTCCGTTTCAACCGTTCTGGTTGAAAAGATTGGCTGGAAATAACCTGAAGGGGATTGAATGGCCGAATTCCCTGTAATCGCAATATTCGGACCCCCATAGGCAACATATCCCTCAAATTCAGTCACTCTGGGTTGGAGTGAGAGATTGATCTTGTCATTCGGTTCGACGGTTGGCGTGACCGTCAACTCCACGCCAATGTTGCGAGTTTCGAAGTCTTCCGGCACACCGGAGGCCAAGGCAACCGCGCCGCCACTTGAACCACCAATGGTGCTAGTACTTCCTCCCGAATCGACCGAAACCGTTGGCTCCCCGTATGAGGTCGGATAAATGAACTCTTGTGCGACAACGATGTTGGCTGATTTTCCAGACATCACCGTTACCCTGGGCGCAGAAAGCAGATCGGTATCTTCGAGTCGCGAGACCGCTCGGATGAGAAGATTCACATCAAAATTGCCGAGAACTCCGCTGGTAAAGAAGCTGCTTACAATATCCGCACCGAGGTCTAGCGCATTCGGAGGACTTCCCGGTGCCACACTGAAGTTGGTCGATTGACCGCCGACTGTCACATTGCCCGTTTCAGTCACAGCGGACGTACCAAAGACGCTGGATAGAGTGGAAAGATTGCTGCCGTACCCTTTCGTCGGAACCGTCGCCGGATTCCCGAACGAATCGAACTGCGGAGAAACGGAAGTTCCCGTCGTAGTAGAAAAGCTCGAATTGCTTCCGGAGGATGAGTTCGAGGAGTTGCTCAAAGTTTCAACGAACCCTGTGGTGGGAGGCGGTCCGACCGTTGTTTGATCGAAAGTTCTTGACGAGGAATTAGAGGATGTGCCGTTGTTCCCATTCGAGGAGGTGGTAGTGGTTGTCTGAGTCTTTGCAACGAGAGCGTTCCCTTGATTCGCGACGTTCCATTCAAACCCGAGTTCATCCAGATTCCCTTGAACTACCTCCATGAATTTCGCTTCGATCTCAACCTGATCGGTGATGTCTAATTCGCGAAGGGTTTGGCGAATTTCTTCGATATTTCTCGAAGTCTGATTCACCAGCAGACGCGATCCACGATTTACAATACTCGCTCCGGGGATATCGCTAAACCCAATCCCGGATGCTTCGAAGAAGTTCTCCAGTGAACTTTGGCTATCGCCGGAGGAAGGTCCTGAGGATACCGACGGAGCGGCAAACGGATCATCGCTCACGCTGCTTCCGCCGCCGTCGAGTCTTCCCCCGGAAGCGGATTGAATATCCAGGATCAAGTCCAAGGTGCCTTTTGAAATGGGAATGATCGCCCGTTGAAGGCGATTATTTCCATCAACCCGATCACTGGGTTGAAACTCCACAATCTCGTCGACCACGTCCCATTGATACCCGGTTTGCTGGGCGACGATGTCGAGAATTCGCAGGAGCGAAAGATTTCGCACGGAGAAGTTTACTTGGCGATCCGTTCCCCCTTGGCCCGTGACGACCATGTTGACCCCCCGGTCCTCTGGCGATGTCGCCCCGCGGTCGAATTCCTCCGACATTTCTGAAAGAGACTGGACGGCGCGAGCGAGGCTCGCTCCCGTGAAGGTGACTCGTGGGATCACGATTTCCTCAAGTTTTACGAGGACGGGGCTTCCGGTCTCCTCATCGTCGTCACCCTCTCTATCCTCTTGATAAATTCGCGGCTGCTGCCAGGAACGGCTCACTTGGTTGAGCATCTCGGAACGGGTTTTCTGACGATCGAGGTAACCGCTCTCGGTCAGCCGCTCGGCGATCTCGTAAAGAAAAGCTTTCGCCTCGACGTTGCTCGGATCAATGGTTTCCACTTGGGCGAAAGTCTGCCGGGCACCCTCAACATCACCGTTCACAAACTGCGCGCGTCCTTTCATCAGCAAATCTTCGACTTCCTGAAAGGTCTCGACGAACTTAGGGCTGATTTCCCGGATATCGTAAGCGTATGGGTTTTCGACCGTCTTTCTTACCTCATCGGCTTGGTTCTGGATGGCGGGTTGATTGCTGGGGTCACGTTCATATCGTTGGAAGGCCGCCATCGCTGCAGTTCCGCTTCCCTCTACTGCCAATTCTTGCGCTTGGTCTAGCAGCATTTTCTTTTTAGCGTTCTCCAGTTCGTTGATCAGATCCTCGGTACCCGTGTTCGCAGGAAGGCGACTGATCGCTGCGTCGATCAAAGTGTAGGCGGGAGAGTATCGGCCATCCGCAGCCAATTCACGTGCCCGGGCCAAGTCTGCTTTTGAATTCTGAATCGCTGTTGTAACGAAACTCGACTCCTGATTCAGAATGTAGTCAGCCGTCAAATTTTCAATTTGGTTCCGCTGAGCCGCATCCGTCGTGATCGATTTCGCACGGCTCAAAACGGCGATTGCATCGGGATAATCCCCATCGGCGGCCAAGGCCTGGGCTTCCGAGATCAGGTCGTCGGGCGAAACCGTTTCGTCGGATTCTGCTTCGTTGGCTTCTTGATCCACATCCTCATTGGTCTCCATGGAGGTCGGCTCTTCTGTATCGATGACCGCAAAGGGGATGCCCTCTGCGTCCATCGCTTCGACGAGCTCATCGTAAAGTCGATTCACGGAAGGGTCGCTTGGAGACAGCTCGCGGAGGAGGCTCACCTTCTCCATGGCTGCGGCATATTCCCCTTGATCCTTTAATCGGAGAGCAGAAGCCATGAGACCCACCTTTTCGGCAGGAGTCGGTTCCGCGTCCTGAGCCAGGGCGGTGAAGGGGATACTCGCAGCAACCGCACCCATTGCAGTAGCGGTCATCGCGAGGCGGAGTAGTTTTTTCAGGGACTTCATTATTGGATAAATGGAATTGGGAGAGTGGTTGTTATGGGTCCTCAGCGTGGGATATCAATTAAAAAGGCTGTTAAAATCGTTCGGGGTCGTCGTGGGAGAGGGCTGCGCCGCTGGTGTCGGGGCAACTTGGGGTTCGGATGTGATCGAGGAGCCTGGACTCTGTAGTGTCAAGGTTTCGATTTTCGGAATTTCCAAGTCTTCCGACTCTTTCACGACCTGCGCGGATCGGCCCTCCAAATTGATTTCGGAGACGGTGTAGGTCGCTCCGTTCATCTCGAAGGTCTGACCGACCCCGTTCACCGTGGCATTTTGCCCAGAATCAATAGTTGATTCAAAGACTAGCATCACTCCCTCCTCAAAAAGATCTTCCCGGTCTGACAAAGCAATCGTCTTCCCGGTGCGCAGGTCCGTAATCGTAGCGATATGTTCGCGCTCCAAGCCTCCGCCGATCGTCCTCTCGACTTGCTCAATATTTTCTACGCGAAACTCAAAGCTCTCGTTGGTTTCTCCCTTGGTCATACTGATGGTGGGGCGTTCAGACTGGCTGGCGTAAACGTTTTCAAACGAGAGGATGGCGGAATCGATGTCGTCCAGCTGCGTTTCATAAATCGCCTTGAGCTGGAGGCGGTATCGATTGCGCTCGAGTTCCACCAAAGCGACTCCGAACGGCTCCTCCGGTTCAACCTCTTCGATCACGTCCACGTCGGGTGGCTTGGGTGGTCGGGGATCAAATTTGCCGTCTACAATATACAACACGGGAGGGGTGAATACACGGTAGAGCCAACGGCCCTCTTCATCTTGTGGAAGTGGCTCGGGCCATTGAACCTGGGTCGATGCGGGTAGGCCTTGATAAGCGTCTAGTTCGACGACTCCTACTAACTGTGGGACATCCTCTCTCGGCTCGACGGTTTCTGGCTCCCCCGTGAACACGAGAGCAAAGAGTCCGGCCACAAGAAGGAGGACCACCACGAAAACGATTTTCTCGATATGCTTCATGAGTTGCCCTCCTCGGTCGATTCGCTCTCCTCAATCAAAACTTCGACATATTCGATCACGACCGTGAATTTCGATTGATTTTCGGTGATGACTGGATCTTGGCCGGGAATCGACTCTGGCCCAGCCTCCTCTTCGGTTTCCTCGGACTCATCATCTCCACCGAAAAGAGCCAGCAAGGAATCCTGCTGGTTATCGGTCGGCGCAGCCTCCTCTTCTTCTGGTTGATCTTCTTCGCTCGTTGGTTCGACTTGGACGCTCCGCACGATTAGCGGGATCTCAAACCGACCGACCGTGTTGAGAAATTGCCGAAGAACATCCGTGCGCCCGGTGAAAACCAGACGAAAAGCGGAGGTCTCGATATATTCGTTTGAACGTGCAGTGACCAACTCCTCAATCGTGAACACGTCATCGTCGTTGTTCCCCCGTCTGCTCCCGCGGTCGCGGTTCCGGTCTGTCTCCTCTGTTTCATCGGCTTCGACGAGCTCGCGCTCTACCGCGAGGATTGCGGTAGGCCCTGCATCAATCAACTTCTTGACGATGTAGTCCAAAACCTGCCGCTGCAGATTGAGTTCTGGGATCTTGTCCGTCGGCGGTTGCTCCGCACGAGTCGCGTAAGAGGCAAACCCAAAGGCTTCGTTGCGGCTAATCTGTATCTCATTGGCTGCCGCCTTCGCCTTGAGCGAGGCGATAAACGATTGCAGCTTGGGGAGGAAAGTGAACTCATCGGCCGTATCGCCGAGGAGATTTCCAGAGCGTGCGGCCATACCCTGGCGGATGCGCTGCAGGTCTCCGGTGACTTGAGCGAGACGCTCTTCCAATACCTTACGATTCTCTGCATTCGGGAGAATCCGTTGGTCCCCATCCTCACTTTCGTAAGGCACCCCGCGCGAAACCTGCTCCAGCCGCCGGATCTCACTCTCGTAATCATCGCGGGCTTCCTCAGCTTTTGCCCGCTCCGTGAGCACAAGGTAAATCCCGCCGCCCAAGACGAGGAGCAAGAGCAGCAAGACTACGCAGAATATCGGATACTTTTTGAAAAAACCCATAGCTTAGAGCGGGCGTTCGGGGTCGATCGAGAAAATGAACTCGAAGGGAAGTAGCGGTTGGCCATCCTGAACGGCCTGGAAATCAATTCTCAAGGAAATTCTCTCTGAAATGTAACGGGACGCAGTGAAGACCTCAGAAAGAGTGCGGATCCGGCCCGAAAGAAGCTCCTCACTAATCTGCCCAGCGGCAATCACTTCATCCGAATCTTTCTGGCGGACGAGAAGGCGCCCCTTGACGTCGAGCTGGTAGCGAACTTCCCCGCCACGCTCCATCCGGTCAACCTTGACAACGTCGAGCCAAACATCGCCGATACTGAACAGGGCCGATTGGAGACCAGAGAAAAATTCGATCCAGTTGGAACGGGAATTTACCAACTCATCGAAGCGATCCACGCGAATCCACTGCTCATCAATCTTCTGTAGGAGTTCCTCAATTTGCTGATATTCAGCCTGCCGCCCCGGAAGTTCCTGACGCACGATCTGCTCCGCCTCCACGTAGGTATTCGCAGTCTCCTTTGCTTGTAGATAAAATGGGACGGGCGCCGCGGCGAGCAGCACGGCTGCCGCAATAATCCATGGCCGTTTCCGCTTGAAAGACATCTCACGCCGGAGATCTTCCGGAAGGAGGTCCACTCCAACACCATTGGGAACGAGCG
>JGI12210J13797_11190468_pt1 | contig 11050 bp, 4 predicted proteins | sample ElkSlonscriptome_3_FD_13797 | JGI IMG/M metagenome (IMG submission 13797) | reverse complement strand
AAGGTCCTTAATTTGTTGCCTGGAAAGTTTGGGATTTGAAATTTATTAAAAGTCAGAGGCCCCAATAGGAGCCTCTTGTGAATACCAAAAAAGTTATTAGATCTTTACTGAATGGTTGCACCGAATCCCTGCCATTCATTTACGCCATCCCGGACCCGGTTGCGAAATTTCAGCTGGTCTTTAACATGCCACCAATTGCCATCTTTCTGGAACTTGTAATTAAGTGATATTTCTCTCTCTTCAAGCTTTTTGGAAGCGTTGAACTGGCTACCGCCATCAGCTACAATTTCAAGATCAGAGCCATCTACTGAAGATATTCCCACTGAATTTCCTTCTAAAGATAGTTCCAGTTCTACCGAAAATGGGTCCCCGGCAGGGTCCGGGATTCTACCTTTGGCTAATACTTTATTGCCCGCCAACGTCTCTAATTTCCAGATCTCCTTTTCTGGGGCATCTACTTGCATTTCATAAGTGGAAGTACCAATAGTGGCGCCGGATGCATCTTTTACTTCCAGTTGTCCCCCATGCCAGTAATTCCCGTACAAGGTATTTTCATACTGTAATGCGATTACAGCAGTTTTTTTGGTTTCAAGTACCGAATCTACTTCAGCTGAAGTAATTACCAGAGGGATTGCATATTTTGGATTACCCCCTGCCACCATATCAGGATCGGCAGTTATCTGGGCAAAATTACCGGTAAGTGTAATACTGCCCTGATGCCACCCTTTCTCAATTACCATTTGTTGATTATTGCTGAGGGTATAATATTCAGCAGGCAGTAAAGTATAGCCTGTGCCCTCAAGCAAAGTTTCATCAACTTCAAAATTAACGGCACGGTTGCGATTGTTTTCCATTACCCCGGCCAGGGTAGCTCCGATCTTGATTTGCATCCCCTCCCCTGCGATCAATGTGCGGGTATTTTCCTGGTAAGCAAAGTAGACAGAGCTAAAATCGAAATCCTCGATATAATCCTCATAGCAGGAGCTTAGGAGCATGGTCATTATTGATAATACAATTAACTTTTTCATTGTATCTGAATATTTAAAATTTTAGAATTATTTCCAGCTTGCCCAACCTTCATTCTGGACCAGGTCAGGCATTCTTAATACTTCTTCAAATGGAATCGGCACAAATGGAGAAGGATAAGCACGAGTTTCGATCAATTGCTTGTCGAACGAATAAGAGTCATCCCCGTTTCTAGTGATTTTAGCTCCATGTACCGGTGTATTGAGGTTAAGTCCCCACCGTCTTTGATCATAAAATCGCATGCCTTCAAAAGCAGTGATGATGCGACGTTCGTTTCGGATCAACTCTCTGAAGGAATCCTTATCTGCAGCCATTTCTTCAAGATACTGATCGTCAGCGATGCCACCATCCCCATTTTCAGTATCTCTGGATCTTAGCATTGCCAAAGCATCTTTAGCAGAAAGGCCATATTTATTTCCATTTGGTCCTTCAACTTCATTTGCCGCTTCTGCAAAAGCCAATACCATGTGAGCCCATCTGATCAATGCCTTACAATGACGCTGACGGTCGATGGAATTGTCTGACCAATTGAGGCCCATGTACACGAACTTCTTGATGTAATAGTTGGTCAGGGTATTATCTGGCGCAGCATAGGCCATATCTTTACCCCCATCATAGGTTTCGAAGGTGTACATTATCGAACCGGTATTATTTCTCCTGGCTTCGGCACCATTATAAAAAATAGTGCTGTAAAAACGAGGGTCACGATTAGCGTAAGGGTTTTGTGGATCATAGCCACTGCGGGGATCATCAATTGGATATCCGTTTGCCATGGGGAAAGCATCTATTAATTCCTGACTGGGGCCCATCTGGCCATCACCCTGGAAACCTCCCGGGTAAAACATCCTTTCCATGGCATCATTGTTGGTAGAATATCGTGAAGCCCAAATGAATGATGGGTATTCCGGATGAACCCAGTTTACCGGTTTTTGGGGATCGAAGCCTTTGTTTACATTATCCACATTCAGTTTGAAGTCCATCACTTCTTTGGCATATTTCGCTGCATTATCCCAACGCGCCATATCATTATTTGGATTGAAGGTAGGACTGGCCCAGGTCAGGTAAACATTGGCCTTGATTGCCCTGGTAATAATTCCTGATACGCGCCCATAACATCTGGATCCTAAAATGGTCTGATGCTCTGGCTTGGTAAGGAAGTCCCGGTGAGCCAATGGCAAATAATTGTAGGCTTCATCGAGATCCTTCAGGATTTGCTCTACAGTCTCATCATAGGTATTGCGTTCCAGTTTAATATTATCAGTAATATTGGGGAAAACTTCGGTCACCACAGGTACGCCTAATAATTGGCCATTTTCTCCTTTTCCTCCGAACTTCTGCAATAAGTCCCAGTAAAACCAGGCTCTCAAGCCAAATGCCTCTCCCTGAAGACGGGTACGCAGCAGGCTATCGAGTAAAGGCTCCACCATATAGCGGGTATTAAAGCCTTTATCATCTTCCAGGAAGCGATTTATTGAAGCAATCCCGCGATAATTTCGTTCCCAATAATTATCGAATGGATCATTACTGGTAGTCCAGGCACCTACAGAAATATTGCGGATATTCCTGGTGGTACTTGTGGATACTGCATTATCAGTAGCGCAATCGAGAAAGGCGCCATCGTTGTCGTTATAATTACGAGGTATAAAGTCGTAAGCCTGACCTATCAGTCCTTGCGCCATTTCAGGATAAACCCAGATATCTTCATCAGAGCGATCTCCATTAGGATATGGCTCCAGGTAATCCTCACATGCTGAAAAAATGAAGGTCAGCAATGCCAATGTATATATCAGTTTAGTTTTCATATTCAAATTCTTATAAGGTTAATCTAATACCACCGGTTACTGTACGCATCAATGGATAGAAATAAACTCCTGAATTTACAGCCTCAGGATCCACATCCTTTACCTTACTGATGGTAAGCAGGTTGGCCCCACGCACATATAATCTGAACTTGCGGGTATATAATTTTTCAGAAATCTTTTGAGGAAGTGTATAGGCTAACTCTATATTCTGGATTTTGAAATAATCTGCCCTGGTCAGCCAGAATTCTGAAGATTGAAAGTTGTTGTTGACCCGGTTGTAAGTAAGTCGTGGGTAAGCGCCGCCGATATTGTCTCGCACAAATTCTGAATAATTGTTGTCACCCCAGCCGTTCCAGAAATACTGATTGGTCATCGGCAGGTCATAAAAGGCACTACCATTACCTACCACAGTTAGGTCGAAATTGCCGTATCCTAATCGCAGGTTGATACCATAAAATAACCTTGGATCAACGTTTCCAATCATACTTTGGTCATTGGCATCCACCTGACCATCACCATTCATGTCTTTGTATTTGATGTCACCAGGACTCAGCTGATCATCGAATGGCTGGGCCGGGCTGTTGGCTATATCGTTTTCATCCTGAAAAGTCCCCAGCACAGTGTAACCGAAATAAGCATCGGCTGGCTTACCGGCGCGCAGCTGGTATTCATCATGATAAGCCAGTTCATCATATTTCAGGATTTCCGATTGCTGAATGGCTGCGTTACCACCGATTGAAATATTGAACCGGTTAAACCTCTTGGTATATTGCAGGGCAGTTTCCACCCCAAAGTACCTGGTTTGTCTGAAGTTGGCATAAGGCCGGGTAAACGCCAGACCAGTCACCATCGGAATATTTTGGTCCATTCTTTCAATCTGACCATCCCGAAGGTTATTATAGTAATTTACTTCGAAATAAAGAGAATTATCCAGCATCAAAGCATCCAGACCGATGCTGTACTCTTTCCTGATTTCCCAGGCGATGGCTGGATTGCCGATCCTGCTGGGAGAGGTTCGGTAAACAGATTTATCTTCATTATTACCCAGCCATTGATCAACAGGACTCGGCCCGAACTTGCCACCAGAACTGTTTACAGTCCAGCGTGACCTCCAGTAATAAGGAGAGATAAAACCTTCATACCCCATTACACCACCCTGTGCCCTCAATTTCAGATAGTTAAGAAAGCCCAGATTTTTCATGAATGGTTCTTCCGAAATCACCCAGCTTGCTCCCACTGACGGGAACCAGTCATAGCGGTTTCCCTTGGCAAAACTGTAAGTTCCGGCATAGTTTACGACTGCCTGCAGACTATATTTGTCGTTATAGCTATAGTTGCCCATCCACACCAGGTTTTGCTGACGCTGGGGTTCCTCGATTTGATTTCTCAGAAACTTTGATAAGAAGTAAGTTAAGGTCGAGGTAACCTTATGATTGCCAAAGGTCTGATCATAGGTGAAATTCTGGTACAATCCGTACCGGTTATAGTAAAAATCATGCAGTTTTTGTTCATCGGACTGATCAACACCGCTATGTACCCTGGTGAGGGTGACGGTATCAGATACTCCATCTGAAGCTATTTCATTATTGACAATATAGGCAGTATAGTTTTCTGCTTTTCCAATCCGTACCAGGCTATATACATCGAAGCTTCCGTAAGTGGTAGATTTTAGACCGGGAATGATGTGATTCATATCGTATTCCAGGGCCAGATTGGCTAAACCAGTCCTGCCAGTTTCATTATAATATCCATTCCTGACCATATTACCGATAGGATTTTGACCATAGGCTGAATTCACGCCATACCAATATTCAGACGAAGATGAATCATAAGCGGCATATACCGGAAATGCATTGGCAGGAATCTGATTCCGGTGGAGAATCATACTGGTAAATTCACTGAGGTCAAGTTGGCTATCATCATTGTCGTCTTCCCCGGCATTGGAGTCGTATCCATAATTAGGAGATTTACGGAAAGTAAGCTGTCCGTAAAAGTCGAATTTCAACTTCAGAAAATCGTTGAGTTTGAGGTCCATATTTGACCGGGCATTCAATCTGTTAAAATTCGATTCAGCGCCGATTTTGTATAGATCTCCTTCGCCGGCATAACCGAGGTAGGCATAATACTGAGCCTCGTCATTACCACCTCCGGAGGATACATTCACTCGGTTGTAAGCCATTTGATCTTTCAGAATCATATCCTGGAATTTGGCATTAGGATATTTCATATCATACGGATCATTTTTAGCATAGCCCTGGATGGCCTCTTCATCGTAAATTGGTTCCAGGCCGTCGTTGGTGCGGGCTTGATTGTTAAGATTCGCATAATCGACTGCATCCACAAAGCCAGGAAAACGATCCACCATACTTACTCCTTTTTCTACATTTACATTAAAGATCCTTTCATTGGCTTTCCCTCTTTTGGTTACAATGTAAAGCACTCCATTGGCAGCTGCCGGACCGAACATTGCCTTAGCAGTGATGTCTTTTATCAGGGTGACGGATTCCACTTCCTGAGGATCGAGCTGGATTTCAGTGATCTGACGGGGAATACCATCGATAATCACAATAGGCTCCAAACCACGGGCATACATGTTTACCTCATCGAAAGCATTGAACCGGCCCATCGTTTCTTCAGCACTTAAGCCAGGAGCGCCACTGCGTTCCATGATGTTCAGACCTGGCATCAAACCAGTGAGTGCATTTCGCAAATCCGTATTTGGATAGGATTCCAAGGTTTTTCCATTTACTACATTAGAACCTGTGACTAATTGTCTTTTATTCAAATTGGCAAATGGAAGCGGCACCATGTCGTCGGAGGTCATAAAGAGCTTCGAATGCGTGAGTGTGATCAGGTTATTTTCTGTCAGTTGTTTTGCATCCGTGGATTGCTTTTCGTAGCCTGGAAAATTAACCGATACATTATCATCTGGTAAGGCTGAGAAAGTAACTTTACCGTTCACATCGGTCGTGAGATGCAAAACTCCTTCACCGACCACTATTTCTGCATTAGGGATGGCATTTCCATCCTGATCTGTAACTTGTAAATCAACATCTATTGGTCTTTTTCCTTCTTTATTCTTCTGCGCCAACACATCTACCTGCAAGGCCAGCAAGAAGACCAGAAGAATGACCGTCAGATAATTATTATATTGAATGGTCTTCATTTTAATCTTCATTAGTGTTTAAAAATAAATTACCAGGAAGGGTTAGCTTCAAAAAGTGACATTTTAAACATGTCATCCGGCAGGAAGGGGAAATAATACATTTCATCCTTCCAACTCACCTGGCGATCTGATGGTAATGGAACCCTGGTATACTTGAACCCGGTCGGATATTCATTTTCATCGTAACCTGGGGCAAGTTTTTCCACATTCATTCCCATCAATGTCTGAGACATGGTTTCAGGAGCAATCATCCAGCGACGAATATCCTGATAGTAATGACCTTCCATGATCAATTCTACAGTCCTTTCATTGCGAATTCGTGGTTCAAAAGCTTCGGTGGAACTGGTGAACTGCGCCTGAACAGGGGGCATCCCGACCCGGTCACGTACCAGGTTAATGGCATCAAGTGCACTCATTTCTGCTCCCGGAGGCACAGTAGTTGGGCCATAGGCTCGGTTGGCAGCCTCTGCAAAATTCAGATAGAGCTCTGCCATCCTGATTAATGGATCGGAAGTCAACGGACGTAAGCTTTTATTTTTTACACTTTGACCACCCCACCACTTGCGGGAATAATAACCAGTTCTCGACCTTCCAAGGTAAGAGGGATTGAGCAAATCAGAATATTGTCCGGATACCGGATCGTAATAAATCTTGGCTGTATTATATCCTGGTATGGGAGCGCCGTTATAGATCACGTTTACATAGAAACGAGGGTCACGATTCTCATAAGGATTTTGCTCTACATAATGTCCTGCTGCGACTGCCTGTGACCGGTCATTTTCAGTATTTAAAGGATCACCCCAGATGGTCTCAAACTTGTCAATAGTATTCTGGGTAGGGCAACTTCCAGAATTAGACCCTTTACTCCCAGACATCGGACCGCTGATTTCGAATTTCATACTACCGGAATTGTATCTTTGGTTTCCTGCCGACCAACTCCAAAGGGCCTCATCAGTATTACGGGCTCCAATAAAATTGGTCGTATATTCGGAAAATGGGAGTAACTTATATCCCAAATCAGTGGCAGTTTTTATGGCTTTCCAGTTGGCATCCGTAGCCTCTTTCCAATCTTCCACTCCTTTTTCATTATTGAGTGGACTGGCCCGGTAAAGCAGGGTTCTGCCTTTGAAAGCCAATGCAGTAGCACCATTAGGCCGCCAGATATCCGGGTGTTCCAGGTGCCCGGGACCAGGATTAGGATTGTCCCTGCGCATCAAAGGAATATCGGTCGCTTTCGAAAATAAATTGGCGGCGGTATCAAAATCATTGGCGATCATGGTGGCAGTTTCCCACTTCGAAAGCCTTGGCATGTCCCAGGGATCATCAGTACCCAGGGCCTTGGTCAGATAAGGCATTGGTCCCCAGACCCGGAAGAGTTCGAGGTGCGCAAATGCCCTGACAAAGTGTGCCTGAGCTTCGAGGTCTAATATTTCATCAGGAGAAGCATCCTGGATCTGGTCCAGTTTGCTCAGGGCGATGTTACAGATCCTGATCACCCCAAACATGCTCTCCAAAATTGGTCTGCGGTTGCCATCGTTGATAAACTTACGCACAATGCCACCAATAGTGCCATTTTTAATGGCCTGAGATTCCATGTACCGGCCCTGATCGACCAGGTCTGTCATTGCCCACCAGGAATATTTCTGATCCCAAAAGGCAAAATACAAAGGATACGCGGTTTTGATATTGTAATCCCGGTTGTTGTTGCCAAATTTCTTTTGGCCCTCATACACCCGGTCAAAGAAACTTTTGAAGTTATTGTATTTGGTGAATACATCTTCTTCAGTCAAACCGGCTTCGGGTGCCACATCCAGGTATTCATTAAAACATGAAGTGGAAATCAGGCTCATCCCGAGTAATATAATAATGAATCTTAGTTTCATAATTTAGGATTTAAAAATTCAAATTGTCAGAAACCTAATTTCAAACCGAGGTTGTACTGACTCATCTGCGGATAAAAGCCCTGGTAAAAATCTTTTCTCTCAGGATCTCCTTCCAGTAAATTGGTAAAAGTGTAGACGTTGTTGGCGGTAACATAAACATTCAATGCATCGACACCAATCAGATTTTGCAGCTGCTTTGACTGGAAGTTATAGCTTGCAAAAATTTTCTTCACTCTTAAATAAGAGGCATCTCTCCAGTAGCGGTCCTTAATCATGATATCATAACCCCTATCGGCTTCTCCACCACCCCAGAAAAGGATGTCGGCGCTACTGCTACCACTATAGTGAAGCGTGGAGTGATTTACATTCTGATTGTAAGGTGTCCAAAATTCCCTTTGAGACTCATGAATTCTCCAGTCACCCTTTAGGAATTCAGCTTCGAAGGTCATGTTGTAATCCACAAACTTGCCATGGTTACCTTGCAGCATCACATTGAAGCTGAAGTTTTTCCAGGTAAAACCGGGAGTTATGGAATAAGTAATAGGAGGATAAAGGCTTCCTTCGATTGGGTATTTATCGAGCGGATCGATCACACCATCAGAATTATAGTCGAGGAATTTGTAATCACCTAATACCAGCTTTTCCTTTGAGATCGGAGAAACATAGTTGTTGATGTCATCTACAGTTTGGTAATAGCCATTTCCGGTCAACAATACACCATCCGTCTGCGCTCCCAATGGTTTACCTGCATCCTTTTTATATTCAGGAGTGTTGACAGGATCATCACGAAACAGGATTCGGTTTTCATTATACCCGAAGATGCCTCGCACAAACCAGTTGAAATCCCGGCCTACATTGCGGTTGTATTCAAGTTCAATCTCGAATCCATGTTTTTTCAATTCACCCAGGTTGAGCTCTTTAAAAGATTGTCCCACCAACATGGTAACCGAGCGAGGACCTAAAAGCATTTGTGTTCTTCTTTCATGGAAAAAATCAACCGCACCGGAAATCATGTCATCGAAAAGCCCGAATTCAACCCCGATATCTCTTTTCCTGGCCTCTTCCCATTGTGCAGTCAGGTTGGCCGCTTTGCCCTCCATGTACCGGCCCCGATTGTCCCGTTCAAAATTACTGATGTACAACCAGCGGTTATCGGCATTGTCACTACCTACCAACCCATCCGAGTAGCGGATTTTGAAGAAATTGAACATTGGTAAGGCATTGATGAAAAAGTCCTCTTCAGAAATTGTCCATCCAATCGCCGCAGAAGGGAAGAATCCATAACGGTTACCCGGAGCAAAACGCTCTGAACCAGTATATCCTAGGTTGAATTCAACCAGATACTTATGATCGAAATCATAGGTTACCCTGCCCACCAGACCCTGGTAGTAGTAAGGAAAGGAGGTAGACTTCCTATTCTGCTGTCGGTTAAAGAGCGCCAGACCAGTTACATTGTGTTTTCCGAAGGTTTGGGAGTAATTGAGTGATATTTCATAATACAGATTGCGGTAATAGTCATTTTGCAAACCTCCAACATTGATATCCAGCGGGTTCTGAACCCAGACTTCATCTCCCTGACCATTTCGATACCAGGGATTCTCAATTACACCGTCAATAGCAGGATCGTAGTTACCTGCACCTTGCTTTTCACGGATCATTTCATTCCTTTCGGCTACATCATAGTAAAACTGATAGTTTGGAAATTCATAATTCGCGTAAAGTGATTGTATCCGGGAGTAAGTGTTCATAGAGATTTTTGCCTTGGTTGATAAGCCATCTAAGATTCCACTCAAATCCTGATCAAGAATCAGGTCGGTAAACAGTGTTGCACCTTCATATTTCCTGAACGATCCATCATAAGCGGTTGAGTAAGGATTACCGGTATATTCACCGAAGGCCTGCGCCAAACGATCACCTCTGGCATCCGGATAATCCAGGTCCGGGTATTGATTCAGCATCCAGGAAGGGAAATACGCTGGAAAACGGGCAGGAGAAGTAGCATAAAGATTTCGCCACATTGAACTTCGTGGTTCATTTTTCACATCAGCCTCTCCGCCGATATTAAAAGATAATACTGTGGTCGGGGTGAGATTGAAGTCTGTGTTCATCCTCAGGTTATAGCGATCGTACCGGTAATGCGTGTCATTATATTCGCCATCATCATATGCTTTGAAGAAGTCACCGCTGTGGTAATACCCTATTGAGCAAAAGTATTTGGCAAATTCAGTACCTCCGCTGATATTCAGGTTGGCATTAGCCGTTGGTGCTGCCCAGTTGGTTAGCATATCAAACCAGTCGACGTTGGGATATCGAAGTGCATTTAAAGCAGTCGTTGGATTTCGGTATTCATCTAAAATCTGCTGCGACATCAGATCCTGAAAACGGCCATTATTCATGTAGGCCACATTCAACGCCTCCATCGTGGTGTAAGAATCAATATGATTGGGAATCCTGGTCGGCTTCTGAAATCCGTAAGAGGTGGTCACTTCCATTCTTGGTTTTCCCATCTTGCCTCGTCGGGTGGTCACAATGATTACCCCATTTGCACCTTTGGCTCCGAAAACGGCAGTTGCGGAAGCATCTTTCAAAACAGAAATACTTTCTATTTCATTGGGGTCCATATCGGAAAAATCCCGTTCCACACCGTCCACTAATACCAGAGGTTGAGACCCATTCCAGCTGGATAAACCACGAATGATAATTTCTGATTGGGCATCGCCCGGTTCGCCTGAATTTTGGATCGTTAGAACCCCTGACAACTCACCAGCGATGGCATTGGTCACATCTTGTACCCCGGTCATCAATAGTCTTTCGTTGTCCATTTGAGTAATGGCCCCCACTACCGATTCCTTCTTTTGCACACCATAACCAACAATTACTATTTCCTCCAGGGCTTGGATGTCGGTGGTCATCGTCACATTAATTACTGATTGGCTTCCAACTGTGATTTCCTGGGGGGAAAAACCAACAGAACTGAAAACAAGGACAGTTTTTGGACCCGGTACGGCAATCCTGAAATTACCATCGAGATCAGAAACAGTGCCTTGCCTGGTGCCTTTAATTATAATATTTACACCTGGCAATGCTTCACCATCTTCCTGGGAAACAACCTTTCCGGTCACTACAACTTCACCTACAAATGTTTCCACCCGATCATTCTTTTTGATCCTTTG
>JGI12210J13797_10081182_pt1 | contig 11050 bp, 8 predicted proteins | sample ElkSlonscriptome_3_FD_13797 | JGI IMG/M metagenome (IMG submission 13797) | reverse complement strand
CGGACGAAAGACGACAACTCAATCGGCGTGCTCGCTCAATCGATCGGCGGCGGGGGCGGAAATGGGGCCAATGCAGAAGGAATATTTGTTGCCGTCGGTGGAAACGGGGGCGGCGGGGGTGCCGGTGGAGAGGTGGATCTGGTTTTGGGAGGAGGAGCTCCGGAGATTACTACAGAGGGCATGTATTCGGCCGGTCTCATCGGGCAGTCAATTGGCGGGGGTGGCGGCCATGGAGGGAGCGCTAAATCTCTTGGCATTATTGTGGGTGTCGGGATCGGAGGAAAAGGAGGGAACGGAGGAGCCGGTGGAGGAGTTACCGGGAATATTAATGACACTGGGAGCATTTCCACTCTCGGCAACAACTCAATAGGCGCTCATTTGATGTCGGTCGGAGGCGGGGGCGGTACCGGGGGCGCTGCCTTCACCGATGATGTTACGGTTAACTTCGGAATGTCCCTGGATCTGGGAGGAAGCTCCGGTGGGGGCGGTAGTGGCGGAGCCGTCTCGTATACGAACAACGGGGTGATCACGACAGGCGAGGCGTCGGGTAATTCAAACCGCGCACCGAATCCAACCGGAGCCGATTCGCCGGGCTTGCTCGCTCAATCCATTGGTGGCGGTGGCGGTCAGGCCGGCTCGGCGACAAGCCGCGAGTTTGCAGCGGACGACGGTCCGTCAGCCAATTTCTCCATCGCTTTGGGTGGCAAAGGTGGAGACGGCGGTGATGGGGGTGAAATCAATCTGATCAACGCCGGGGCAATCACAACCCAGGCGGATAGTTCTCCCGCCATGTCCGGACAATCCATCGGTGGCGGTGGAGGCACGGCAGGAGATGCGACGGCGGCTTCTTATATCTTAGCGCTAAACGGGTCCTCCATGACAGCGAACGTCAGCCATGGCGGTTCGGGCGGGGAAGGAGGGCATGGAGGTGAGGTAACCCTTCAAAATTTGAATGGCGGCGGCACGGCCGGTATCAACACTTTCGGCCAGCATTCGCCAGGCCTCCAGGCTCAATCGATCGGCGGGGGCGGAGGCTCGGGAGGCCTGGGCAACGCGGGATTACTCTCGCAAAGCGGGAGCAACGCGAATGAATACACCACCAGTATAGCCATCGGCGGAACCGGGGATAAGGGAGGCAATGCGGGCAAGGTCGACGTGACGAACGAATTCGAGATCACGTCCGTAGGCTCCGGATCTCAGGGCATTCTGGCTCAATCCATCGGCGGAGGTGGAGGAAGCGGGGGCGGAGGTAATACCAGTGGCAGTAACAATAAAATCAACATGAACGTTTCCGTTGGCGGCCAGGGCGGTGACGGGGGCGCCGGCGGCCAGGTCATTGTCTCCAATGAACACGAAATCGGAACGAGTGGAGGCGATGCGGTTGGGATCATGGCCCAATCCATCGGCGGAGGTGGAGGCGACGGCGGGACCTCCGACTCCAAAGCAGCCATCGGGATCCTCGGCACGGTAGTCAACCAATTTACCGGATCTTTCAATTGGAACGGCGATGTCTCGGTCGGGGGGCCTGGTGGCGATGGGAACGGATCGGGAACGGTCGACGTGACCAATGATTTGAACGGGACGATCACGACCGAAGGAAGTCGCGCTTTTGGAATCCTCGCTCAAGCGGTTAGCGGAGGCGGCGGTCGGGGTGGCGCCGCAAATGCTTTTTCAAACAGCACCCTCTTTCCCGTGACGGTGGATGGCGAGGCGCCAAATCTTGTCTTTGGTGCGGATGTTTCCGTGGGTGGCAATTTTGGCCACTCTCCTACAGGTGGTGCGGTAACCGTAACGAACGATGGCAGAATCGAGACGGCCGGATTCAGTTCGCATGGCATCCTCGCCCATTCGATCGGAGGCGGGGGCGGCGTCGGCGCAAACGGCTCCGTGGATACCCGCACTTCAATCGGTCTTGGTGTCGACGTCAGCGGAACAAACTCGTCGTCCGGTGAGGGCGGAACCGTAACGATCAACCAGAATGGAAACCTCACGACCCAGGGGGGAGACTCGATCGGCATTCTCGCACAATCCATCGGCGGCGGGGGCGGCGTCGCGACGAGCGGAGACGCGGTGAAATTCTCCAGTAGTGGTGATGTCGGCAACTGGCGCACACTCTCCGTGACAGCGGATTACACACTCGGCTTTGCGCGGGATTCGAGTATCAACAGCGTGGGAGGGGAGTCCACCGTCCATCTTGGCGGTTCGGAGACCGGATCAGTCTCGACACAGGGCGCTTGGTCCCACGGAATCGCCTCCCAGTCTATTGGGGGCGGCGGCGGAAAAGTGGGGAGCATCTACGGCGTTTACAGCAACGTGAATCCGGAATTGGCCGTTCTCCTTGGCGCGCAAAAGGTCGACGGTGACAAGGGGAGCAACGGCGACGGAGGGACTGCGAGAGTTACCTTGGCCAACCAAAGCACGGTTGCGACCACAGGCCACGGCGCCAGTGGAATTATCGTGCAGTCTGTCGGCGGCGGTGGAGGGATATTCTCCGATGGCTCCCAGAGCCCGGTCCAGGCCAAATCGACGACGACCCAGGCTCCTCCCGGCATCCAACTGGGTGCCACCAGTCACGACGTATCCGGTTCCGGAGGCATCGTCTCGCTGGCGGGCGAAGGCACGGTCAGCACGACCGGTGGAAGCGCGCATGGCATCATCCTCCAGTCGATCGCCGGGGGCGGCGGGATCGCAGGGGCGGGCAACGAAATGCAGCCAGACCCTCCCGCAGAGAGCGAAAAGGTTACCATCCAATTGGGAGCGACCGAAGATTCGAGCGGTCATGCTGAATCGGTTTCGCTGATTGGAATGCCCACGGTCACGACACACGGAACGAGTGCTTTCGGAGTGGTGGCTCAATCGGTCGCCGGCGGCGGCGGAATCGCTGCCACGACGAATTCATTGGTGTCGGCGAACAATATCGGGATGCGCAACAATTCCGGAAACGATCGGAATGCCTCCACCGTGAGCCTGCTCTTTCAGTCCGGATCAACCATCGAGACCCATGGCGGCGGATCTCACGGGGTCGTGGCCCAGTCGATCGGTGGCGGCGGCGGGATCGCCAACCCTTCCGGCGACTCAGGGTTCGCCATCAACTCGACTTTCAATTCGAACGGTGCCCATGGATATGGGAATGATGTGTCGGTCACCCTCAATGGAAGCGTCACGACCCATGGCACGGGCGCCAGTGGTATCGTGGCGCAAACCATCGCCGGGGGCGGAGGGCTTTTCGGCGGGTATGCGGGTTCGACCGGCGGAGGAAGTGACTCGCATAATCGATCGAAAGCCGGAACGACCAGTGTGACGGTCAACGCCTCCAGCCAGGTTCATGCGCTCGGAACCAACGCCCGTGGAATCGCCGCCCAAAACGTCATGGCCGATGGAATCGGCGGCGGCGCGATTCAAATCGTGGTCGACGGTTCCGTCATGGGAGGAAGCGGACAAGACAGCTGGGGAATCTGGATGGACGGGGGCACTTACAATGAATCGGACCAAACCGGCAACAACATCACGATCGGTGCAAACGGATTTGTCGGCGGTGATAATTCACAAGCCATCAACCTCCACGGTTCATCCTCAGTCCAAGTAACAAACCATGGAACCGTCGTCGGCAAGATAAATCTCGGAGCGAACCTCGAGAACAACAATATGATCAACCACGGGCATTTCGTCGCTTACGACTCAATCACCGGCTCGCTGGACAATGTGGGAACCATGGCCATCGGAGCCACTGACAGTGGAGAATCTGTTATCGTGAACGATACCTTAAGCATCAGTCCTGGTTCTTTGATTACCTTTGATTTATTCGACACGGAAAATTACGATAAACTATCCTTTCAAGGAAATGGGAGCGGGATTTTCAACGGCCCGGGAAGAGCGATATTTGCTCAGTCATACCTTCCAGTCGTCGGTGATACATTCACGATCATCGGAAGTGCTGAACTAAACTTCTTCGAACCGTCGTGGAGCGATGATTTCATGATTGAAGGCCTTGCAAGTGGTGTGAAGGTGGAGGCCTCCGTTTCGGAGTTCGCACAAAAGTCTTTTTCCCTCCAGGTGACCGCCGTCCCGGAACCCGGTTCCGCCGCGCTTCTCATCTGCGCAGCATTCATTCTGTCGATGTCTTCTCGAAGAAGGCGTTGATCTCCAGAGGAGCAGGAGGCTCATTGTAGCAAAGGCAGCAGGAGTATCCATTGAAAGCACTCAAGGCCGCGATTGCCAAGTCGACTACCTGTTCACTGGCAAGACCACCAGTGATAGAAAAGCTGAGGGGGTAAGGATCGCCGGTTCGAGCATCATCCACGAATAACCAGCTCCCGGAAGATTCACCGACCGAAATAATTAGTCTCACGACTCCGATCGTCTCCAAGGGTAATGAACCTCCCGCGCTCGTCGCCAAGATAGATCGGATTGACGTGATGGGTCTGCAGCTTCGGGCCGGTTCTGAATTCGGGGAATGAACGCTTGTGAAGTTGCGTAAAAAAACAGCTTCTTCAGGTTCGGTTCAAGTTCGTCTGGATACTGGGTTGGGTATGAAGACACACACCCACTCAAAATGGCCGGCTCGAACTCATCAAAACAAGCATTTGTGCACGCGTTTGAAGCACTACAGTCTGCTAACATGCATCGCCATTGCCAGCTTGGCAGCAAGCCCATCGCATGCTGCCACGATCGTCAATGGCGACTTCTCGGATGACTCCCTGATGCGTATCAACAGCGGCGTTCGCTACACGGAAATCGATGCAGGCTGGACGGCTAAAAACGCATTCGATGCCGACGTGAACACCACCGACAACTGGCAGATCACCGGTGGTGTGTTGGAGCAAATCGGCAGCAGCGGCAGCGCGACGCGTGCCTCCCAGTTGTTCTCGTCGGAGCTCACCGGCACAGGATGGTCGTTGAATTTTGTCACAGCCGACGACTCACTCGCCTCGGTGCAACTCTTCGCCGGGGTCGATGACGGGGACAATACGAATGACATCGTTTACTCCAACGGCGATGATTCGGTGCCCGAGGCAGACATCGTCACCGGTGGCTGGACGACCTTGATCGACGAGAGCCCCATCGCTGTCGGCGCGCATTCGTTTGAAATTTCCGAAGACCTGAGCGGCTACGACATCATGGTCCTCCGGTTCAAAGGCGGTAACAGCACCGTTGGAGTCACGATCGATAACGTCGCTTTCGAGCAAGTGCCGGAGCCGGGATCAATCACATTGCTCGCGCTGGCCGGTGCGAGCGCCCTCGTCTTTCGTCGCCGGAGGCGCAATTCGGTGTAATTCCGGGCGGAGGACGATTCACAAGACCAACCCTGCGGCCCCAGTCTGAACCGAACCTGAACACCCGCTCTTTTCTCGGAAAAAGACAAACAAAAGACGGTTGAAAACCCCACAGAGGTCCGGGCCGCAAAGTCACCTTACTTGCTACGGATTCGGGTCCGCTGCAATTTCAACACGGTAGAACCAGCGATCGCCGGTGGCAGCGGCATCTTCCACGGGATGATCGAGCATCTCGGTCGCCGGCTCAATGGTCGCGAATGTCGTCCAGTCATCGGATTGGCCGAGATCCCTGGAACGTTGGACACGGTAAATGGTGCTGGGAATGACCTTCGAAAGCTCGAGGGCGGCCGTATTGCCATTGCGGGCCACGATGGCGAAGCCGAACCGATCGGCGGAGTCGGTGGGACTGTATCCGGTCAGGAATTCGAATGTGTTGCTGAAACGATCACCATCCGGGTCAGCCCCGGGCGCTGCGGCGTTGTTGGGGGGCTCGCCGAAATTCGCGAACTGCCAGGCGTCGTCCAAGCCGTCCCCTGCATACTCCCGATAGTTGTCGGTGGCGATATTGAGGATGGTCAGCTGCAGTGTGTCCGCCAACCCTTTATGGGTGGCAGTAGCCGTCGCGGACCTGTCCGTATACACTACATCTGCCGTTGCAACGCCCGTAACCGCGTCGATGCCGGCAATTGGTCCGCTGTGGCTGTAGGCAATTTCTGCCGGTAACAATGTTAACGTCGTGGTGTCGTCGAGAAGGGCTATCACGGTCAATTGCCGAGCAAGACCTTCGCCGATCGTATCGGGCGACGCGAACAAGTCGATCGCCACTGCATCGTAGAGTTGTCCTATGAAATTACCTTTCATCTGCAGGCCCTGACTGGACACGTTCGACACGATGCCGGATACGGGGCCGCCGACGGCGATTTCCGCGACGACCGTGCTTCCGGTGACCTGCCCGCCCCCGCCATGGTCACCGGCCGGGGAAGTAAGAAGCGAGTAGCTGGCGCTGGTGGACTGTCCGGCTGAGACGGCGGCGAGGAGCCCCGACAGACCGAGGCCGATGAAAACGCCCGGTCTCACAATTCGCTCCCCACTTGTTCCAAAGCTCCCGGCGCCAGTGTACCGATCACTTGCTCAAGACGTTCCAGCCGCTCGCGCAGTGCGGCGTTTTCCCGTTCCAGACCGGCGTTACGCGCATCGAGTTCCTTGATCGCGGCCGCAGAATAGATGGTCAGCGGCCACGCGTCGACCTGAAGAATTTCGTTCTGCGCGTCGTCCGCCGACTTGCCCGGCAGCGTCTCCCCGCTGGACTTCACCCAGCCGGGAAAAACTTCGGCGAATTCCTGCGCGACCACGTTCAGATAAATACGATCATCGATCACCGGGTGGGCGGCCAGATACTCCGGCGTATAGGCGAACGAGACCGGGCGCACTGCGCGCATGCGAGCCAAGGCCTCCGAGCCGTCGAGTTCTCGGATGTCCCTCTTGATGCGTCCGTCCGAATTCGCGGCCCAGGAGCCCGCAGTGGTCTTGGAAGCATCGCCCTCGACCTCGAACGCATTGGACGCCGGTTTGCGTCCGACGCCTACCTTGCTCATCCGGTAGGCATCCGAACAAGCTCTTTATCGTTGAAGACGACCTCCGTTTATTGCGTCGACTGGAGCGCGATCTGACCGAGGTGGGCTACCAGGTGGAAGTCGGCTGGGATGGTCTGGCGGCGCTTCGAACCCTGAAGCGACATCCTTTCGATCTGATCATTCTCGATGGCATGTTGCCCGGGCTCAACGGCTGGGAACTCGTGAAGCGGCTTCGGCCGCTGACTTCGGCTCCCGTCATCATGGTAACCGCGCGGGATGCCGTCGACGACCGGGTACGAGGCCTGCGCTCTGGCGCAGACGATTACCTGATCAAACCTTTTCATTTCGAAGAATTGCTGGCCCGGATCGAAGGTCTACTCCGACGGGACGGCGGAGGCGTCCAACGTGCGTTCCAAAACGGCTCCCTCGTCCTCGATCCCGACTCGAAACGGGTGCATCTCGATGACGAACCGGTGGAACTGACCGCCCGCGAATTCCTCATTTTACGCAAGCTCCTCTCACGAAAAGGGACAATCCTCTCCAACGATTTCTTTGCGAATTATCTCAGCACCGCCGGTGAGGAAGTGGCCGTCAATACCATCGAAGTCCATATTTCCCGGTTACGAAAAAAGCTGGGCAAATCGGTCATTCGCACGGTGCGCGGCCTCGGATATACCATCGACCCGGCCGCATGAATCTACATTCCCTCCGATGGCAGGTGCAATGGGGACACCTCATGATGATCGCAGTGGGAATGCCCCTCGTCGGCCTAGTGATCTATCTCGGATTGCGGGAGGGAGCCGTGATGCGAGCCGACCGGCAACTCCAACGATTCGCCGCGGCAACGGCATTCGATGTTAATCTTGCCAAGACGCCGTTGGAGGATGGCCTCTGGTATGCCCTCACGAGCGATGGCCGACTGGCGCAACGGAGCGCGAACGCGCCTTCTGACAAGCTTCTGCTTTCCTGGATCGAACGGGGCGCCGAGGGGTGGATCGATGGCAACCGTGTGACCATGACCGAGCGACCCGGTATCCCGGCCACGCTGATCGTTGGCATGCCGGAGCAGATCGTTTTCGCCTCGCTGACCTACCTTCCCCTGCAACTCGGCCTGCTCACCCTGCTTTTCGCCGGGCTGGCCATGGGCATGGGCTGGCAATCGAGCAACCGCGTCCTCTCCCCCATCGAACGCTTCAGCCAAACGGCCAGGCGCATCAGTGAAAGTGCCGGATACGAACCGATCGATCTCGCCAATACGGCCCCCGAACTCCACGACCTCGGCGCGGTTCTCAACGACGCCTTCAAGCGCCTGGATGATTCCCTGCAGAAACAACGCAACCTCACCGCAGACGCGTCGCACGAATTGCGAACCCCGGTTTCTCTGCTCCTTCTGGAGCTGGAATCGGCCCTCCGTCAACAACGCACGCCCGAGGAATACCGCGAACGCCTGGCCGTCGCGCTCGATGCGACGCATCATTTGAAGAAGCTCGTGGACGGATTACTGATTCTCGCCCGTTCCGATGCCGGCATGATGCAATACGAAATGCAGCCGACCGATCTGGAGGAACTCACCCTGGACGTCATTCGATTGCTCGAACAAAAGGCCACCCAAAAAAACGTCCGGATCGAAACTAATCTCTCGCCGATTCTTCACCCCGCCAACGAAGAAAGCCTGCGCCAGGTCCTCCTGAATCTCATTGATAATGCGATCGAATATGCGGGAGCCAACGCGCTTGTCCGGGTGACCCTGACGTCAGACGCCGAGGCGGCACGCATTCTCGTCGAGGACAATGGCCCCGGGTTTCCGGAGGAGGCGTTGCCTTTTCTCTTCGATCGTTTCTATCGGGTGGATGAAGCCCGGACCTCCCGTGAGGCGGGACACCTCGGGTTGGGGCTGGCAATTTGCCGGACCGTCGTCGAAGCCCATGCGGGTAGGATCCGGGCGGGACGGAGTGAATGGGGCGGCGCCGAATTCGAAGTGAGTCTGCCGGCAAAAGGGGCAGCCCGACCATATGATCATCAAAGCTATTGATAGGCACGAGGGATTATTGGAGAAGGAACCGCGAAGCAGATCGGGTTCCCAATGAGGATGCGGGGTCGATGCGCTTGGAGCCATTGGCGCAAATCTCTTTCTTGCTCGCCTATATCGGCTTCAAAAGCTAGCCGGAGCTTCATTCAAGTTGTCCAGGACGATAAAAACACCACCGGAATAGAGACACTGCGTTATGACTTGAATACCATCGATTTCGTGGCAGGCGAAAGTGTCGTTGGCTTTATCTTTGGTGGCAATGATGCGAGTTTTCAGGCCGAATTCAGAGATGATCCGACTCAGCTGCAGCAGACTTTTACTGCAGATGAAACGTGGCTGGGAACCGTGGAATACGCCTTCGACACCGATGAAAGCACGAGCGGGTTCGAGACGATTTCAGGAAATATCGATTTCGGCGCCACCGGCTTCGATTACCTTGCCGTCGGCTTTTATGGTTTCTACGATACGGACCCGGACCGTAGAAACGATTACGAGGTATATATCGACAACGTCACCGTCGTCCCCGAGCCCGGCACCTCGGCACTCTTCGCCGGGGCTCTCGGACTAATGCTGGTGTCTCGCCGCCGACGCGCCTGATCAGTATCGCATCGATGTGCAGAAGGGACTCCACATGGAGCCCCTTATTTCGTAAGAACAACCCAACTCCTCGCTTGAGAAGCGCTATGAATCATTCCCAACACCCCAACATCCTGCTGATTCTCACCGACCAACAATCCGGGGAGGCTCTTAGCCTTGGCGCCCCGGATTCGCCCGTTCTCACCCCGCACATCGATGCGCTGGCAGCGCGCGGCGTTCGGTTCGACCGCGCTTATTGCGCCAATCCACTCTGTGTGCCTTCCCGCACCTCGATGTTCACTGGCTTATACCCGCATGATAATGGTATCTCCAGCAATGGTAAGGATGAAACGTTGCGGGAAGGGGCGCGATGCTTGGCCACAGCATTTCGTGACGCGGGATATGACACGGCCTACTTTGGAAAATGGCATAGCCCGATTCCTCTCAAAGAGCCCGAGCACTCCGGCTTTGGCACGACTGCCAACAACCAGCACAACGGGGCCGACCCCCGTCTGGTGGATCACGCGATTCCCTGGCTGAACCAGAAACGCGACAAACCATTCTTCTGCGTCGCTTCCTTCAATAATCCCCACAACATCTGCGAGTGGGCGCGGGGAGCACGGGGGCTGGAGCAGGCGGACGGCTCCCTCCCGGAACCGCCCTCGGTCGAGGGCTGCCCGCCGCTGCGAGCCAACCATCAGCCGCCTGAGGACGAACCTGAGGCGATGAGCCTCTTGCGCCGCTCCTACCACGCGAGCCCTTCCTTTCCCGTCGGCGACTTCGACGAGGGCCAGTGGCGGAGATACCAGTTTGCCTACCACCGCATGGTGGAGCTGATCGACGGGCACATCGGGCGGCTTCTGAGCGGCCTGCGCCATATGGGACTCGAAAAGGATACGGTGGTGGTGTTTCTCTCCGATCACGGCGACAGCCAGGGAGCGCATCGTTTCAACCAGAAAACAATGTTCTATGAGGAATCCGCTCGCGTACCCTGCATAATCAGTTGGCCAGACCGAATCGAGCCTGGCGTCAGCCAGCGCCTCATCAACACCGGTCTAGACCTCATGCCCACGCTCTTCGCCTACGCTGGGATTGAGACACCGGCCGATCTGCAAGGTGAGAGCTTCCTGAGCGAGCGTCCGCGCGAGCAAATCGTGGTGGAAAATTTCGTGCGCCAGGGCGCGGTCATCGACGGGGTGAAGCCGGAAATCCGGGGGCGAATGCTCCGCACGGATCGCTACAAATACTGTTGCCACGCCTACGGCGAACACCGGGAGTCACTCGTTGATTTGGAGAACGACCCCGGCGAGATGCGCAATCTCGCCCGCGATCCCGATCACCACGAGGTGCTGGTCGCACACCGCCAGCGCCTAGCCACTCATTGTCGCATGACGCAGGATCCGTTCGAACAAGAAATACCGGAACGATGACTTGCCTCACCAGCGGCTGCTGAGTGCACCCCACTGTTTCATTAAAGCGGGAAGTGATTGCGCCGCAGATTTTTTGCAGAGCAGGGAGTTCAGGCGGGGGCGTATCCGTCGAGATACGTAGCCGCCTGAACGACACAGCTCTGCGCAAAAAGATCAAGCGCGCACGAC
>JGI12210J13797_10013511_pt1 | contig 11050 bp, 5 predicted proteins | sample ElkSlonscriptome_3_FD_13797 | JGI IMG/M metagenome (IMG submission 13797) | reverse complement strand
CTTCGCCATGATCATCCCTCTCATCCCGTTCTACGCGGAGCGGTTCGGGGCGTCGGCGAGCGTGGTGGGGGTCCTGGTGGCCTCCTACGCCGTGGCCCAGCTGATCGGGGCACCGATCCTGGGAGGTCTTTCGGACCGCGTGGGACGGAAGCCGGTCCTGATGGCGAGCCTGATCGGAACCTCCATCGGGTTCCTCCTCTTCGGATTGGCCGGGTCGCTCTGGCTCCTCTTCGTGGCCCGGAGTCTCGACGGACTCACCGGCGGCAACGTGTCGGTGGCCCAGGCCTACATCGCCGACGTCAGCGCTCCGGAGAAGCGGGCCCGGAACTTCGGCTTCATCGGCGCGGCCTTCGGCATCGGGTTCATCGTGGGACCGGCCCTCGGGGGATTCCTGAGCCGATTCGGACTCTCCACGCCGGCCTTCTTCGCGGCGGGGCTCGCAGCGCTGAACGTGGGGGCCGTGATCATCTTCCTCCCGGAGTCGCTCCCGGATCGGGCAGGGCGTCACGAGGGCGGGGAAACCGAGGAGGCCAGAGCCGAGCCGGGCCGGGCGTTCGAGACGGCCGAGGCACCCGACGATGGGGCGGCGGCCCGGGGACGGGCGCGGGGAGGGCTGTCCGAAGGGGTCGCCGCGACCGAGGCGGAGGGCTGGGGGCACCTGCGGGCCGGCAACCGGGCCGGCGGTCTCCTCTGGACGCGCTTCTGGTACATGCTGGCCTTCGTGACCTACGCCCTGATCTTCGCTCTATGGGCCCAGTACCACCTGGGCGTCGATGCCGAGACCGCCGGCTACCTTCTGGCCTACGTGGGCGTGTTGATCCTCATCGTGCAGGGCGGCCTCGTGGGTTGGGTGTCGAAGCACTTCCGCGAGGGACCGGTGCTCCTGACCTGCATCGCGCTCCTGGCCATCTCGTTGGCGGCGTGGTCCCAGGTCGACAGCATCCCTGCCCTTCTGATTGTGCAGATCCCCCTCTCCGTGGCAGCGGGTCTCTTCGGCGCCACCATGAACAGCGCCCTGTCTCAGGCGGTGCCGGCCCAGGAGGTGGGTTCGGTCCTGGGCATCGGCACCTCCCTGGAGAGTGTGACCCGGGCCCTGTCACCTACCCTGGGCGGGATCCTCCTGGATCGGGCGGGGCCTTGGGCCCCCGGCGCCTTCGGTGCCACCGTCCTGGCCCTGCTCCTCCCCTTCGCGGTCCGGGCCCTGAAACGGAAACGCCCCGGCGGGGATTCCGCCGGGGCGTTCTGAAGCCGGGTCGGATTCCGCCCGGGGGTGGAGGGAGCGCCCTCAGTACCGGTCCGCCACCATCCGCTCCAGCCTCTCGAGCTCCGCCTGAATCGCCTCGAGCTCCATCTGAAGCTGCTCGTGGCGGATGAAGGCGTCCCGCCCCGGCCGCTGATCGGCCCGGTTGAGCATGGAATACAGGTAGTTGAGCTGGTCGATCAGCATCGGCGTCTGGTAACTCTCCTCCTCGAGCGTGTTCAGGCGGCGATCCAGGCCCTCGAAGCCCTCCCGTGTGTCGCCCTGGGCGCGACCGAGCCCGGACTGGACCCGCTCGTTCACGTCCTGGGCCTCCTCCATCGTCTCCAGGATCGCCTGAGAGAGCTCATACTGCTCCTCCAGGTCGGCCTGCGTGATCCCGTCGGCAGCGACCCGGGGGTCCACCACGACGCGAGCGGAGCGAGACATGACGTTGTCTCCTACGGCGAGCTGGACCTCGTAGCGACCCGGAGGCACAGCCGGTCCGGACCGACGGCCCACACCCTCTGTGGAGAAGTCCCACACGAACCGGTTCATCCCGGGACGAGTGGTGAGACGGGCGGTCCCCTCGAGTCGAGTGAAGGGGGCCCGCATTCCCTGATCCTCGACCCGGCGCATTCCCGGGCCCCGGGTGGTGTAGCTCCGGACGATGTCACCGTTCTCGTTCAGGATGGTCAGCGACAGATCCGCCACGAGGCCGTCGGGCACCCAGTAGTCGATGACCATCCCGGACGACGACCAGCGCGGCTCGACCTGGGGACCGGTGGGGGGACCGCCGAACCGGAATCCGCCCCGAGTCCGAATGGCGTCCCGGGGCTGAAGGAGCTGCACCGTGTTCTGGTCCAGCCCGTCCATGAGGGCATGGAGAGGAGACAGGTCATCCATGACCCAGAACGAGCGACCCATGGTCGACACGTAGAGGTTGCCGTCGACGATCTTCAGGTCCGTGATCGGGGTTGTGGGCAGGTTCTGCTGGAACGGCTCCCACGTCGCCCCGTCGTCCATGGAGAAGAACATCCCGAACTCTGTGCCGGCGTAGAGGAGGCCCTCCCGCTCCGGATCCTCCCGCACCACCCGTGTCGGATGATCGTCGGGCATGCCGTTGCCTCCCGGCGTCAGCAGCTCCCAGGAGGAGCCGTAATCCTCGGTCTTGTAGATGTAGGGAGTGAAGTCGCCCAGCAGATAGCGGTAGTAGGCGATGTAGACCTTGCCAGGCTGGTGGGGCGATACGTCGATGTTCTGCACCCGGCCCTCACCGGCAACGTCCGGGGGAGTGACGTCGGTCCAGGTGACTCCGCCGTCCCGGGTCACGTGGACCGGGCCGTCGTTGGAGCCGGTCCAGATCTCACCTGCAGTGTGGGGCGACTCCTCGATCACATACAGCGTCGAGTAGTGCTCTTCTCCCGTGGCATCCCGGGTGATGGGGCCACCAGAGACCATCTGCCGCTCAGGCCGGAAGGCGGTGAGATCCGGTGAGATCGTCTCCCAGGTCACCCCTTCGTCGGTGGTCTTATGGACGTACTGAGAGCCGTGGAAGACGGTACCCGGATCGTGAGGAGAGACCTCGATCGGGACCACGCGCTGGAAACGGTACTCCAGGTTGGCCGGGTTCGTCCCATACATGTTGGCGGCCCCCACGTAGTACTGCTTCTCCTGGCCCGTCTCCCTGTTGTAGCGCCCGAAGCGACCCTTGCAGTTCGCGTAGATGATGTCGGGCTCGCCGGGCTTCGGGACGGCAGGTCCGGTCTCGCACCCTGCCGCATCCAGCCAGCCGGCCCAGCCCGGAAAGTCCTCGGTGGGGCGATCGGAGGGGACCATGATCGCGCTCCCGTTGTCCTGCTGCCCCGAGTAGAGCCAGCGGGGAAAGCGATCGTCCAGGTCCAGGGAGTAGAGCTCGGCGGTGGGCTGGTTGTTGCGGCTGGACCAGGTAGCCCCACCGTCTCGGGTGACCACGGCCCCTCCGTCGTTCCCCTGCACGAAGACCTGGGGGTCATCGGGGTTGATCCACATGTCGTGGTTGTCCCCGTGGGGGGTGCTGCGCCGCTCCCAGCTCTGGCCCCCGTCATCGGAGAACCAGAGTTGGGTGGCGTTCACCCAGACCCGATCCGGGTCCGTCGGGTCCGCATCCACATTGGTGTAGTAGAAGGGCCGGTCCATCAACGGCTTGTGATTGCTGACCAGGGCCCAGGTGCGGCCGGCGTCGTCGGAGCGGTACAGCCCCTCTGCCGGCTCGGCGGTCTCGACGACGGCGTAGACCCGATCCGGGTCCGCCGGAGTCACGGCGAAGTCGATCTTCCCGATCAGGCCGGAGGGAAGGCCCAGCATGACGTACTCCCAACTGTCCCCTCCATCCTCAGAGCGCCAGATCCCATCCTCCCGAGCCGACTCCTCCATTCCGGAGATGATCGACCAGGGCTTGCGCTCTCCTCTCCACATGGAGGCGTAGAGGATGTCGGGGTCGGTGGGGTGGAACTCCACGTCGATGGCCCCAACCGAGTCGGAGGTCGCCAGGACGTTCTCCCAGCTTCGGCCCCCGTCCCGCGTCCGGAAGACCCCTCGCTCCGGGTTCGTCTTGAACGGATTGCCCAGCGCGGCCACGAAGACCACGTCGGGGTCGTTCGGGTGGATCTCCACGGCCCCGATCTGACCCGTCTCGGTGAGCCCCAGCGAGGTCCAGCTCTCCCCGGCGTCGTCGGACCGATAGACGCCCCTGCCGAGGATCACGTTGGAGCGGATGCCGTCCGAGCCCGTCCCCACGTAGACCCGATTCGGGTCGGTCGGCGCCACGCGGATCGCGCCGATGGAGCCCGTGGCCAGGTAGCCGTCGGAGACCGGGAGCCAGTTGGCACCGTAGTCCGTGGTCTTCCAGACGCCGCCCCCGGTTGCGCCCATGTAGAAGGTCTCGGGGTGGGCGCGGTGACCGGCCACAGCCGTCACCCGTCCACCCTGGGTCGGGCCGAGGAGCCGGTACTGCAGACTGTGAAGGATCTGCGGGTCGACTCGGGTGGGATCGGCGACGGATTCCGCGCCTCCGCCCTGGACAGCCATGGCGTCGCCTCCCACGAGGCTCTCCTGAGCCGAGGCAGGGAGGCCGATCGCGACAGTCGACAGGAGGGTGAGAGCCGGGACGGCGGTGAGTCGGAAGAGCTTCATCGAGAGACCTGGAAGATCCATAGGGGGCATCTGGTAGGGCACGTCCTTGTAAGGGGACGTCAGGAGAGTGGGAGTGTGCAGGGCGGAGCGGGGCGGGTCAACGACGGACGACCCACCACGTATAAGGCGCCTGGACTACCGGATTTGTTGAGATCCGGACGTGGGACTCAGACCGGCAGGATGACGCCGAGTGGACTGAGACGTAGGAGGACGTTTGCAGCCCGCATCCTCCAACCCGGGGGCGCCGCCACGTAGCGCGGTTCGCCCCGGACGGAGAGCGACGCTTCGAGTCGGTCCATCGTCGCCGACGGTAGGCTTCGGGGGAGGACCAAGGAAGTTCCTCCCTGCTTCCAGGCCCAGTTCAGCGCCTCCAACACGAGCGCCTCCGCGGCCCCGGGCGGAAGGTCGGCGGCCGGTCGAATCCGATCGAGGCGCACGCCGCCCCCCACATCTCCATCCCAGATCCGCGCCCAGGCCCGAATCCGGCGGCCTTGGCGCAGAGCGACAACGCTGGACCCGTGGAGGGACGTGGTATCGAGTCCCGGGGAACGCACTGCGAGGCGACGATGCAGGTTGATCGCCTGGGCCTCGGAGAGGACTTCGGAGGCCAATCCGCCGGCTCCGGCGAGGTCCGCCGCCCGGTCCAGGGGCGTATTCCGGACCCCGGACTCCCACTGGGTCAGGTCCACCCGAGACCGCTCCCCTGAAGGACGGACCGCGAATCCCATACGCCGATAGACCCGGGCCATGGAGGGGCTCGCGTCCCGGAATACCGGAATCCTGCCTCCGGCGCGGGACAGATCCACGAAGGCCTCGACCAGAGGCTGCACAGCCTGTGTCCCGGGTCGCACCACCGGATCCCCGTCCGCCACCAGGCATCCCATGTGGGTCCGCACCGGCATGAACCCCCGACCGAGAGAATCCATTAGAATGCTGCTCTCGCCGGAGAGGGCGCGCCAGCCGTCGGCAGATGGCGCGTCTGCCACAATGGCCTGCACCGTCACCGGGACCGGGCCGGCGTCGGGCGCGGGAGCACCGGAGACCCACAGCGGCGATACGGACCGAAGTCTCGGCCAGATCGGGGTGAATACACCGCTGAAGAAGAACATCCGCTGTTCAGTCAAGGGGGCGAAGTCTGCTGCCTTCCAAAGACGAGACCCCAATACCTTGGGTGCTGCCCGCCTGCAAGCGCAAGAAACATGCCCCGTCGCTCTCCCCTCAGCCAAGGGGAGGAGGCGAGTTGCAGCGTCAACGCAACGGCTCGTTTCGATACAGCAACCTGCATCGAAACGATGCAGCCCCAGGGAGCTGGGCTCCGCCGCCTACTCCTCCCGGAGGACCGTCATTGGATCGACCCGGGCGGCTCGGGTGGCCGGTATGGCCGCCGCGGCACAGGCCGTCACCAGGAGCACCAGGACGGTCCAGGACAGGCTGACGGGGTCGACAGGGGAGACGCGGTACAGGAGGGTCTCTGTGAAGCGACTCCCCACCCATGCCAAGGCAAGACCCAGCACCACTCCCACCGACACCGGGAGCATACTGGCCAGAATCACCCGGGTACGGATCGTCCCGGCGTCGGCCCCCAGAGCGATGCGCACTCCGAGCTCCCTGACCCTGGCCCCGACCGAGTAGCTCACGACGCCGTACAACCCCACCACCGCCAGGATCAGCGCCAGCGCGGCGAACCCGCCCAGGAGTACGGCCAGGAACCGGTCCGGGCCCAGAGCTTCGGCGACCATGTCCTCCAAGGCCTGAACGTTGGAGACCGCAAGGGTGGGATCCAATTCGGCAACGGCGCCTCGGAGCCCGGGCACCAGCGAGTTCGGGTCCACCCCGTCCGCGGCCCGAAGTGCCAGAAAGAGGCTACCGGACGGGTACTGCCGGTTGCCGATGTAGACGGCACTCCGGAAGTCGTCCCGCACCCCGAAATTCCGGATGTCGGCTACTACGCCGACGACCTGAAGGAGGAGCGGATCCTCCGGGTCTCCCAGGGCGACCCGCTGTCCCAACGGGTCCTCGTCGGGGAAGTGGGTGTCCGCCGCGGTCTGGTTGATCACCGCCACCGGGAGGCCACCGCGCTGATCGCCAGCCTCGATCCCTCGTCCGGCCACGACCTGCAGGCCCAGCGTCTCCATGTAGTCGGGGGTCACCCGGCGGATCCAGGCGGCTCGACGCTGACCCGGGGGCGGGATCGGTGCGTCCTCGGCCTGGAAGGTGATGTCGCCGTCGAAACCGGCGAGGGGCAGCGAGTTGACCCCACCCGCCGCCTCGACTCCCGGAAGGGCCTGCAGGCGCGGTATCAGCTCGTCGTAGAAGGCCATCCGCGACTCCGGGGCGGCATAGCCATCTCCCTGTAGACCCACGAAGAACGTCATCACGCCGCCAGGTCGGAATCCGAGGTCTACGGAGCGGAGTTCGGAGAAGCTCCGAGCCAGGATCCCCGCCGTCCCCAGGAGCGCCACGGCCATTCCGACCTGGAGGACGACCAGGCCGGCGCGGAGCCGGAGCTTCGCCCCGGAGGACGACGCCCCCCGCCCACCGCCGACCAGGGATCTACGGAGGTCGCTCGTCTTCATCTTCAGCGCCGGGAGGAGACCGACCAGCAGTGCAGCGACGCCGGTGACGGCGACGGCGACGGCCAGCACCCGACCGTCGGTGGATACCGACTCGATTCGAGGCGTCCCCCTCGGAGCCAGCGCCACCAGGGCCCGGGTCCCGACCACACCCAGGCCCACGCCCAGAATGCCGCCAGCCGCAGCCAACAGCCCGGTCTCCACGAGGAGCAGTCGCACGATCCGGCGGCGGCCCGACCCAAGGGCCTCCCTCAGAGCGAACGAAGCCTCTCGGGTCGAATTCCGGGCCAGGAGGAGGTTCGCCACGTTCACGCACGCCAGCAGGAGGATCAGGCCCACGGCAGCGAGGACCAGGGTGAGGCCCGATCGGGTGGAGGCGACGAGGTCATCCCGGAGGCCCACGGCGCGGAAACCGATGCTCGTGTTGTGCTCGGGATACTGTTCCTCGAGTCGCGTAGCCAACGCAGTGAGCTCCTCCTGGGTAGAGGCCACGCTCACCCCCGGCGCCATGCGGGCGAGGGCCCGAAATGACGCGTTGCCTCGCATATCCTGCCGCTCGGCGGCGTCGAGCTGCAGGGGCGAGAACACCTCGGCGGGGAACGGCAGCGGCGGGCTGAATCCCCGGGGCAGCACCCCTACGATCTCCCACGGGCTGCCGTCCAGGTTGATCGTCTGGCCCACGACCCCGGGCTGCCCGCCGAGGGTCTCGGTCCAGAAGGCGTGGGATACGACCACCACGGCGGGCCCCCCGGGCACGTCCTCTTCATCCAGGAAGGCCCGACCCCGAACGGGCGTCACCCTCAGGACCTCCCGGAGCATCCCCGCTGTCACCGCCGCCCCGGCGAGCTGAATCGGATCTCCCCGCTCGAGAAGCGTGGGCCGCCACCCGGAGTACACTCCGACCTCCTGCAGCGACGCCACCTCCGTGCGGATGTCGTGGAGGTTTGCGTACCCCCACCACTCCCGCTCCGGCCCGCCCCGCTCGGTCCAGTCCGCCCACAGGGCGACCAGCCGGTCCGGCTCATGAAAGGGAAGCGGTCGAAGCAGGATCCCGTCCACCAGAGAGAAGATCGCCGTCGTCGCGCCGATCCCCAGCGCCAGGGTCAGGAGGGCCAGCACGCCCACACCCGGGGTCCGGAACCATTGCCGCGTTCCCACCCGGACATCGCTTCGAACCCCGTCCAACCATTGCTTCCACCTCATCGTCCACCTCCCGATCCGTTCCTCTCTCCGGACCGCCGCCTCGACGGACCGTGGATCTCCGAAGCGACGCCGGGCCTCCGCCCGAGCCTCGTCGGGAGACCATCCCTCGGACTCCAGTCTCGCCGCCCGGGCCTCGAGATGATGCCGAAGCTCCTCATCGATCCCGTCCGGGGCGCCCTTCATGATCGGCCTCGGCCCGGGGCCAGGGCCGAGGACACCGCCTGGGCGTAGCGATCCCAGTGCTGCACCGCCTCGGCCCGCTCGGCCTGCCCCTTTTGCGTGAGCCGGTAATACCTGGCGCGACGGTTGTTCTCGCTGGTCCCCCAACTGGACTCCAGGAGTCCTTTTCGCTGAAGGCGATGCAACGCCGGGTAGAGGGTGCCCTCCTCCAGGAGGAGCGTACCGCCGGTGATCTCTTCGATCCATTCGGCGATCCCGTATCCGTGCTGCGCCGTGGCCTGTCCCAGACAGGCCAGGATCAAGATGTCCACTGTGCCCTTGAGGAGGGTCAGGTTGGTCTCGGTCATCCCGGCTGCTCCATGTGGCCCGCCCTTCGTCGTCCAGGCGAATGCACCCACTCGCCGTCTCTTCCCCTAGAAATACCAGGGAAGAGTATTCCGGCTCCCCTGGAAGTGCAAGGGGAGGTGTGAGAGACAGACGAACACACCGCTTTCAGGAGAATGCCCGCTAGACGCGACGGTCTACTGCGGATCGGGGCATCGGTCAGGACCGGAACTCGTCGCCGAACGTGGGGATCACCCCTTTCAACAGGGCAACGGCCTTCTTCCCCTCCTCTCCTCCCTCCACCCTCATGCGACTCCCCTTCTCCGTTCGACCCGATCCGACCGGCCCCGGCGAGGAGTCGGTCTGGAGCTACCCTCGCCCCCCGGCCCTCGAATCGGTCGACAGGCGAATCCGTGTGGTCTTCAACGATCACGTCATCGCCGACACCACGGGGGCCTGGCGCGTCCTCGAGACGAGTCATCCGCCGGTCTACTACCTCCCGCCCCAGGACCTGGACTCCGAAGCGCTGGAGTCTGCCGGCGGCGGCTCGATCTGCGAATGGAAGGGCGCCGCCCGATACTGGACGGTCCGGGTGGGCGACCGGGTCGCGGAGCGGGTCGGCTGGAGCTATCCGAACCCGACCCCGCGCTTTCAGGACATCCAGGATCACGTCGCCTTCTACGCCGGCCCCATGGACTCCTGCACCGTCGGCGGGGTGGAGGTGGAGCCGCAGCCCGGAGGATTCTACGGCGGTTGGATCACCCCGGAGATCAAAGGCCCGTTCAAGGGGGGTGCCGGGACGATGGGCTGGTGATCCGCACCCTATGGGTCGTCTTCGGCGACCAGCTCGACCCGTCGGTCCCGGAGGCCGTGGGGCTCGACCCCGAGCGGGATGCCCTCTGGATGGGGGAGGTCGATGCGGAGATCTCCTCCGTCCCCACTCACAAGCGGCGCATCGCCCTCTTCCTCTCGGCCATGCGCCACTATCGGGACGCCCGGACCGGTGAGGGCTGGACGGTTCACTACCACGAGCTGACTGCGGACCCCGACGCCGACCGGGCTTCGGACTTCGCCGGCCTCCTGAAGCAGGACCTGGCCGAGCTGAAACCGGAGCGGCTCGGTGCCCTCCTCCCAGGGGATCACCGCGTCCTGAAGACCCTCCAGGCTGAGGCGGAGGAGGCGGGCCTCCCTCTGGATGTGCAGGAGGACCCCCACTTCCTCTTGCCCCTGACCGAGTTCCGGGAGTGGGCCCGGGACCGGAAGCGGTTCCTGCTGGAGGATTTCTACCGATGGCGGCGGAAGGAGACCGGGATCCTCATGGAGGGGGCGAAGGAGCCGGTGGGGGGAGAGTGGAACTACGACGAGGACAATCGAAAGAGCTTCGGGAAGGCGGGACCGGGCGAGGTGCCGCCCCTGCCCCGCTTCGAACCCGACGCCGTCACCCGTGAGGTGCTGGAGGTGGTGGAGACCCGCTTCTCCGACCACCCTGGGCGTCTGGAAGGGTTTTCCGAGGCTGTCGTGCCCGCTGACGCGCGCGACGCGTTGGAGGACTTCATCCAACACCGGCTTCCCCACTTCGGGACGCATCAGGATGCCCTCTGGGAGGGAGAGCCCTTTCTCTACCACTCCCGCCTCTCCGCGGCCCTGAACCTCGGACTTCTGGACCCCCGGGAGTGCATCGACCGAGCCGAGGCTGCGTTCCGCAGCGGTGATGCGCCCCTCAACGCCGTCGAGGGCTTCGTGCGACAGATCCTGGGGTGGCGGGAGTACATCCGTGGGATCTACTGGCGCTTCATGCCCGAGTACGCCTCTCGGAACGCCCTGGACTGCCCCGACGAGGCCGACGTCCCCGGGTTCTTCTGGGACGGCGAGACCGATATGGCGTGCGTCGCCGACGCCATGCGCAGCGTGCTGGACCACGGGTACGCACACCACATTCAACGCCTGATGGTCCTGGGCCTCTTCGCCCTCCTGGCCGGCGTGCATCCGTACCGCTTCCACGAGTGGCACATGGCCCTCTACCTGGACGCTGTGGATTGGGTCTCCCTCCCCAACGCCCTTGGGATGAGCCAATACGGCGATGGGGGCCTGGTGGGCTCCAAGCCATACTGCGCCTCGGGGCGATACATTGATCGGATGAGCAACCACTGTGGTGGCTGCCGGTACGATCCGGGTCAGGCCACGGGCCCGAAAGCCTGTCCGTTCACGACCCTGTATTGGGACTTCCTGGATCGGCACGAAGAACGTCTTCAGGAGAACCGACGCATGGGCTTCCAGATCCGGAATCTCGTCCGGAAGGACGATGCGGAGCGAGAGGCGATCCGTTCCGAGGCGGCCGCCCTCATGGAACGCATCCAGG
>JGI12210J13797_10819072_pt1 | contig 11057 bp, 11 predicted proteins | sample ElkSlonscriptome_3_FD_13797 | JGI IMG/M metagenome (IMG submission 13797) | reverse complement strand
CGCTATACTGTTTGCGGGTCGCTCGGCGGATGTCTTTGACCACCGCCCCTGCAGGAGCCTTTGAGTGTTTTGGCTTCATTTCCGTTCCTTACAGTCACTGCAACGAACCCAAAACACTCACCTATTTTATGCAGCCAATCTGTCCATTGAACGCTGACGGGGGACAGCAGCGGCCCAATCACTTCCCATTCTTCGTCCGTAACTACGATCCGCTCGCCCAAGGCTGCCTCCAAAAGCCAGCCTTGAATCAGCAGCCGAGTCTCAAGTCAAGCTTTGTCCACGAAGCCTAGACCATCATCAAACGCTGTCCATCCATCAATTCTAGGCGCGATCCGTTTTTACTGGGTCAGAATGGGCCAGGGTCCCCGCGACTACGGCAGGCATCCCTTAAGGCGAACGAATGCTTCGCTGATCCACGGGCCGCGACCATTGAAAACATGAATTGCATACGGCTTTGAAGGGGCCTAATTTCTCTACATGGAAAGTACCAATTCTACTTCTATCCTTGTTACCGGAGGAGCGAGCTATATCGGGAGCCATGCTGTTTATGCGCTGCGCGATGCCGGTCGCCCGGTTGCGGTCATCGACAATTTGTCGACGGGTTTTCGCTTCTCCCTTCCCGAAGATGTACCGTTCTACTAAGGCGATATCGCCGACACCGAACTGCTGGCCACTATATTTACGTAACAGCAGATGGGCAGCGGGCACGGCGCGATCATGCATTTCGCCGGATCGATCGTCGTGCCTGACTCGGTAGCACAACCGCTTCGATATTATCATAACAACACAGTTAAGAGCCGGGCACTGATGGAAACTACGACACTCGCACAGGTCCCGCATTTTCTTTTCAGCTCGATTGCGGCGACCCACGGCGTTCCGGACGCGCAAAAGGTCACGGAAAACTCGCCAACGCGCCCGATCAATCCCTATGACTGGTCGAAGCTGATGACCGAACGAATGCTCGTCGATACCGCTTTGGCACATCCGTTCAATTTCTGCGCGCTTCGCTGTTTCAATGTTGCCGGGGCCGATCCGAAGGCGCGTACAGGGCAATCCTCCGCAGGCGCGACTCCCCTTATCAAAGTCGCAGTAGAGGCGGCGACCGGCAAACGAGACCATGTCAGTGTCTTCGGAACGGACTGCGATACGCCCGATGGCACCGGCGTGCGCGATTACATCCATGTGAGCGATCTGGCGGATGCGCACGTTCTTGCGCTCGATGCTTTGCTCGCCGACCCCTCGCGATCGCTCACCATGAATTGCGGTTAGGGTCGGGGCTTATCAGTTCTAGAAGTTCTCGATGCAGTGGATAGGACCACCAAACTCTCGATCGACCGGGTCATGGCCGGGCGGCGGGCAGGCGATCCGGCAATGCTGGTCGCGGACAGTTCTCGCCTGCGCGAGATGGTCGACTGGACCCCGCGCTTCGAGGATCTCGACACGATCATCGAATATGCGCTTGCGAGGGAGCGCAAGTTGGCGGACTTCCGGCGAACGGCGCCGAATCGCTAAAAATCACGATAGAGCGATGGGCGGTGCTTGATGTGCCTTGTCGGCCGTTCTAGTCCGCTTGCCGCTGCTCCAACGTTTGAGCCTTCTGTAGATCGTCGATGCATTGACCCTCAATCGGCGAGCCGCTCTGGTCACGTTGCCACCTGCGCGACTGATAGCGTGCTCGATCGCGAAACGTTCGACCTGAGCGAGCGTTAGCCCCTCGAAGCTAGGACTCGGACAATTAGGCGGCAATGGTGGCGCTTCTGAGGCCGAAAACGATGCGCCGTTGAAACCACAGGCGCGGCGATGTTGGTACAATGTTCGACTTCGGACGTGTCGCCCGGTGGGGTAACCTCGCCCCGCGCAGTTCGTTTTGCAGTTCACGGGACATTGCCGGGCCAGGGCCGCGTTAGGACTGCGGGGCGGATCGCGGCGCTCACGTGCATCTCTCGACGGCCTTGCCCATTTTCTTTCTCATTGATGCGTTGCCTTCGTCGATGGCAATTCGCTCGATATCCGGGGCGGAACGCGCCCTGCCGAATTGCATTCATATCATAACAGTCAGTCGCAAAATTGGGAGAAACGCCATTCCGGTTACAGAGCAATTAATCATTTTTTCGATCGGGATTGTCACTCTCGGATCCGGCATCTGGTTGCTGTTACATCTGCGCGATGTCGCCCGTGTGTTCAGGTCCGAACCAGATGTGGCGGTTGGCCCGGGCAAGAAACAGGCTGGCCGGACCACGGTCATTTTCATGTTGATCCTGTTTAACGCGGGTTGGATTGCCGCATTGTTGTTCTGGACCCTCGTCATTTCCAATTCGGTCTGAATGTCCGGGTTCATCGGGCCTTTTGCGGTATTTGACCACGAATGCTTGTAGCCGACGCGACAATTCATCCGATCGCGCGTCGATACAGGTGCCACGTTGCATGACCGAATATCGGCAAGGTTATCAAAAGGCCGAGAAACGCCGTCACGATGCTGACGAAAAGTGCAAAGGCTATCGATGCCGCCCAGATCAGCAGGATGCGCCGGTTCGCTTTGAAGCCAGCAAGGCTGGTGATTATCGCGGTGAAAAAATCGACTTCGCGATGCACCAGCATCGGGAGGCTGAAAACGGTTATCGCATAGAACGCAAACGCCATGACCCCGCCGATTGCGGTGCCGATCAAAAGCATGGCGATGCCGTCGCGCGTGGTCAGGAACGCAAGCGATTCCGAACCCGCCCCGGCCTCGATCACCGCGATTGCGAATACGGCATGCGCGACGATGACCCAGAAGCCGAAGGCGACGAAGATGATGACGCCCATGGCGAGGATCTGTTCATCCCCGCGGCCCTTCACCGCCCCCAGGATCGCGGACCAGGTCGTCGGTATGCGAAGCTCGCGCCGTCGGCTGACCTCGTAAAGGCCGACTGCGGTGAACGGTGCGATAAGCGGAAAGCCGGCCGCGACGGGAATGGCTAGGGTGTATTCTCCGCGTACGACGAGAAAATATGTCAGGGCCATGCCCGCCACCACGAAGATCGATGCGAAGAAGAGACCGAAAGCAGGCTTTGCCTTAAAATCATCGAAACCCGCCGATAACGCAAACCGCAGGTCCTCCAGTCCAAGATCGCGGGTGATCGTTTCCGGTTGCGATTGAGTTTCGATCCCTTCGCTCATCACGGCTTCTCCCTCGTCGCTCAGCTATTCATGACAGACTACTCAAAAACGACCGGCTAGCCCAGCGTCGCGGGAGGTCCGGAGCGAAAATCTGCCGTGCCCCTTTACGAAGCACAACGGCCGCAATGCCAGTTGGACGAGGACCGAAAAAGACTGGAAACAAAAGCCGGGATTGACCTGGATCAAAGCGCCTCGTCGCCGCGTGGTCCAGACAGGTTGGTGTCAGAACCAGCAAAGGCGATGAAGTCATGACCTTCCCCGATCTTTTCGATCAGTTTTCCCTCGCGATCCTGCCCCCGGCGATCTGCGATACCATGCATTTGCGGTTCCAGTCCGTTGCGCGATACGCAAGCGCCCGGGCAGGCGACGCGCCGTTCACCGACAATGACCGAGATCAAATCGTTTTCGTAGCCAGCGGGAGCACGAAATTGGTCGCACACGCATCGCAAGGCCGTGAACAGATCGTTGCCTTCCATTTTGCAGGAGACCTTGTGACCGTTCCGGCACGGGGCGCCCATGCCTACTCGCTTTTCGCGCTGGAAAGCTGTGATCTCATCTATTTCCCCGCGGACGATTTTTTCAAGCTTGCCCGGTCCGAAGCGGCAATGATCGGCGAAGTGTTCGACCGCGCAATGCGCGCGTTGGCCGGGTGTCGCGAGAAGACCATCTCGCTGGGTCGCAAATCCGCACAGGAGCGCCTAGCCAGCTTTCTGGTCACGATGGCCGATCGGATCGGCGTGGCGCAGGATGACGGATGCGTGCTCGACCTTCCCATGTCGCGCCGTGATATCGCCGACAGCCTGGGATTGACGATCGAAACCGTCAGCAGACAGTTGGGCGATTTGCGCAATGCCGGTCTGCTGGAGACGGCGGGCCGGTCGAGGATCACGATCCGGAATTTCGAAACCCTCAATGCCTGCGCCGGACATCTGCCTGAAGCGGCTTGAAATTTTCGTAATTTGCGCTGGATCAATGAAAGCGGCGGGGCGCGGGTGTAAAGGCCAGCGCAATGACAGGTGGGACGACGGGTCCGTGTCCATCAAGGAACCGGGATCGAAATGCGAGCCGGACAGGCTTCGTGTCGATCGCGGCGGAATATAATCGCGCTGCTGATCTTTTCGGGACGGCAGAACGCCGGGGATCGAAATAATGGAAACAATTCTTGGCCGCACCGGCCTTTGGTTCGCGCTCGCGCTGGCGGCTCTCGTTGCCATGGTCGGGGCGCAGGATTCGGGCTTTGCCGCGCATGCTCTGATCATTCTGGTCGTGGCGTTCGCGCTCATGCTCGCGACGCTGGCGCGGTTCGACCCGATGGCAAGGGCGCAGAGCATCTTCAAAATGCCTCCCGGTCCTTCGCGGTATGACGACGACGTTATTCGCTGGGGTGTGATCGCGACGATGTTCTGGGGTCTCGCCGGGCTGCTGGCGGGCGTCTACATCGCGCTGCAGCTCGCCTATCCGGAACTGAATTTCGAACCCTATCTCAATTTCGGTCGCGTGCGCCCCTTGCACACCTCCGCCGTCATCTTCGCATTCGGCGGCAATGCGTTGATCGCGACCAGTTTCTACGTGGTGCAGCGGACCTGTCGCACCACGCTTGCCTTCCCCGGCCTCGCACGGTTCGTGTTCTGGGGCTATCAACTGTTCATCGTGCTGGCGGCGACCGGATACCTGCTGGGCATCACGCAATCGCGCGAATACGCCGAACCCGAATGGTATGTCGATCTTTGGCTCACCGTCGTGTGGCTGGCCTATCTCGCCGTGTTCGTCGGGACGATCCTGCGCCGCCACGAACCCCACATCTACGTCGCAAACTGGTTCTATCTCGCATTCATCGTGACGGTCGCGATGCTGCACGTGGTCAACAACCTGGCGGTTCCGGTCAGTTTTCTGGGCACCCGGTCCTACAGCCTGTTCGCCGGGGTGCAGGATGCGCTGACGCAGTGGTGGTACGGCCATAACGCGGTCGGTTTCTTCCTGACGGCCGGGTTCCTGGCGATGATGTATTATTTCGTGCCCAAACAGGCGAACCGGCCGGTCTATTCCTATCGCCTGTCGATCATTCACTTCTGGTCGCTGATCTTCCTCTACATCTGGGCGGGGCCGCACCACCTGCATTACACTGCGCTGCCCGACTGGGCGCAGACGCTGGGCATGGTGTTCTCGATCATGCTGTGGATGCCGAGCTGGGGCGGGATGATCAACGGCCTGATGACGCTGAACGGCGCGTGGGACAAGATCCGTACCGATCCGATTATCCGCATGATGGTGATGGCTCTCGCCTTTTACGGGATGAGCACGTTCGAGGGGCCGATGCTGTCGATCAAGGCGGTGAACAGCCTGTCGCACTATACCGACTGGACCATCGGCCATGTCCATTCCGGCGCGCTGGGATGGAACGGGATGATCACCTTTGCCGCCGTCTACTTCCTCGTGCCGCGCCTGTGGCAAAAACAGCGGATGTACAGCCTCAGGATGATCAACTGGCACTTCTGGCTCGCGACGCTTGGCATCGTCTTTTACGCCGCGAGCATGTGGGTGGCCGGCATCACGCAGGGGTTGATGTGGCGCGAATACGGCTCCGACGGATATCTGGTGAACAGTTTCATCGACACCGTCGCGGCCCTTCACCCGATGTATGTCATGCGGGCATTCGGCGGGATGCTCTATCTCTCGGGCGCGATCATCATGAGCTACAATATCTGGATGACCCTCGCCGGGTACCAGCGCGAGGAAGCGCCGATGGAGGATACGCCGCATGACGAAGCGGCCGACCGGCCCGTCGCCCCCGAATCCCGGCCGCAACCACGTCCCGGCCCCGTGGCCGAGCCGGCTGAATAAGGAGCCTCACGATGAGCAAGGATAAGCCAGAAGCTCCGCGTGAGCCTGCCCCCGGCGCGCCGCCAAGCAGTGTCTTCGACAAGCACCAGAAGGTCGAGAGAAACGTCACCCTTCTGGCCGTCGCGACCTTCGTGACGGTGGCGATCGGCGGCATCGTTGAAATCGCACCGCTGTTCTGGATCGACAACACGATCGAGGAGGTGGAGGGAATGCGCCCTTACACCCCGCTCGAACAGGCGGGCCGTGACATCTACGTCCGCGAAGGGTGCTATGTCTGTCATAGTCAGATGATCCGTCCTTTCCGCGACGAAGTCGAACGGTATGGCCATTATTCGCTGGCCGCGGAAAGCATGTACGACCACCCGTTCCAGTGGGGATCGAAGCGTACCGGGCCGGACCTTGCGCGGGTCGGCGGACGCTATTCCGACGAATGGCACGTGCAGCACCTGATCGATCCGCGCAGCGTTGTGCCGCAATCCATCATGCCGAGCTACTCGTTCCTTGCCGAAACGCCGCTGGAGGTGACCGACATCTCGGCCCACCTCGTCGCGCTGCGCCGGGTCGGCGTGCCCTACACCGATATCGATATCGAAAAGGCGGAACACGACCTGTTCGCTCAGGCCGACCCCGACATGGATGCCGACGACCTGCTGCAACGCTATGCCAAGGCGCAGGTGCGCGATTTCGACGGCGATCCGGATAAAGTGACGGAGATGGACGCGCTTCTCGCCTACTTGCAGATGCTGGGCACGCTGGTCGACGTCGACAGCGCGGCGGCGCAGGCCGAATTGGCGGAGGCGGGCCGATGAGCGTCTACGAAACGCTACGCCATTTCGCCGACAGTTACGGGCTGATCATGATTTTCGGCCTCTATCTGCTGCTGTGCGCATGGCACTTCCTCCCCCGTTCGCGGGAAGGGGTGAAGGAGGCGAAGCACTCGATATTCAAGGAAGACGACAATGGCTGACAAAAGCCGCATCGACGAACCGACCGGCACCGAATTCGTCGGCCACGAATGGGACGGTATCGAGGAACTCAACACCCCGCTTCCACGGTGGTGGCTGTGGACCTTCTATGCCTCGATCGCGTTCGCTGCCGTCTATGTCGTCCTCTATCCCGCCTGGCCGATGGTCGAACGTGCGACGCAGGGCGTTCTGGGCTGGTCGAGCCGGGGCGACCTGGTGGAGGAAATGGGCCGCGCCGACCTCGCCCGGCGCGCCACGTTCGAGAAAATCGCCGCCACCGACATCACCAAACTGCCCGCCGATCCCGACCTCATGGGGCAGGCGATCGCCGGCGGCGCGGCCGCGTTCAAGCAGCATTGCGTCCAGTGCCACGGTGCGGGCGCCGCCGGGTACGAGGAATATGGCTATCCCAATCTCAACGATGACGACTGGATCTGGGGCGGCGAGCTGTCCGAAATCGAATACACCCTGATCCACGGCATACGCTGGGACGGATCGGATGAAACCCGCATCAATTACATGCCCGCATTCGGCGATATCTTCGATCCCGGTCAGCTCGATACGGTGACGCAATACGTCCTGTCACTAAGCGGCAAGGCGCAGGGCAGCGCCGCGGGGGCGGAATTGTTCGATCAGAATTGCACCGCCTGTCACGGGGTGAACGGCGAAGGCGTTCAGGCGCTGGGTGCCCCGGCGCTGAACGATGCGATCTGGTTGTATGGCGATGATCCCGCGCAGGTCCGCAGCCAGATCGCCTATCCGCGCCACGGCGCGATGCCGGGCTGGAGCGACAAGCTCGATCCGGTGACGATCCGCATGCTCGCCGCCTACGTCCATTCGCGTGGCGGCGGCGAATATGCCGGCGACGAAACGGAGGAGGTCGCACCCGAATTCGACGGGGACGGTTCCAGCGATGACGTCGCAAGCGCATTGCAGGGCGAAGGCGATGGCTGATCCCGATACTCTCCCGCCCGTAAGGGAACCCGCACCCGCCCGCGATTGGGGCACGGCCCTGCCATCGTCGAAGGCAGATCCGATCGCGGCGACCGCGCGCCACGCGCCGAGCCAGCCGCCGCCCAAGCTCTACGAGAAGCGCAAGGCGGTTCACAATAAACGGATCGACGGCTGGTTTCGGCGTTTCAAGTGGCTGGTGATGCTGGTCACGCTTACGATCTATTACGTGACCCCCTGGATCCGCTGGGATCGCGGCCCCTATGCGCCGGATCAGGCGGTGCTGGTCGATCTCGCCAATCGCCGGTTCTACATGTTCGATATCGAGATCTGGCCGCACGAATTCTACTTCGTCGCCGGCCTGCTGATCATGGCCGCTCTCGGGCTGTTCCTCGTCACCAGCGCGGTGGGACGGGCATGGTGCGGCTATGCCTGTCCGCAGACGGTCTGGACCGACCTGTTCCAGCACGTGGACCGCTTCGTCGATGGCGATCGCAATGCGCGCATGCGCCTCGACAGGGCGCCGTGGGGACCGAAAAAGATCGCGAAACGATCGTTCAAATGGTCGATCTATCTCGTGATCAGCCTGCTGACCGGCGGCGCATGGATCCTCTATTTCGCCGATGCGCCGACGCTGTTTTCCGATTTCTTCACGCTCGAAGCGTCCTCGGTCGCCTATGCGACGGTCGGAATCCTGACCTTCACCACCTTCTGGCTCGGCGGGTTCATGCGTGAACAGGTGTGCATCTACATGTGCCCGTGGCCACGCATCCAGGCCGCGATGCTGGATGAGAAATCGCTGCTGGTCACCTACAAGGAATGGCGCGGCGAACCCCGCGGCAGCGTGAAAAAGGCGAAGAAGGAGCCGGAAAAATACGGCGATTGCATCGACTGCCTGCAATGCGTCGCGGTCTGTCCGACCGGGATCGACATCCGCGAAGGCCAGCAGATCGGATGCATCACCTGCGGATTGTGCATCGATGCGTGCGACCGGGTGATGGCGGATATCGGGCGGCCGCGCGGTCTGATCGATTACGCGACGCTGGACCAGTGCGAGGCGGAGGCGCGGGGCGAGGAAACCCCGCCGCCATGGAAAGCCCTGCTGCGCCCGCGCACGCTGATCTATTTCACCATCTGGGGCGCGATCGGGGCCGCGATGCTGTTCGCCCTCGGCGCCCGCACCCATACCGAACTCACCGTGTCTCCGGATCGCAATCCGCCCTACATGCTGATGAAGGACGGAACGGTCCGCAACGCCTACACGCTGCGGGTGCGCAACATGGAAGCGCGTCCGCGGGACATGGAAATCGCGCTGGCCGGGCTGCCCGCAGGATCTCTGATGTGGACCGACCGGATCCGCAGCGAGGACGCCGCGCCGCGCCAGACCGTCACCGTGCCGGCAAACGAGATCCGCGTGGTTCGCGCCTATGTGACCGTTCCCGCAGGCAATCCGGTCGACGCATTTGCCTTCACGGTCACGTCCCTCGACGAACAGCGCGAACGCGATACCGCCGAAACCACCTTTGACAGCCCCGTGAGCGAGTGATGACGACCCAGCGCAAAAGACCATTCACGGGCCGGCACCTGGCGATAATCATGGTCGCCGGTTTCGGCATCGTCGTCGCCGTCAATTTTACCATGGCGAGTTTCGCCACGAACGGATTTCACGGCGTCGTGGTCGAGAATTCCTATGTCGCCAGCCAGGATTTCAATGACTGGCTGGAGGAGGCGGAACGGGCGAAGGCGCTGGGCTGGCAGGCGACTGCCGCGCGCGATGCGGATGGCCATGTCGTCGTCACCACGGCGGACATCCCCGATCGCGCACGGATTACGGCGGAACTGCGCCGCCCGCTTGGCAGGCGTGAATACGCCTCGCTCGATTTCACGCAGGTGGCGGACGCGACCTATCGTTCCACCGCGCCGGTCACGGACGGCCGCTGGACGATCCGCCTGTTCGCCCAAACCACTCGCCAGCGCTGGGCAGAGGAAAGCGAATTGCCGTGAACGCCCCCGCCGCCCCGATATCGATGCCTGCGAGCGCGAACCTGAAATCCACCCGCTTTGCCGTGCCGGGAATGCGGTGCGCCGGGTGCATTGCCAAGATCGAGCGGGAATTGCCCAGGGCCGAAGGCGTCCATGCCGCGCGCGTGAATTTCTCGACCAAGCGGGTGGCGATAGAACACGAAAACGGAATCGGGGAAACGGCGCTCGCCGAACATCTCCTGAAACTCGGTTTCGAATCCCAGCCGGTCGACGACAATCCGCTCGGCAATGAGGCGGCAGAGCGCAAGGCGCTGCTGCGCGCTCTTGGCGTGGCGGGCTTTGGCATGATGAACATCATGCTGCTTTCGGTCAGCATCTGGTCCGGTGCCGAAGGATCGACGCGCGACCTGTTCCACTGGCTTTCCGCCCTTATCGCCATTCCCGTCATCGCCTATTCGGGGCGGCCATTCTTCGCCTCGGCCTGGATGGCGCTCAGATACAGGCGCACCAATATGGACGTGCCGATTGCCATTGGCATCGTGCTCGCCACCGCGCTCAGCCTGTATGAAACCGTTGTCGGCGGCGAACATGCCTATTTCGAAAGCGCGGTCATGCTGCTGTTCTTCCTCCTGGCCGGAAGGGCGCTGGACGCCGAAATGCGCAACCGCACGAGAGCAGGGATCGGCGCGCTGCTTGGCCGCATGGGCAAAAGCGCGAGCGTGATCGGGGACGATGGTTCGATACGCCGCATGAAAAGCGCCGCGCTCGAACCCGGAATGCTGGTATCGGTTGCCGCCGGGGAAGCGCTCGCCGCCGATGGCGAAGTGGTCGAGGGCAACAGTTCCATCGACAATGCCATGCTGACCGGCGAAGCGGCACCCGAACGCATCGCCATCGGCAGCGCCATCCATGCGGGCGCGATCAATCTGGAGGCGCCGATCCGCATGCGCCTTACCCGGACCGCGGACGATACCGCGCTCGCGGAAATCGCCCGGCTGATGGACGAGGCCGGACAATCGCGCAGCCATTATGTCCGCATCGCCGACCGGGCGAGCCGGATTTACGCGCCCGCCGTCCATACGCTGGCCGCGCTCGCCTTTGCCGGGTGGATGATCGCCGGGGCAGGATGGCATCAATCGCTGGTCATCGCCATCGCGG
>JGI12210J13797_10746951_pt1 | contig 11057 bp, 11 predicted proteins | sample ElkSlonscriptome_3_FD_13797 | JGI IMG/M metagenome (IMG submission 13797) | reverse complement strand
TCGCAACATCACCTATCACATCGGCCCCGGCATGGTGCCGCAGAACCTGCTGGTGCACCTGACGCTGGGCGACGAATTCCTCGGCAGCGGGTGGATGCGGCACGATGCGCAGGCTGGCACGATCTCCTGCGAGAGCTACGGCCCTTCGATCGGGCGCAATTCGGAAGTGCGCGAGGACGTGGGCAATTTCGACGGCTTCGGCACGCACCCGGTGGTGGGCGATGGGTTCCTGACCAAGATTATGGATGTCTCGAAAGGCCCGCACAAGCGCAAGCTGCGGGTCTTCCTGCCCTCGCCCGACCATCGCGGGGCGACCCCGCCGCAGATTTCCGAGGTGTTCATCACGCTCGAATATGTCGGCGAGGAGGAGAAGACCGTCGCCGCGGGGACGTTCGCCTGCCGCCATTTCCGCTTCATCGACGATGCGCCCGACGGAATGGGCGGCAAAACCCACCCCGATTACGACATGTGGGTGACCGCGGACGAGGACAACGTGCTCGTCTTCGGCTCGATCGACGGATACATGATGAACCGCTACGAACTGGTCGAGCTCGAGCGTTAATCCGCGACGCGCACCATGACCTTGCCCATGTGCGCCCCCGCCTCGAGGTGGCGATAGGCGGCGGGCGCGTCCTCGAACGCGAAATCGGCATCCACCAGCGTTTCGACCCCGTGTTCGGCCATGGCAGCAAGCGCCGCCGCGAACATGCCGCGATGGCCGCTCGTGATGCCCTTGATCGTGATGTTCTTGCCCAGGATCGGCCCCTGCGCGAAATCGGCCTTGTCCTGCGGCGATCCCGACAATGCGCCCAATGTCCCGATCCGCCCCTCGGGCGCGGTCGCGGCAAGCGTCTGTTCGAACGCGCCGAAGCCGAGCGTGTCGACGACGATATCCGCCCCGCGCCCGCCGGTCGCCTCGGTCAGCGCCGCGCCCCAATCGGGCCGCTCGCGGTAATTGACGGTGTAATCCGCGCCCATTTCGCGCGCGCGGGCGAGCTTGTCGTCGCTCGACGAGGTGATCGCGAATTCGGCCCCCAGCGCCTTTGCCAGCTGGAGCGCGAAGACCGCGACCCCGCCCGTGCCCTGCGCGAGGACGAGCTTGCCCGAAAGATCGGCGCTGCCGCCATTTCCGAAGACGATCATGGCGTGCCACACCGTGCCTGCGACCACGGCGAGCGTCGCGGCGGTGCGGTCGGACACGGCATCGGGCAGCTTGATCGCCGCCTTGGCCGGCAGCACCGCTTTCTCGGCGAGCCAGCCGTCGATCGTCACGCCGACATCGCGCCCGAAAATGTGGAAGCCGAACGGGCCCTGCGCGTCCCAGTCGACGAAATTCGCCGCCACCACGCGGTCACCGACGGCAAACCCTTCGACCCCGTCGCCCAGCGCCTCCACCGTGCCCACTCCGTCGGTCAGCGGGATGCGGGTTTCGGGAAGGTCCGAACCATAGTGTCCGCGCAATATCATCAGATCGCGGTAGTTGAGCCCGGCGGCGGTCACGCGCACCAGCACCTCGCCCGGCCCCGGCTGCGGCGCGTCGCGCTCCACCATGCGCAGGCTGTCGACGCCGCCACGCGGTCCGATTTCCCAGGCCTTCATCTCAAGCGCCCCGGATCGGTGCGAAGACGCGATTGATGAATTCCTTTGCCTTTGCGTCTCGATCCAACGCCTCGCCGGATTTCGCTTCTTCGAGCGCCAGCAGGCGTTCCTCCTGCACCCAGACCTCCTGTGCGAGGTTCATCACCACCGCGACGAAGCGGTCCATCGCCGGATCGGCGAAAAAACGCGGATTGCCATGCTCGTCATAAAGGCTGGGCGGCGCATCCTCGGGCCGGAGTTGTTCGCTCATTTCTTGAACGCTCCGAAACCGTACCACATCACCCCTTCGGCAAGCCGCCCGGTGGTCTGCTGGCCGACGCCTTCGGCCCGGTCGCCCTTTGCGGCATCGCTGACTGCCTGTTCGCCGTAAATGCCGATGGAGGGCACGACGAATTCGAAGAAATTCTCCTCGGCGAACCCGGCGCAGGTGCACAACTCGCGCGGGATCTCGTCGCGATAGCCTTTGTAATAGGGCTCGTTGTTGTAATAGCTGTCCCAGTCGAGATAGAACCCTTCGAACGCGCCCATCTGTTCGTTCGGTGGCAATTCCATGTGGATCATCAGCCCGCCGGGCCTGAGCACGCGATAGGCTTCGTCAAGGCACTTCGCGCGGCTCTTCTTCGACAATTCGTGCAGGAACATGCTCGACCACACCACGTCGAAGCTTTGATCCTCGAAAGCGAGATCGTCGGCGCACATCTGCTGGAAATGCACGTCTTGCCCCTGCATCTTCGCCCGGGCCGAAGCGTAGGTCAGCGGGCCGGGCGCGGCGTCGATCGCGATCACTTGCGCCTCGGGATAGGCCTGTTTCCACGGCAGGGTATTGTGGCCGATCGTGCAGCCGGTATCGAGGATGCGCGAGGGCGCGAAATCGGGAAAGCGCTGCTGCACATACCGGCTCATCGAAAGGCCGATATCGTCGAGATTCGCCCCCATCAGCCCCATCGAGAACACCGCAAGGCCCCGGTCATAGACCGCGCCCGCCTCGAGGCCGTCGCCCCCTCGCGTATAGCTTCCCGGCATGAGGTGGACGTCGATCGCGTGCACGTTCTTGGGAACCTCAAGCGCGGGATCGAGCGTGAGCGAGCCCGGCCCCTCTGCCTTGCGCGCCTCCTCGGCGAGCCGCTCGGCCTCGCGCTCGACGCTGTCGGCGACGCTTGCCCAGACCATCTTCTGCGCCTGCACGCGCATGGCGGAATAGATGTTGAAGGCCGGATCGCCGCGCAAAGCCTCGTGCGCCTCGCGGCTGGTTTCGGGATCGCGCCCGTGCACCTTGCGGAAAGCGGGGGCGGCGCGGTTCTGGTAGGCAGTGCCCATGTCGGCGGCGAGGTCGTTCAATATGAGGCTGCGCATCCCCGACACGAAGCGCCCGCGCGCGATTTCGTCCGGCGTCGATTGCGCCTTCATCGGGTGCTGGAGTTCGACACTCATTCGCTGTCTCCTTTTGCCTCCGGGCCGACCACGGGCTCATCCACCTGCTCGATTGCGGCGCCCGAGAAATCGGCGGTGAAACGGTTGTCGCCCACGCGTCCTACCATATCCTCGCGCAGCGGCGCCTCGGCATAGATGGTGACGGTGTAATCGCCCGCCGGAGGGTCCTGCCGGATCGGCAGGATCTCCTCGCGATAGGCGCGGCTGTTCCAGAAGGCCCGCGCGTTTTCGATGCAGGGAAAGCGAACGGTCAGATTGACGTAGTCCGGCGCGACCTCGCCCTCGAACACCTCCAGCGGGCGCGGCACGGTGACGTAATAGCCGCCCAGCTGTTCGTAGAGTCGGCTTTCGGCAATCGCACGACCATAGGCGATCATGCGTGTCCGATCGAGCGTGCGGCCCTCGACCACCATGTAGACGGGCGCATCGCATCTCGATGCGGGCGGAGGCGGGGCAGCGCCCGCATCGACGCCCGCCTCGACCGGGGCGGATTGCAGGATGAGAAGGAAGGCGGGGGCGATCATGGGGCAGGGATCCTTTCCTCGTCGCACAGCGTGCGTTTCCACGGTCGGCCATCGCGGAACCATTGCCAGGTCCGCGCGCGGCTCTGTCCGTCCGGGGCGATGTTGATCATCTCGACATAACAGGCCCCCGGCACGTCCAGCCGGTCGAGCTTCAGCATCAGGGTGTCCTCGTCCGTCTGCCAGCCATGGCCCGAGAATCGGTCGGTCGCCCAAAACAATCGTTCGCCCTCCAGCCTGCCGCCGAATTCGTAGGTCGCCTGGCGCCCGTCCTCCCAGCTCAGCCAGTTGTGCTGGATGTAATGCCACTCGCCCGCATCGGGGAATTCGCAATGGGTCTTCACCTTGTGGGCGTCGATCAAGGCGCCGTCGGCGTCGTAATGGCGATACCAGCCGTCCCACCACCCTTCGTGGAGCATCATTGCGGGCATCGCCGCTTCGAGCGCCGCGCGGTTGCCCATCAGCCTTCCCCGCGCTCCGCATAGGCATCGATCGGCAGGGGATCGCCCATCTGGCGGATCAGCGCCCGTTCGCGCAGGAAGCGCAGCATGCCGGTGTCGCCCATGCGGCTCGGCCCGAGGCCGGAACACCCGCGCGACTGGTTGGTGGCATCGCCGACAAAGCTCGTCATCGCCCCGTCCTGAAGCGAGATCGCGCCCGCATCGAGCCGCACGCCCACCGCCGTCGCCTCGTCGAGCGAGCCCGCCAGCACCGCCGCCGAAAGGCCGTATTCGGTGTCGTTCGCCTGCGCGATCGCGTCCTCGATATCGTCATAGATCGTCACCGGCATCACCGGGCCGAACGTTTCCTCGCGCATGACCGTCATCTGCGGCGTGACATCGGCGAGCACGGTCGGGCGCAGATACTTGCCGCCGTCCAGCACCTCGACCTCGCCCCCGGTCAGCACCCGCGCGCCGTGATTGCGCGCATCGTCGATATGGGCCTGCACCTTGTCCGCCTGCGCAGGGAAGATGAAGGGGCCGAGATGCCCCTTCGCGGCGTCGGGCCAGGTCAGTTCGACCCGCTCGGCGGCGGCGACCAGCGCTTTCAGGAAAGGTTCGGCGATTTCGCGGGCCACATAGATCCGCTCGATCGACTGGCAGGCCTGTCCTGTCGCGACCACGCTTGCCCGCAAAGCCACGCCCGCCGCCCAGTCCGGCTCGGCACTGGCGGTGATGACCATCGGGTCCTTGCCGCCGAGTTCGAGATTGGCCGGGATCAGCGCGCGCGCCGCGGCCTCGGCGACCTTGCGCCCGGTCGCGGTCGATCCGGTGAAGCAGACATAGTCCACCTCCTCGATCAAGGCCTGCCCCACATCGGCTGCGCCCATGACATAGGCGAGCGGCAATTCGGGCACTTCGGCAAGGACCTTGCGCATCGGCTCGACGAAGCGCGGCGTGACCTCTGACGGTTTCACCATCGCCGCGCAGCCCGCCATCAGCGCGGGCACGGCATCGATATGGCTGAGGATTACCGGGAAGTTCCACGGGGCGATTGCGCCGAACAGCGGGAAGGCGGAGTAATTGGTAACGATCTCCACGCCGGGGGTGGCCGAAGGATGCGCCTCGACATCGAGCCGGTCGAACAGCTCCGGCCCGCGCTGCGCCCAGCGGCGGATGTTCCCGGCACAGCCCTGCACCTCGATCATCGAGACAGTCCCGCGCCCGGTATCGACGGCGAGCGCGCCCGCGATTTCGGCGGCGTGCGCGTCGATCGCATCGGCGAAACGGGTGAGCACCACCGCGCGCCCGGCGGGGCCGATCGTCTCCCATTCGCCCTGCGCCTCGCGCAGCCGGGCGGCGGTCGCGGCGATTTCCTCGCGCGAGCTTTCAAGGAAGTCGTAATCCTCCTCGCCGGTGCGCGGATTGCGGGCCTTCATTGCTGCTGCTCCCATGCCGACACGATATCCTCGCCCCGCGCGAACCATGCTTCTTCGCGTCCCGTCAGGTCGGCAAGCAGGCTTTCGAGCGCATGGATGCGATAGGGCAGGCCCATGATGTAGGGCGTGAGGTGGATCGGCAGCATCCGCCCGCCTCCCTTCTCCTTCGCCTCGCGAGCGAGCCAGTCGAAAGCGTCCCTCATGCTCTCGCCCCAGCTGTCGGCGCTCTTTTGCTGGACGGTGACGATCTGGCGGTCGGAGAGTTCGTGGTTGAGCGGCAGGTCGATGAGGCCGTTGGAGAAGCGATAGGGCAATTCGTCATTCACCCAGTCGCAGCAATAGGCGAGCCCCTCGTCCTTCAGGATATCGAGCGTCGAGAAGCTCTGCTGGCGCGCGATGGAGAGCCAGCCCTTGGGCCGCGCGCCAGTCGCCGCCTCCAGCCGCGCCATCGCATCGCCGATCAGCTCGCGTTCGGCCTCCTCGCCCAGCGAGGCGTCGATGGTCCCGTTCATGTCGGTCGAATGGGCGATGATCTCGTGCCCGCCCGCCTGCACGGCTTCGATCAGTTCCGGGTAACGCTCGGCAATCGCGGCGTTGGCGGCGAAGCTCGCCTTCACGCCCGCTTTCTCGAACGCTTCGAGCATCCGCCATGCGCCCACGCGGTTGCCATAATCGCGCGCGGTGTAGTGGCGATAATCGGGATAGGGCGTGACCATGTGGCCGGGCGCCTTGAACGGGCCGCCGGGGACAATCGGAAACCATTCGAGACCGACGCAAAGCCACACCGCGACCGAGCCTTTGGGCCACTTGACAGGCGCGCGCTCATGCAGGTTCGACCATTCGTAAAGGTCGTGGTCATAGCCCTCGCGGCGCCTGGGATATTGCGTGTAGCTGTCGGGAAGCGTGCTCATGCGACTTGTGCCCTCCACGCGTCCACGATCTCGCCCGCGGTGGCGAGCCATGCGCGGCCGTCCTTCGCGATGTGTTCCAGTGCCTCCTCGAACGGGCCGATCCGGTGCGGCTGGCCGATCAGGTATGCGTGCAGGGGAATGCACATCACCGTGCCCGACGCCGCGCCTTCCTCCGCGAGGCGCTCGTACTGCTTCACCAGCGTATCGGCATATTCGCGCCCGCTCATGTTGTAGACGAAGAAGCCGTAATGGTCATTGACCTCGAGGCTGTAGGGGATCGAGGCCAAGATGCCTTCAGCCACCTTCACCTCCTGCACCTGGTCATCGTGATAGAGGTCGCAGGTATAGTCGAACCCGTATTCGGCGAGCAGGTCGAGCGTGCGCGGCGTATGCGTCAGCGCGGGTGCGAGCCAGCCGCGGATGCGCTGGCCGGTCGCGGCCTCGACCGTCGCAATCGAGTCCTCGATGATCGCCCGCTCCTGGCGCTCCGTCATGTCGTAGGAATAGCGCGTGTTGTAGATGCCGTGGCTGAAGAACTCCCAGCCCCGCGCGGCGGCGTCGGCGACGACTTCGGGATGGTGCTGGCACAACGCGACCGACAGGCTGACCGAGCCGGGAAAGCCGTGGCGGGTCATCACCTCGGCCATGCGCCAGTGGCTCACGCGGTTCGAATGGTCGCGGTGGGAATAGCCGACGACGCTGGGGGCGGGATGAGGCCAGGGATTGCGCTTGGGATGGATCGGCGGGTCGATCTCGTAATATTCGAGATTGGGCGCGACCCAGACCGCGCAGGTCTTTCCGCCGGGCCACTCGATCTTCGGGCGGCCCTTGTAGGCATGGTATTCGTAAAGCCCGGGATCCGGCGCGCCTTCCTGCATCAGCGCGCCTCCAGCCAGTCGATCACCGCCTGAACCGGCTCGACATCGGCGTATTTCAATTGGAGGTCGGTGAGATTGGCGAAGTGATAGCTTTCGTGCTTGTCGGCGCAGGTCTCGACCGGAACGATGGTGCGATATCCGTGGGAAAGCGCATCGACCGCCGTCGCGCGCACGCAGCCCGACGTGCTGCCGCCCGTTACCACCACCGTGTCGACCTTGTGCCAGACGAGATAGCTTGCGAGCGGGGTTTCGAAGAACGCGCTCGGCATGCGCTTGGTGTATTGCAGGTCGTCCGCGTCGATTTCGCAGCGCGGGTCGAATTCGTGGCGCTCGCTTTCGTACTTGATATTCTGCAAGGAATCCTCGGTATCGGTGCGCGTGCCCCACACGCCCGCATCGCCGGCATCCGCCTTGTAGGCGACCCGGCTCCAGATCACCGGCATGCCCTTTTCGCGGGCAAGGCGGCTGATCGTGTTGATGTATTCGATCTGATCGGGATCGGTTTCGTAGGCGGTCCTGAACAGGTCGGTGCGGGTATAGGCCTGCTGCACGTCGACATTGACGATGGCGAGCTTCTCTCCGAAGCCGAATTTCTTTCGCGCGGGGTTCGCCATCACCTCTTCGAAGATCGCGCGCGCCGTGCGCCCGTCCTCGACCATCTTGGTTCCCACGAGTTCCGTCATGAAGCTCCCCTTTGCGGCCAGTGCCTTGTCGGCGCGATAGGCGCGTATCCGACACGCGAACGAGGCTCGCCACGAACGTGTCCGACTGGCGGTTTTTACGCTTTGACAGCGCACAATAAAGCCGCGTAAGGCCATGTCGAGTGAAATTTGTCCGGACAACTTGAGCCCGCGAGCCGCGAGAGGGATTCCTTGCCCAGTCAGATCACCCGCCAGATCACCCGTCACGTCCTCACCATTCCCGCGCGCGGACCGAAACCGGCGCGAAAGGTGCATTATCGCCGCTGCGGCAGCGGCCCGGCGCTGCTGATGGTCCACCAGAGCCCGCGCTCATCGGCCGAATACGCCGAACTGATGCGCGAATGGGGCGCGCATTTCACCTGCATCGCGCCCGACACGCCCGGCTTCGGCCAGTCCGATCCGCTCCCCGCAGCCCCCGAAATCGATGACTTCGCCGATGCGATCCTCGACTTCGCCGACGCGCTCGGCATCGCGCCCTGCCCCGCTTACGGCTTCCATTCGGGCGGCATCATCCTTGTCACCGCGATCAAGCGCAGGCCGCAGGCGTTCCGCTGTCTCGCGGTCGGCGGCTATGCCATCTGGACGCCCGAGGAAATGCGCATCTTCGGGGAAAGCTACCTGCCCGAATTCGTGGCGCAACCCTATGGCGAACACCTAGCCTGGATCTGGAACCGCATTCTCGAACAGAGCTGGGTCTTCCCGTGGTTCGACACGCGCGAAGAAGCGCGCCTGCCGATCGCCCATGCCGATGTCGGGCAGGTGGCGCAGACGGTTTCGGAAATGCTCGACGCGGGCGAACATTACCGCGCGGGCTATGGCGCGGTGCTGCGCGCGCCGCGCGACATTCCGCCCGCAGGGGAAGACGTGCCGCCCTGCCTCATCAGCGCCTATGACGGCGACCCGCTGCAGGCGCATATCGACCGGCTGGGCGAAATGCCCGCGAGCTGGAGCGCGCGGAAGGTCGCGACGCCGAAGGAACACCAGGACGCGAGCCTCGCCTTCCTTCAGGAGCATGGCGGCGATGCACCCTGCGGTGCCCTGCCCGAGGACGCGGACGAAGGCTGGCTTCATCTGGATGACGGCCTCATACACTGGAAAGGCACAAGAGGCGGGCGGCTCCAGCTCCACGGGCCGGCGCGCGAACTGGCTGATCCGGGCGAAGGCGCGCTCTCCATCGACGTGCCCGGCCATGGCCAGTCGAGCGATTTCGCCGACATGCGCGCCGCCGTCAAAGCCGCCGCCGACGCGCTCGGCGCGCGGGGCATCGACTGGCCCGCCCCGCCTGCGGGCGCCCCCGAAGCCCTCTATCCCGACATGACGCCCGACCGGTTCGGCCTCTACCTCCAGCGCGCATGGCAGACCGCGCGGGCAGAGGCCTTTTTCGAGCCGTGGCACGAAGCGAATGCGGCCCACGCGGTCCCGCTAAGCCCCGAAGCCATCGCCACCCCGGCGGTCCATGCCCGCGCCCTCGCCCGGATCAGGGCCGGGGGCGCCGCGCGCCGCTGGCACGACACACTTGCCCAAATCCAAGGAGAGACGTGAATGATCGACATGGCCAAGGAAATGCCGCTCCTCGCCCGCCACGAAGGGGTATGGGACGGGACCTATTCCTACTTCAACGCCGACAACGAGAAGGTGGACGAGCACGCCAGCCGGCTGCTGTGCCGGATGACGGGCGACGACGAGATCCCCTATCACCAGACCAATTACTACACATGGCCCGACGGCAGGACCGAAGTGCGCGATTTCCCCGCGACCTATCGCGACGGGCGCATCTGGTGGGACAACGAACTGATCCAGGGCTGGGCCGCCGAAGTACCGCTCGACGACAAGAACCGCACGATGATGCTGTACTGGCAGCGCACCGGCGATCCTTCGCTCTACCTTTACGAGCAAATCCAGATCAGCGACGACGGCCGGAACCGCTGCCGCACCTGGCACTGGATCCGCGACGGCAAGCTGGAAACGCGCACCGCCATCCAGGAGCATTTCGTGACGAAGGACTGGAAGACAATTGACGAGGAAATGAAGGCGAAACACGGCGCCTGAGGACAGTTATGGGACGCACCCTGTTCGATCACGTCTGGGACGCGCACAAGGTCGCCGACACGGCGGGCGGAGCGGCGCTGGTCGCGGTCGACCGGGTGTTCCTGCACGAACGCACCGGGGCCGCCGCGCTTGCCCGCATGGCCGAGATGGGGCGGACCGTGCGCGATCCCGCGCGGGTCTTCGCCGTGATGGACCACATCGTCGACACGCGGCCCGGACGCGGGGACGGGACGCTGATGCCCGGCGGCGAGGGCTTCATCACCGAAACCCGCGCCGCCTGCGCCAAGGCGGGGATCACGCTGTTCGACGTCAATGACAGCGCGCAGGGTATCGTCCACGTGATCTCGCCCGAACAGGGGATCGTTCTGCCCGGCGTCACGCTGGTCGCGCCCGACAGCCATACCTGCACGCAAGGCGCGTTCGGCGCGCTCGCCTGGGGGATCGGTTCGTCCGAGGCCGAACACGCAATGGTGACGGGGACGCTCCGGCTCGAGAAGCCGAAGACGATGCGCGTGACCTTCAAGGGCACGCTTGCGCCCGGCGTGACGGCGAAGGACATGATCCTGACGTTGATCGCCCGCCATGGCGCGGGCGGAGGCGCGGGGCATGTCGTCGAATTCGCCGGGGAAGCGGTCGCCGCGCTCGACATGGAAGCGCGCATGACCCTGTGCAACATGGCGACCGAATTCAGCGCGATGACCGGGGTGATCGCGCCGGACAGGACGACTTTCGAATATCTCGCGGGGCGGCCCTATGCGCCGGACAATTTTGAAGATCCCTATTGGCAGACCCTCCGCTCGGAGGAGGACGCGACCTTCGACCGCGAGATCGTGATCGAGGCCGCCGAGATCGCCCCGATGGTGAGCTGGGGGACGAGCCCCGAACACACCATCCCCGTCACCGACACGGTCCCGCAGGGCCCCGCGCGCGCGCATGATTATATCGGCCTTGAAGCGGGCAAAGCGCTCGCCGGGACGCCGGTGGATGCCGCTTTCATCGGCAGCTGCACCAATGCGCGCCTCAGCGACCTGAGGCGGGCCGCCGCCATCCTGAAAGGCCGCCATATCGCCCCCGGCATCCGCAAGGCG
>JGI12210J13797_10060842_pt1 | contig 11057 bp, 12 predicted proteins | sample ElkSlonscriptome_3_FD_13797 | JGI IMG/M metagenome (IMG submission 13797) | reverse complement strand
GCCGGCGGCTAGCCTATTGCGTATCGGCTTCCAGCCGGAGCGAGACCAGCCGCGCGATCGAGTTGAGGTCGGCCCGGATTCTCTGCATTTCGCCTGCGAGGTCCTGTTCCCGGCTGGCCAGAACCGGATCGAGGTTCGATCCAACGATTCGGGGCACATCGGCGTAGCGCGGGAGGCTGGGTGCGGTTGACTGCTCGCTGACCGTAGTGACTGCAATCGTAATGGCGACGACCGCCGCGGTAACACCCGCCATGATCCAGGGAAACCAGCCGACCTGCTTATCCAGGGCCAGGCTTTCTGTTCGTCGGGGCGCTGCGCGCACGTTTCGCATCACCTGCGCAACAAGCCCGGAATTATCGGCTGCGGGGATTTGCGTTGCTTCAGTCTCCAGCCTTTCGCCAAGACTGACGCTGCGGTGGCTCGGCGCCTGAGGACGAGGGCGAGTGGGGCGATTGGAGTCTTTCATACCGTTTCTCCGGAATGGAGCAGTCGCTTGAGGGTTTGCCGTGAGCGGTGAAGCCCAACGCGCACCCAGACCTGGCTTCGCTTCATGATACGCGCGGTTTCAGCGCCGGTGAAGCCTTCGCCGTGATGCAGCCATAGCGCGGTAAAGGCCTCGGGATCGAGATGGCCGCGGGCCGCAACCCAGACGTTGTCGCGTAACTGGCGCTGGAATTCATCATGATCGCCGGCGCGCGCATCGACCGTCGGGCTGTCGGGCACTTCGCGGGGTCGCTCGATGGAGCGCTGCGCGATGGTGTAAAGCCACGTGGAGAATCGCCACTTTGGACTGTACGAATCCAGGTTCTGCCATGCTGCGATCAAGGCGCGCTGCACGGCATCATCGGCGTCGTGTTGCGGCAGTCCGCGCAGTCCAAGGTAGCGGCTGAGCCTTGGCTGATAATGGGCCACCAGCCGCTCGAATGCGTCAGCCGAGCCCGCCTGGGCCCGGCTTACAAGCTCCGCTTCATGGGCAGCATCCATAGCCGCGTGCCTCGGTCAACGAGCTCGGTCGGTCGTCAATCGAGTAGTTCTCTGAGCGACTCGGCGGGCACCAGCGCATTGAGACGTGTGACCCGATCGTCACTGTTGATCTGCAGCGTATCCAGCCATGCCAGTTTATCGGCCGCATCCGAGCTGAGCGCCTTCAGCGAAACAATCCCCTTGACGATGTTTTCAAGCGCCTGTGCCAGCTCGGGCGATGCGGTGTGCGCCTCTATCGTGATACGCAGCGCTTCGGCATCGTCGGCGACCACCAGGCCGAAACGTTCGACTTTTCTGAACAGTTCCGATTCCCACGCACCGTTGCCGGAGAAGGCGGGGTGACGGTTATTCAGACTGCCCTGGGCCAGCGAACGGTCGGCCGTGAGCACCATCAGGTCTTCGGCCATGACAGCATCAGGCAGGAAGCCTTCGCGCAGGAATGCACTCATGGCTTCAGCATGAGGTGTGATCATGGTCTGGCCGCGATCGCCGAAGGCCAGCAGCAGTGCGTCGTGATCGCCTTCGGAATCGACGCCGTCCCAGTCGAGCTGAATGTCGCCGAACGCGAAGTAGTTCCGTCCGTGCTGCGTGAGCAGTTCGACGTTCTCCTTTTCCTCGAAAATTTCATCTACGAAACGGTCGCGTGCCGACTGCGGGATATCGCCGTGCAGCAGGATTACCGGCGTCTGGCTGTCGCCGGTGCCGAATACGCTGATGCCCTCAATGGCGTCGATCGCATCGCTGCCCAGCTCGTCGCGCAGCTCGTCGAGGATTTCGTTATCGATGAAGGTGTACAGCGCCGCCGAGGCCTCGCCATCCCGGATGGCGTCTATGTTGACAGCCAGATAGAACGCCGAGTCTTCGGCCGAGACTGGCTGGGCTTGCGCGCCGATCGCGCAGGCGACGAGCAACACGGCGCATGAGGCACGCGTGGCAAGAGCTCGGAGTGTAGCGGGGGTCATTGGATTCATTGTTTGGTTTCCTGGTTGGCGTACCGGCTTATAGCGCGCGAACACCTGATTTGTTACAAGCGATGGCCGAAGCCTCCGTTCGCCGGGTGCGCGGTGTTCCGGCGCCGTGGACCCGTGTATATTTGCGCGACGCGATGTCCGGCCGGAAGCGTGGATGGCCACCTATCGATTGCGCGGCTTACACCGGTCGCCTGGTAACAAGCGCCCAGACGCCGGCTGCCGACAACAGCGTTCCGCCAACCAAATTGAAACGGCGCTGCGCGCGGGAAGACAAAAAAGCTTCGCGCGCGGAACTCGCGAATACGGCATAACCCGTTGTTACCAATGCCGCCAGGGTCACGAATGTTATTGCGAGAATCCAGAGTTGCGGTCCGGCCGGATAATTCGAGTCGACAAATTGCGGGAGGAAAGCGACGAAGAAAACAACGCCTTTCGGGTTCAGTGCCGTGACCAGGTAAGTGTTGACAAAAACTTTCCATTGCGGCCCCGGGACGGAAGGCAGGGCAGGTGCCGGGGATGATCGGCTTGCGCGCAGCATGTTTATCCCCAGAGCCAGAAGATAAAGGCCGCCGATCCACTTGACTGCGGTAAACCAGACCGTCGATGTCGCCAGCAAGGCCCCGAGTCCAAGAAGCGAAACGGCCAGCCCGGTGGCGTCACCCAGCGCTACTGCGGCGACCAGCGCCAGGTTGGCTTGTCGGCCATGGGCCGTGGAATAGCTGATGACGGTCAGAAGCGTCGGGCCGGGGATCACCAGCAAGGCGGCCGAGGCGACGGCAAAGGAAAACCAGATTTCGATCGGCACGAAGTGATTACACGTTTTGCATCAGCGTGTAATGTACCGCCTCACAGCCCATCGCTGCTGGCCACGCCGGGCATTGGCCACCGAGCCCGCGCTGACGTATAGTTGCTGCAGTCCGACGTAGATATTGCCTGTGCCCGAAAACCGTTCGCTGAGCGGCCTCGATGCTGCATTTCTTTACCTGGAAGGTCTGGGGACACCCATGCATGTCGGCAGCCTGATGCTGCTGCAGCGCCCGCGGGGCTTCAAGGGCGACTTCCACCAGCAACTGCGTGAACACGTGAGCGGTCGCCTGAGCGCGGCGGGGCCGTTGAGACGGGTTCTGGAAGGGGCACCGATGGGGCTCGGACATCCGTTGTGGCGCGAGCAGGCGCCGCTGGACATGGATTGGCACATTCAGAAGCGGAAGCTGCGCGCGCCGGGATCGCACAATGCCCTGATGGGGCTGGTGGGGCGATTGCACGCCGAACCGATGGACCGCGCGCACCCGCTATGGCAACTGATCGTGATCGAAGGGCTGGCCGACGGACGCGTGGCCTTGTACAGCCGGCTGCATCACGCGCTGCTGGATGGAAAAGGCGGCATTGCCCTGGCACGCGCGCTGCTCGATACCGAAGCCAAACCGAAAAGCCGCAAGCCGGCCGAAGAGACGGCACCCGACAGCAGCCCGACCGGGCGCGCACGCCTGGCCACGCGCGCGGCCGGCGCCACGGTCGGCAGTCTGGGGCGCTGGATTCGCGGCATCCCCGGGACCGTCAAGCTGGCCGCTTCCGGGGCCGCCTCACCACGCAAGACCTTCAGCAGCGTGCGCGAGAGCGTCATGCTTGCCCCGCGTACCCTGTTCAATACCCAGGTCGGCGAGAAACGGGCATTTGCCGTCGCCAGCCTCGACCTGAAGCGCTGCAAGCAGGTCGCCAAAGCCCATGGCGCCAGCTTGAACGACGTGGTCATGGCGCTTTGCACCAGCGTCCTGCGCGATGCGCTCAAGCGCAGGGGGGCGCTGCCCGAGCGCGCCATGATCGCGGGCATGCCGGTGTCGCTGCGCGCCGAGGACAACGGTGAAGCCAACAACCAGGTATCGATGGTGCAATGCGAGCTGCCTACCGACGAGGCCGATGCCCGGCTGCGGCTGGAACGCATTCATTCGGCAACCGACCGGATCAAGGCGCGCGTTCGCGCTTTCAGCGGCCTGATCCCGACCGACTTCCCCGGTCTGGCCGCGCCGTTCTGGGCCGCCGGGCTCAGCCGCCTTTGGGAGCGCGGAAGACTCTCGGAGCGGCTGCCGCCTCTGGCCAACCTGGTCATCTCCAACGTGCCGGGGCCGCCGGTACCGCTCTACCTGGCCGGCGCCGCCGTGACCCACTATTATCCGATTTCCATCGTGACCCACGGCCTCGCCCTGAACATTACGGTGCAAAGCTACGCGGGCAGCCTGGAATTCGGCGTGCTCAGCTGTCCGAAAGCGCTGCCGCAACCGCAGACGCTGGCCCACCGCCTGGCGGGCGCGCTGGATGAATTGGAAGACGGAATTCCGGCATGAGCGAGCTCGACAACACCCCTCTGAGCGCGCCCTCACCGCTGCTGATGGCGCTGGAGTGGCGAGCGGTATTCGAGTGGAGCTCGCTGCTGATGAGCTGGCCGGTGCTCAAGCGCGCGCCGCGCGGCGACGGCCACCCGGTAATGGTTCTGCCGGGTCTGATTGCCAACGACAGCAGTACCTGGCCGCTTCGCCGTTTCCTCGAGGACCGAGGCTATACCGCTTATCCATGGGATTCGGGCGTCAACATCGGTCCGCGCGGCAACGTTATCCGGCGGCTGGAAAAACGCTTGATGGAAATCGAGCGTCGGCACGGCCGCACGGCCAGCCTGATCGGCTGGTCGCTGGGCGGCGCAATGGCAAGAGCTCTGGCGTACCGGATGCCCGAGCATGTCCGCAGCGTCATTACACTCGGCACGCCGATTCAAGGCCACCACCACGGCACGAATGCGTGGCGGGTTTTCGAGCTGGTAAGCGGCTGGAAAGCCGACGATCCGCGTCTGGCCCAGTGGCTGACCGAACACCCGCCGGCACCCAGCACCTCGTTCATGAGCAAGACCGACGGGGTGGTCAACTGGCGCATGAGCATGGCCCCGGAAGGCGAATTTTCGGAAAACATCGAGGTCACTGCCACGCATATGGGCATGGGCGCCAATCCGGCGGTGCTGTGGGCCATCGCCGATCGGCTGTCGCAGGCCGAGGGCGAGTGGCGACCGCTGAATCGCTCCGGCCTGTTGCGGGCGATGCTCTACCGAGACCCGCGCAAGCTGCGCCTGGCCGATCTGATCGCCCCCTGATGCGGATCGATCTTCCGGGCCGCAGCCTTCATCTGGAAGTAGAGACCCACGGTAAAGCGTCCGATTCTGCGGTGATCATGATCATGGGTCTTGGTATGCAGTTGATTCACTGGCCCGTGGAACTGATTCAGGCGCTGACCGGCGCAGGGTTCCGCGTCGTCGTTTTCGACAATCGCGACTGCGGCCTGTCCGGAACCCGCATCGAGCGCGACTACACCGCGCCTGGCAAAGCGCTGCTGGCCCATACGTTCAGGCGCCCGTTCCGGGCTGCGTATCACTTGTCCGACATGGCCGAAGACACGCTGGCTCTGGCCGACGCGCTGGAGATCGACTCTTTTCACCTGGTTGGGGTCAGTCTCGGCGGCATGATTGCCCAGACCCTCGCGGCACGCCGGCCCGATCGCGTCGTCAGCCTCGCGTCGATCATGTCCAGTGCCGGACCGGACACGGCACCGTGGCCGAATCCGCGAATCATCTGGAAGTTCATGCGCCCGTCGCCGCGGAGCGGACGACGGCAAGCACGTATCGATCATACCGTTCGCCTTCTGATTGCCATCGGCCGCCTTGACGACAAAGCCGAGATCTCCCGGTTGCGAGAACGGGTTTCCGCAGCGGTCGATCGCGCGTGGCGTCCGGAAGGAATTGCCCGCCAGTTGATGGCCGTCCTGGCCGATCGGGACCGCAGCGCAGAAGTCGCGCGTATTGATTGCCGCACGCTGATCATGCACGGCGCGGACGATCCTCTCGTCCGGCCAGGGGCCGCTTTTCACCTGAAGAAACTGATCCCGCACGCCGAGATGGAAATCATCGAGGGAATGGCGCATTACCTGCCCCGGGGCTGTCTTCCGCGTATTACATCGGTACTGGTTCGCCATCTCGCAAATGCGTGATCGAAGTCTTTACAGGCAATAGTTCTTCCACGCGTAGTCGCAAACCAGACATTTCTCAATCTGCCTTGAAAACGCGAGCCGCCAATTCAGGGCCCTGTTTCTTTCGGAGCTGGCCTTCACGGTCTGGCTGGAATCGGTATCGCCACACTGACGACGATCGTGCATACTTGCAGGCAATCCTCATCCCGAAATCATGCTGTCAAAGAAACCGGCGTTTGGGGACACCAGCTGGTGGTGCAGTGAATGCGCAATCGCAATAGCAACCGCAATAGCAATAGCAATAGCAATCGCCGCCCATCCTTTTTTGTGTTTGCAGGAATAAGGGACTTCTCCATGAAAATCAAGGGTATTTGCATCGCGCTCACGTTCATGCTGCTTTCGGCTGTCGCGGCTGCACAGGATTATTACGTAGACATCACAAACCGGACCGGTTTCACGATCATGTATATTCAGGTAAGCCCTGGTAAGGCCAAGTCCTGGGAAGAAGATGTACTGGGCTTTGACGTGCTTCTTGATGGAGATACGCAACGTGTCAACCTTTACGGTTACAAAAGCCCTATTTTTGATATCCGTTTAACCGACGAAGATGGCGACACCTACACCTTCTGGAATGTCGATGTCGCAAGACAGGACCTCGTGGTCACGCTTGCCAATATCGACTGATGCATCCGGGAAGTCCTGCGCCAAACAGGGCCCGTGTCATCAAGATACCTCTGTAAACTCCGCGCGAAGCGAAGATTAATGTCAACGGCGTCCCCACACCAATGACTGGATACCGTGAGGCCCTGGTCGGCGATCATGGCGTCGCTGTTACCTATCTGCTGCTGGCGGCCCCGGAAAAGATCGAATCGGTCAGGCCGGTTGTTGAACAACGGGTCGACAGCAGTCTCTCTTGAGGACAGAATCATGAAACGAATCATCGCAATCGTACTCATCGTTGCCGGCGTCGTGCTGCTTTACCTGGGATACCAGTCCTCGCAGGGGCTGGACGACCAGATCAGCGAAGCGTTGACCGGCAATTTCACGGACGAGACGATGTTTTACTGGATTACGGGCGCCGTCGCCGCGGTCGTCGGTGTGGTGCTGTTGCGCAGACGCTGATCGTGAAACTTGATCGACCGAACCCGCTTCGAAACCGGGGAACCCCTTGCGACTCATACAGTGCTTCGCCACGCAACCGCATCGGGGTAAAGTTTTTTTGGCTGACGCTTGCAATTCTGCTTGCCGGCATGGCTCTTGCCGACAGCCGGGAAGCGCCGTTTTTCGACTGTATGCAGGCGAAAGACCTGGTGGAGGGAAGCGAATCGGTCACTTTTCAGACCCCCGAAACTGTTCTTGCGCTTGCCGATTGCCTGGGACATCCGGATCCGGCGATCAGGGATGCCTTTGCATACGAGACTTTCGTTGCAATTTTGAGAGCGGGTGAAACGAGTCCGCAAACCCTTGGGCTTCTGGCCGAAAAGCTCGTCGACAATATCCGGGATGCCGATTCCGATGACGCCGGATTCCTGGCTTCTTTTTCCGCGCTTGTGCTGGCCGAAGTCGCGCGTGTCGACAGAATCGAGCCCTACATGACGCCTGGCGAACGCAGCGCGCTTGCCCGGAGCGGCGCAGACTATCTTCAGCGAATAGATGATTACAGGGGATTCGATCCCGCGGACGGCTGGCGCCACGGCGTGGCACATGCAGCCGATCTATTGATGCAGCTCTCTCTGAATCCGCTGCTCGAAGCGCGCGACGCTCGGGCCATTCTGGCTGCGATATCGTCACAGGTCGTGCCCGGAAATTCTCATTCCTACATTTTCGGTGAATCCAGACGCCTGGCGCGACCGGTGCTGTATCTGGCAATGACCGACCTGATCCCCGCCGAGGATTGGCGCAGCTGGTTTGCCGCGCTTGAAGCCACGCAAGATGACCCGCGCTGGCAGAATGCCTATTCCTCGCTCGAAGGCCTGGCCCGCATTCACAATACCGAGAATTTCGCGGCCGCAATAGTCGTGCGCGCCGTCAACAGTGACCGGGCGCCCCTCCAATTGATCGCAGAAGCGGCCAGGTCGGTTCTGAAGTCTCTTCCTTAGAATTCAGCTATCGGAAAATGCTCGCCTCTGGCGCCGCGCCGGACCGGTCAGCGGAGGCACCAGCGCCAACACAAGACGACAGACGAAAGGCACCCACGGTGGTCAGGCCTGCCACATGCGCAGTCCGATCCAGCCATGTGCTGCCAGGTAGATGCATGCGACTGATGCGACCGTCGTGTAGCTGATTGCGAGAAACAGCGCAATCGGGCCGGCCCCTGCAGAACGTCGCCAGACGCTGAAGATTGCGAGCGCCACGATCAACGGCGCAAGTGCCGACCAGACAAACAGGCCCCACGCCGCCGGGGTCTGTCGCCCGAGAAACTCCAGGTCACTGGTCTGGAACAATGCAAGCGTATAGATCGCGACTCCGGCAACAGCGTAAACCGCGACCAACGGCCAAAGCCGCATCGCAAGGCCGCCGCGCGCGGCGAGCCTTCCGCGCAGCCCGCTCCAGGCGACGAGGATGGCGTGTGGAACGCTGATCGCCAGCAACAATACGAAGGCGCCCAGGAACACGACTTTGGTCCACATTTCAAGCGCGGAAACCTGTCGATAGGTCGAGAGTCCCATTTGCAGCCGGCGTTCACCATCGCGTTCGATCAATACCAGTTCCGGGACGATCGCATCGCCTCTCTGCCACAGACCCTCGCCGATGTTTTTCCACATCGCGCCGCGAAATCTCAGGTCGCCCTGTTCGATGCTCGCGCCTTGCCACTGGGTCAGACCGATCAACCCGGCCAGCAGTTGCCGGCGCGGCGTAAGCGTCTGGAATTGTCCTTCCCAAGCCTGTGGCCGCTGCCCGGCGCCGGCAATCGACTCGACACTCAACGGCGACAGGTCCCGCTCGAGGTAGTCCCGGATGCGGCCGGCGAGGTCGAAGATCGCCTCTGACGTGGTGTTTGCCATAACGATGAATCCTGCGTCGAGGGCCGGTGCATAAGCGAACGTCGCCGCGAAACCGTCGATGCTGCCGTCGTGCCCGAAGAAGAGTGCACGCCCGCGCGGCATCACGAGGTTCCCGAGTCCGTAGCCGTGACGCAGCCCGGCCCTTGCCGCGTCACTGCTTTCGGGCGTCTCGATCCGCTCGACGGATTCGGGTGAAAGCAGCGTTACGCCGTCGAGCGTCCCGCGCCCGAGCATCAAAAGCGGCAACCGGGCGAGATCGCGCGCTGTGACATTCAGTCCTCCGCTGGGCCAACCCGGCGTATCGATGAATCGTTCTTCGGTAATCCCGTCCGGGCGATAGCTCCGGGCCAGCCTTGATTCAAGCTCCGAAGAACCCTTCCAGGTTGCTGACTTGATGCCAAGAGGTGCGGTCACTCGGCGATGCATGAAATCCTCGAAGGGCTCGCCGGCGGCGATCTCGAGCATTCGGGCGGCGACGATCGGCCCCTGGTTCGAATAGCTCGTCAGCGTTCCCGGACGCCAGCGGCTTCTAAACGGACCGAACCGCTCGACGGCCTCGGCCAGCGGCATGCCGCCGCCTTCGAGCAGGTAGTGGTGAAAAGCGATGTCGCTGAAACCCGCGGTGTGCTCGAGCAGGTGAACGAGTCGAACCGGATCGGTACGCGCCCACCGATTGTCAAGGTCAAGACTCGGGATCAGACCGACCGCCCTGGTGTCCAGGGCAATCGCTCCATCCTCGACCAGCATCATGGCGGCGATGGAGGTCAGGCTCTTGCTGATCGAACCGGCACGAAATACCGTCTGGTCGTTGACCGGACGGTCGGTGTTCCGCTCGGCCACGCCGTAGTGGCTGACCTTCACGACTTCTCCATGTTCAATAACAACGACACTGGCGCCCTGAATCGTTGAGGCAGCGAGGGTATCGTTGATCGCGCGCTCCAGTGCGTCAAGATTCTGCGGTGTGGTGCGCTCGGCAGATGCCGCACTTACCGCAGAGAAAACAAGCGCGCCGATAATCACCCAAACCTTGCGCACGAGTATGTTCATCGGATTGCGTCGACCACGAATATCGATAGTGACAATTCCTTTTGGAGGGGTGTTGTGTTGATCAAGTTTAAAGTCAAACTCGATTGGGACCGCGCGTCGTGGAGACTTGAGAATTGATACTCGATCAAGGAGCCTCCGCAATCACTGTGGCGCGTAGCGGCGGCGGGTAGCCCTCGACCGTAAGCGCGTCCTTTTCATCCAGCGCGTTGGCCAGCGAGTGAAACGACATCCATTTGGTGGCTCGTTGCTCTTCGACCGTCGTTGTCGTGACGTCGACGATTTTTGGATCTGAAAATCCTGCTTCCGCCATCCACCGCAACAACCTCGTCTTTGTTGGCAGGTGGTGCACGTTGCGCATGTTGGCGTAGCGGTCGGGCGGGTCGAGTTCGTCGTCGCCTTGGCCGGGGATGATCAGGGTTTCGACGACGGCCGTGCCTCGTGTGGACAGGTGATCGCGAACGCGCTGAAGGTGTTCGTGCGGATTCTTGCGGTGGTAAAGCACGCCCATGGAAAATACGCCGTCGAAATCGGCTCGTGCAGGAATCTGTTCGAACTTGATCGGCAGCAGAAGATGGCGCGATTCACCGGCGAAGTGTTCGATGGCGCGGTATTGGTTGTAAAACACCAGGGTTGGATCGCAGCCGACGACCTGGGCGGCGCCACCGGCAAGCATGCGCCATCCAAAGTAGCCGTTGCCGGCGCCGATGTCGAGAACGCGCTGGTCTCTCAGCTTGACGTGCGGTGCGATGCGCCCCCACTTCCAGTCCGATCGCCATTCGGTATCGATGGCAACACCCCCCAGGTCCAGGGGGCCCTTGCGCCAGGGGATAAGTTGTTCAAGGGTTTCGGTCAGGGCTTCGGAATCTTCGACTCGTTCGCCCGCGACCAGAACGCCATCTTCGATGTGCCACCCGGTTTCGACTTCAGGTAGTGCATCAAGGGCAGCCTGCCATTTCGGTAGATCGCCGTGTCGGCCGGGCTTGAGGGCCTCCTTGCACCGGCGCTCCAGAACGGCGGCCGGATCAGGATCGAAGAAGGAAAACAG
>JGI12210J13797_10405027_pt1 | contig 11060 bp, 9 predicted proteins | sample ElkSlonscriptome_3_FD_13797 | JGI IMG/M metagenome (IMG submission 13797) | reverse complement strand
AGCGAGGATCTGACCCGAGACGAGGAGGAGAAGCAGGGGGAGGGCGGCTACCCGATCTCCAACGAGCAGATCACGGCGGAGAGCTACAACAACGTCTTCAACATCGAAGAGTCACTCCTTCAGGGAGGGCTCCTCTGGATCGGCTCCGACGACGGGCTTGTGCACATGACCCGGGACGGCGGCGAGACCATCGTCAACGTGACCCCTGAGGGCGTGCCCGAGAGCATCATCAACGTGGTGGAGCCCAGCCCCCACGACCCCTCGAAGGCCTACTTCGTGGCGGCGGGCTACAAGATGAATGACTTCACGCCCTACGTCTTCCGGACCAACGACTACGGCGAGTCGTGGACCAAGATCGTGGAGGGCGTCCCCGGCAACACCTTCGCCCGGAGCATCCGGGAGGACCCGGACCGGGAGGGGCTCCTGTACCTGGGCACCGAGACGGGGATGTTCATCTCCTTCGACGACGGGGCGAGCTGGCAGGAGTTCCAACTCGATCTCCCCGAGGTGCCGGTCACGGACCTCCGGGTGCGCCAGCAGGACCTCATCATCGCCACACAGGGCCGCTCGCTCTGGATCCTGGATGACCTGACGCCGCTGCATCAGATCTCCGACGCTGTGGCCGACGCCGACGTCTACCTCTACGACCCCAGGGATCCCTACCGGGAGATCACGCCGGGCTACTACGCCGAGGGGGGACAGGGGGAGAACCCACCCCGGGGCATGCAGGTGAATTACGTCCTGGCTGAGTCCGTGGCCGAAGACGTCCCCATGGCCATGGAGATCCTCGACGACGCCGGCGCCATCGTCTTCGCTGAATACGCCCCCGAGACCCGGGAGGACTGCCCCGCCTCACCCCGGCAGCGGATGCTCTCCCGGGAGGCCGGCGCCAACCGGTGGAGCTGGGACATGCAGGTCGGGCGCTTCGCCTGCATCGCCGAGGTGACGAACACCTCCAGGAACCTGGGGGCCTACGCCGCCGAGCCCGGGCGGTATCAGGTGCGCCTCACGGTGGGGAATGAAGTCCACACCCGGGACTTCGAGATCCTGATCGATCCCCGCCTGGACGGGATTACCGCCGACCCCGTCGCGGAGTATGCGGAGCTGGACCGCCTGAGCGCCTCCCTCTTTGAAGGGGCCCAGGAGATGGAGAACGGGGTGCTGCAACTCCGGCAGGTCCGGGAGCAGATGGATCTGCTCATGGAAGCGGCTCGATCGGAGGCGGCGGCCTCGTCGGCCCCGGCCGGCGCCGATCCCTACGGCGCGGTCATGAACCAGGGCGCCGAGCTGACGGAGCGCATGGAGGAGTGGGAGTCACGCATTCTCCAGAAGTACCTTCAGACGAGCCAGAACAACTACATGTTCGAGGCCCGGCTCCTGGTGAAGTACAAGGACCTCCTCGGCCGCATGTCCGGGGCCAACATCCCCGTGACGGCCGGCGTGCGAGAGGTGACCGGTGACTACCTGGACGAATGGGCAGGCCACCGGACGGATCTGGGGGTTCTAGTGGACGACCTGAGAGAGTTCAACGAGTCGCTCCGGGCCGCCGGCCTCCCGGAGCTCTACCTGGGGGCGCCGCGGCCGATCACCTGATCGGGGCACCAACCGTCCCGAGCACGATACGCTTGGGGCGCTACACCCTTGCAGGGGCGGGCCTGCCACCCGCGGACCCGCCCTTTCCTCTGCTTCAGAGACCCCGGTCAGAGTGTATCCGCCGACCGGACCGTGAACTCGAAGTCGCCCCGGATCACATGGCCGTCCTGGGCCATGGTCCGCCACGCCACCGTGTATCGACCGGACTCGAGTCCATCGTCGAGGCTCACGTGGTGGACCGTGTGGTCGTTGGAGGCCCGGGGCTTTCCTGTGGGCACCGGCTCACCGGCTTGATCCAACAGACGGATCGAGGTCGCGTCCTCCTGAGTGCTCTGGGAGAACCACAGGCGGATCTCGGAAGGGGCCGACACGACGCTGTCCGCCGCAGGAGCCGAGCGCTCCAGACGGAGGTGGAGGGCGTGGGCGGCGTCCCCGTTCGGGACACCTGCGAACCCCAGGCTCAAGGCCAGGACGGCGGCTGCAGCGACGGCGATGGATCGGATCTTCATGGCGAGTTTCTCCTTGGGTTGGATCGATGATACACGAACGGGCGCGGTGATGGTTCGCTGATGGGCCTCGTCAGAACGGCCACTCCTCGACCCGGAGCTGCACGCGCAGGGCTCGGGGAGCGCCTGGGGTGACGTAACCCGAAGAGCGGAGCTCGACGTAGCGGATGTCGAGGAGGTTACCGATCTCCAGATCCAGAGTGCGACCGGGGCCCAGGGCGATGGAGGCGCCCAGATCCAGGACCGAGAAGGCCTGGGTGCGGACCGCCTCCTCGCCGATCGGTGTGTGTGGGCCCGTGAACTGCCAGCGCAGCGAGGCTTCGAGGCCTGGACGAATCGGGGCCGACAACGCGATGCGACCCAGGTAGTCGGCGAGCCCCGGCACCCGAAGGGCGTCGTCGGTGACCTCGGAAGGGGGGAGGTCCGGTCGCTGGAAGACGTCGTGGGGGTGGTCGTCGTGGGCATCGGCGTAGGGAGCGCTCAAACGAGCGTGATTCCAGGTCCCGCCGAGCTCGGCCCGGGCGTTGAAGGGGAGGGCCAGCGAGATGTCACCCTCCAAGCCCTGACGGATGCTCTCCCCCGCCCCGGAGCTCCGAAGGCTGATGGGATCGAACACCCGTTCGTTCTGCACGTCTACGCGGAACGCGGTGAGCCGGGCCTCCCACGATCCGCCTTCCCGGCGCACCCCCAGCTCGTGGGACCAGGCCAGGTAGGGGTCCCGGGTGGGGTCACCGATGATGCCCACGGCGCTCCGAAATCCCCGGGACGAACTGCCGAAGACGGACCAGCCGGGGTCGAACTGCCAGGCGAGCCCCACCTTGGGGCTGAGGATGACGTTGGACGCCGCCTCGAGGTCGGGCGCGTCGCCCAGATCCGAACGACTACCGTGCTGAAGCCAATCCACACGCCCACCGAGGTCCAGCGCCAAGGCCCCGAAAGACCGACGCCAGCGGGCGTAGACCGCTGCCGCCCGATGCTCGGCGTCCAAGGCGATCTCGGGATTCACCACGTCTCGATCGAGGGTGGCAGCGTGTTCGTAGCGGGCGTCGTCGGCCCGGCCCGAGAAGCCCAGGACCAGGTCTCCGCTCTGGGTCACCCGACCCAGCTCCACCTGACCTCCTACGCCCCGTCGCTCGTCCCACTCTCCCGACTGTTGAAGGACATCGGTGCCGCCTCCGTGGCTGTGCCCCGGGATGTGGAGGAAGAACGCGTAGTCCGACGCCATGCCCCAGGCCGTGGCTTGCAGCGACAGATCATCGCCGAAGCTCCTGGCGTACCGACCGTGGAGCACCGCCCGCCGGGCCTGCCCGCCGTCGGTGGCGTCGAAGGGGTCGAAGACTTCGTCGTTGAAGTCCGGAACGGTCACGAAGCCGGGGGAGGTCCAGTCGCTCCCGTACAGGGCAAAGCCACCCTCGAGCCGGCCACCGCCGACCTGCCGCCACCCTCGGAGCAGCCCGTTGGCGACCCAGTGGTCCGCGCCGTCTCGCCAGCCCTGCTCTCGGCGGCCTTCTCCGCCGATCAGCCATCCGCCCCGCGCTCCCCGTCCCCCCGTGAGCAGGCTGCCTCGAGCATCACCGAAGGTGGTGCCGCCCATAGAGGCCTCGGTGCCCTGGGCGTCGGCACGGGTGAAGACCTCGACGGCGCCGGCCAGTGCGAAGTCCCCGTACAGCGGGCTGCTGTTGCCGTGGAGGACCCGGAGGGAGCTGACGCCCGAGGGCATCAGGACATTCCAATCGGCATAGCCCTCCACGTGGCCGTGGGCCGGGAGGTTCACCGGGACCCCGTCGATCACCAGAAGTACGTCCGACGAGTGGTCCGAATTGAAGCCTCGCATGACCACGTTGGAGGCGTAGCCCGGACCCTGACCCTGATCGTGGACCTCGAGTCCACCCACCTCTCTCATGAGGAGGTAGGGGTCCGCCGACTGGGCCCGGCGAAGGTCCACCGGGTCGATGGTCAGGGCTCCGATGGGCGGTGGCGCCGACCGCTCCCGGGCCACGGCGACCTCCAAGGGCGGAAGGATGTAGCGGACCGTATCGCCGCGGGTCGAGTCTTGGGGTTCCTGGGCGAAGGTCGGTTCCGCCGTGAGCAGGCCGGTCAGCGCCACTGCGACCAGGGCCAGGCCGACCGGCGCCAGGTCGACCGACGCTGGACCCACGGGGATGAGCCTCACCCCCGGCACCGCCCTCACGAGCCTCCCTCCAGATTCTCCACCGGTGACCCGGCCGGGCTCGAGTTCGCCGACCGTGGGGGCCACGGGTTCGAGAACCGGGGATCGGTGATGAAGGCGGAATCGGTGAGAGCCTCCAGGAAGTCCAGGACGCCCCGGCGCTCCTCCGGCGTCAGGGTGAAGCCCTTCACGAAGCCGCTCTTGAAGGGGTTCTCGCTCCCGACGCCGGCGAAGGGGCCCTCCGTGACGGTCCTTCCGCCCGCAGCGTAGTGGTCCAGCACTTCGTCCAACGTCGCCACGCTCCCGTCGTGCATGTAGGGGGCGGTGAGGGCGATGTTGCGCAGGGTCGGGGCCTTGAACCGCCCCATGTCCTCCTCCCGGAAGGTGAACTGCTGCAAGCCGGTGTTCTGGGACGGGTAGGCCCCCTCCCCGTCCAGGTTGTAGAGCCCCGTGTTGTGAAATTCGATCTCGGCAGAGCTCTTCCCCTCGTGATCGAAGGTCCCGGTGAAGCCGAGGCCCCCATGGCAGTGGAAGCACTCCAGACGCTCCGAGAAGAAGAGGGCCTGCCCCAGACGGGCCGATTCGGATAGCGCGGTCCGGTCCCCGCGCCGGAATCGATCCACGGGAGCGTCGCCGGACACGAGGGTCCGCTGGAACGCGGCGAGAGCCCGAGTGAGCGTCTCCACCGAAAACGGATCCGCCCGGTCCGGGAAGGCCGTAGGGAAGAGATCCTGATAGACCGACTCGGCCCTGAGGCGCTCCAGGAGCTCGTCCTCCTGCCCCGAAAGCCCAAGCTCCACCGGATCCTCTCCGAAGAGGGGCGTGAGGGATTGGTGAGCCAGGTCGGTCTCGTTCGGGTTGGCCCAGTTCAGCACCGGCTGGTAGCCGACATTCGTCAGGCTCATGCTGTTCCGGGGATGCATATCGTCGGTGGAGCCCAGCGCCACCGCCAGTCCGTCGGTGAAGGCCAGGCTCTGTCGATGACACGAGGCGCAGCTCTGGGACTCGTTCCCCGAGAGACGACGGTCGTAGAACAGGTGGCGGCCCAGCTCCACCTTGGCTGCCGTCATCGTCTGTCCCTCCGGCACACGGGGCGCCGGGAACCCCTCGGGAAGCCGCCAGTCGAAGGTCGCTACATCCCCGCTCGCCGGGGCTTCAGGCCCAAGCATCTCGTCGCCACCACACGCCCCCGAGGACCCGATGAGGGCCACGGCCAACGCCGCGACCCCCACCCGATCCACGAAGGAACGGGAGAGTCCCCTGTTCACGCCTGACCTCAGCGGATGGAGAAGAAACTCTGGCCCGTGGAGACGCTGCCCTCGTAGTCCAGACCGAAGGCGTTCATCACGGCCGGGCACTGAGGATCGCCGGGGAAGGACATGCAACCCTTCGCGCCCTCGTTCTGCGTCAGGTCCGCCCCGGCCAGGAGCGCGCCGTAGTCCGCCACGATCTCCTCGGAATCCAGGTCGAATCCGGTCAGGGTGATCGTCGGACGGTGAGTGTTGGCGCAGGAGGTGGCGGGCGTAGTGGGGTCACCCGTGGGCTCGCACCCGGTGCTTCCGAGGTGAACGAACCATCCCTCTGGCTGCTCCGCGGAGGTGTGGTCGATGCGGGCGAACTTGTATCCCGCGTTCCAGGACCAGAAGAGCCCCGTGAGGTCCAGAGGTGCCGCCGCCGTAGTCTGATCGGCGTGGTTCATGGTCTCGGGTACGCCCAGCGTAAAGCGGATTCCCGTGTAGTTTCCGGCCTCCACGCTACCCTCGACGACGGCCCGGGTCGCGGAGGTGCCGTTCACGCAGGGCCCGGAGCCGTCCTCGAAGTCCAGAAGGGCCAGTCCGTCCCGTTGCCAGACGCCGTCGTCCGTCAGGGTAACCGGGCGCTCCGTGCCGTCGGCTTGCAAGAGGGTGACGTCGTGGACGTAAAGGCGAAAGTCGACGGGGGTGATGGTGGTGTTGCTGGTCCCGACCGCGGCGTAGGTCTGACCGCAGGCGAAGGGCGCCCCGTTCACGGCGGCGGCGAAGGGGATGGACACATCGATGGGGCCCACGGGATCGGTGGGATCGTCGTCACAGGCGGCGACAGCGAGGGCAAGAACCGCGGCCGTCGCGGAGAATCGGGTCAAGCGTGCAAAGGTGTTCATGCGAATGCTCCCCCTGGGGAGATGGGGTTCGTTGAGCCGTACCCGAGCGGAGGTCCGTCGGGGTGTGGCGTCGCGAGTGCACTGCGGAAAGCACGCTCCGCTCCGGCTTCCAACGTCTGGGAAGGCCGCGAGAGAGGTGCTTCGGTCAGATGCTGGTGACCGGCGCAGGCGAGGGGGGAGCGTTCGCGAAGGGGAGGAGGAAGGCCGGAGGGGCCGGGAGGACCGCCACGCCCATACGGGCCGGTCGGACCATCCGGTCTACGGATTCGGCTGTCTCGACGGTAGCGATCGGGCCCGGAAGGAAGGTCGCGCCGGCGTTCTGGCAGCACAGGCCGCAGTTGCCCTCACAGCCCCCGCAGGAGTGATCCTGGTCGTCTCCGGCGCCGTCGTCCATCGAGGCAGACCCTGGGGCGGCACCGTGGGGATCGGGCCCATGATCGGCGACCTCATGGCTGTGCATGACCTCGACCTCATGCCCGGCGTGGGCGCCCACCGCCTCGTGCGCGGCGTGACCATCCTCTGCTTCATGCACTGCATGGCCACCTTCACCGCCGAGGCAGCAGGGATGGATAAACCCCGAGAGCACGAAAATCTGCAGAAGCAGGGCCAAGCTCAGGGCACCGTGGCGGCGGATCGAAGGACGCATGATTTCGGAAGATAATGCCACGCCGCCGGATCGCTCAACAACGTCCGGCGAAGGCTCTCTGGAACGGCGCGGATCGTGTCCTCACAAGGCGTTTCCGTGACGGACGCCGCCTCACCACGCAGGTTGGCTGCGGTGTCGACGCTGCCGCGCTGGAACCCGCTGACGATGCCCCGGCCACAAGCCGTCGGGGGAAGCGCGAGGACGGCCGGAACGCTCGAGACCCTCCTGGCTCCGCGTCGCTCTTCGTCGGACGCCGCGATAGCGGGAGGGCACGGCCCTCATCGCCCTCAGGCGGTGGGGGCCGCTCTTCTGCCGTCCCGGGTCAGACGGGGATCGTCCTCTGATCCCTGCCCGGGCCTCGAAACCAGCGCCAGAGCCACCCCACACCGTACGACAGCAGCCCGGCGATCAGGCCTGTCACGGCGGCCTCCGTGAAGATGGGACCGAACGCCCCTGGGTGGACCCGATAATCCACAACGGCGGTCAGGACGCCCAGAAGCGTTGAGACCACCCAGCGCTTCTGGGCTCTGGAGACGATCACCAGGGCGGCGGTGGCCGAGCCTGCGATGAGCCCGGTCTGGGCCGCCACGAGCCAGTGACCGGTCGTCACGACGAGCAGGTTCGCCTGGGTCATGGCGATCAGACACGCCACGGTACTCTCAGCGGTGTTCTCCACGAATGGGAGCCAGCGTCGACGGCGCATGGGGGCGGGGTGAGGTTGCACGGTGATGGCGTTCGATCAGGACAAGGCCCGATCCGCCCGTAGGGTTCCCGGCCCCTCGCGTGGACAGGATGGCATCAGGAGGCGAGAGGCACCACACTACGATCCACGTCGTTCGAATGGACCGGGCACCCTCGGAGAACTTCCCATGCGCTGCAGCCACCGCACCCCGACGATACTGATGTGCGCCGCCGCGACCCTGTTCGGCGCCCCGACCCCCTCCGCCCTCCATGCCCAGGACGGGGCGCCGTCGTCGGAGGTCCGGGACCGGATCCAGCGGGAATGGGCGGTGAAGCTCGACAAGCTGGAGACAACGCTCCAGAACCACATGCGGGCCAACGACGTGGACATGTGGTTGATCCTGAGTCGCGAGAACGATCCCGACCCTGTGGTGCGGCTCTTCGGGGACTACTGGAGCACCTGGGCGGGGCACCGGAACGCCTTCATCTTCCACGACCCGGGCGGGAACCAGCCCCTGGAGCGGATCATTCTCGGCACCCACATCCGGGGGCACGTCCTACCCTTCTTCCCGGATACGCCCGGGGCCGGGCACGGCTACGGGCAGGAGGGCCTGGCGCCTCACCTCCGGGACTACATCCGGGCCCGGAATCCCGAGGTCATCGCCATCAATCGTTCTCGGACGGTCACCATGGCCGACGGGCTCTCCCTGGAGGGGTATCAGTACCTGGTGAACGCGCTCGGGCCGGAGTACACCGCTCGATTCGTGTCCTCCGAGCCACTGCTCATCGACTACGTGTCCCACCGGACTCCAGATGAACTCGACATCAGCATCGAGGCGTCGTGGATCACCTGGAACATCCTGAAGCGGGCCTTCTCCAACGAGGTGATCACCCCGGGAGTGACGACCAACGAGGACGTCTACTGGTGGCTGCTGCAGCAGGTCGCGGACCAGGGGCTGGAGCTCAACTTCTCTCCCTCGGTCACGGTCCACCGGCGGGGCAGCCGTTCCTTCGGCGTCCACGAAAACGAAGTCATCCAGCCCGGTGACATGCTCCACGTGGACTTTGGGATCCAGGTCATGGGGATCGGTACGGATCAACAGAAGCAGATCTACATCCTCCGGCCCGGGGAATCCGAGCCCCCGGCGGGGCTCCAGTCCCTCTTCGCCCAGTCGAAGCGCATGGCAGAGATCATCTCCGAGGAGCTCCAGCCCGGTGTGCAGGGGCGGGAGGTGAAGGCTCGAGCCGAGGCCCGGGGGCAGGAGGAGGGCATCACCAACCTCGTGTACTCCCACGCCCAGGGGAGCTGGGTCCACGACGCTGGTGCCTGGGCTATCGCCGACTGGCCGGAGCGCTACGGGGACCATCCCCGGGAGCCCGTTCGCCCCACGGAGTTCTGGTCCGTGGAGTATTCTGTCAGCGGTGCCGTCCCGGAGTGGGACGGGCAGTCACTCTCCATGGGCCGTGAGGAGGACGGCTGGGTGGGGGCCGACGGCACCTTCCGCTGGATGAGCGGTCCTCAGCTCGAGCTGTGGACGGTGCGGAGCTTCGGGCCAGGAGAGCGACCCCGGTCTTGAAGACGCCAGGGTCCCTCACGAAACCTTGGTGGCCGCGTCCCCTCCGGCGGCGCCTGCGAACCGCCACGGGGGTGTGTGGTCGCCCTGCTCCGATCAACCGCTGGCCGTGGCCGCCGTCGTCGCCGCCGTGGTGGCGGCCATCACAGCGACCATCGCCGCCTCGGCCGCCTCTATGGCCGCTTCCGTCGCCTCGGCACCGGCACCGGCTTCTGGCTTGATGGCCTCGAGGCGCGCCTTCCGGGCCTTGAGCTCCTTGGCCGAGTAGAGGGCGCGAAGCACGCCGGTAGAGCGGGCCAACTGGACGAGGAGGGCGGTCCTGGGGGCGACCACGGCATCGGGCTCCTCGATCGCCTCCCGGATCCTCGTTATCAGCTCCCGCTCCGGGCCGGCGTCCAGCGTCGGGAAGACGCGGCGCTTGAAGATGAGGAGGACCGACTCCTCGTTCTCCCTGAGGATCCCCTGGCGGCAGAGGGCCACGGCGGTCCGATTCCGGAGATCTTTGATCCGGGACAGGGAGCCGACCGTGGACTGCGGATTCCCCCGCCGCTTCGCGTCGACCAGCTTCCGCAGACCCTCGTCCAGGACCGGATCCCCGAAGGTGGCTCGACTCACGACGGTGACCAGCGGTCGTCCTTTGCGACCCTCGGGCCGCAACTCCACCCGACCCTCCAGGAGCAGCTCGCCGAGCAGGGCTCCACCGAGGCCGATGCTGAGCATCCGTCCGAAGGCGATGGTCCCCTTCTCGTCGTGGAGGGCCAGGAGGAGCAGTTCGTGATGGAGGCGAAGTCCGTTGTGCATGGTGGGATCGCTGGGATTCGGAGGGTCGCTGATCTTCTGGACACACCTGGTACGAGGGCAGCCCGTGGTTCCTTTAATCGCGGCCCTTCCCGTGTCCTCAGCCGCCGGCCGCCCCCTCCCCTTCCAGAAGATTCTCCTCACCGCTCCGGACACGGTCTTCCTCGATCTGTCGGTCTACGGCATCGTCGGGAGACACGTCCTCCTGTTCGCCGCGCACGTCGCGGGCCTCGAAGTCCGGCGCCAGAACCTCCTCGCCGCCGCCGGCGTCGTCGGCTTCCGACACCACGACGTCCCCCCCTCCGGCCATCCGGACGATGTACTCCGGCGAGGGCAGGGAGACCCCGGCGGCCTCGAGGCGCCGTTTGACCAACCGGATGGCCTCGGATCGGACCCGTCCGAAATCCGCCTCCCGTTGATCCACCCACCCCATGAACCGGACGGTGACCCAGGAATCGCCGAGGTTGACGACGAGGGCCTCCGGAGGCGGGTCCGCAAGGACACCGTCCATCTCTTCCATAACCTCGATCCCTGCGCGTCGGGCCACCGCGAGGTCGTCCACCGGCCCTACCCCCGCATCGAATTCGAAGCGTCGCTTGGGGTTCCTGGAGTAGTTGAGGAGGGGATTGCGGAAGACGGTGGCATTGGGCAGCCGAACGTGGTTTCCGTCCAGCGTCATGAGGATCGTCTCCCGGGGCGTCAGCCGGACGACCTTACCCTCAAAGGATTCCACCACGACGTGGTCGTTCTTGTCGAAGGGCTGACGCAGCGCCAGGAGGAGCCCGGAGAGGTAGTTCTGGACGATGTCCTGGAAGGCGAACCCCACGGCGAGGCCCGCGAGACCCGCGGTCCCGGCCACCGCGCCGACCAGAGCCGTCGCCTCCAGAAGGTCGAGGGCGATGAGCACCCCGGCCAGGACCACGGCGGTCTGAATGAAGCGACCGACCAGAGT
>JGI12210J13797_10040972_pt1 | contig 11060 bp, 9 predicted proteins | sample ElkSlonscriptome_3_FD_13797 | JGI IMG/M metagenome (IMG submission 13797) | reverse complement strand
CCAGCCCGTTGAAGCTGTCGTCATCGCTGCTGGCGACCGAATAATCTTCATAGCGGTAGTCCAACCCGATGATGCGGCGCCAGCCATGGGCGTTCTCGATCGACTGGGCCACGCTGAGCTTGAACAGGTCGCCCTCGCGGGTAGCCGTGTCGAAGGCGTAGAATTCCGGGCGGATCACGAAGTAGTCCCGCACCGGATTGCGCACCGGGATACGATACTCTCCGACCAACGACTGCTCGACCTGCGAGATCTCGATCTCCGCCTTGCCGTAATGACCGTGGCGCCCAATGTATCGCCGCCGGTAGTCCAGGCTGACGCGCGGTCCCACGTCGGTTGCGTAGCCGACACCCACCCGATAGACATTGGGCTTGTTGCGGGTCGCAATGACGTCGATCGGGACCCTACGGTTGGGCCCGACCTGCTCGCGCTGGGGCCGGATCTCCACATTGTCGAAATACTCTGTCGCGATCAGACGGCCCTGAAGCTGCAGCAGACGCTCGGGATTGTAGACCACACCGGGCTCGAAGCTGACATACTTCTGCAGGAACCCATCGGTCAGCAGGTCCTGATCGAAGCGGACCTTACCGAGATAGTACTGCTCGCCGGTCTCGAGATGGAACGCGATGATGGCCTCGTAGGCGACCGGATCGATCAGCACCTGATGGCGCGCCAGATCGGCAAAGAGATACCCCTCTTCCGACGCTGCATTGACGATGCGATTCTTGGCCTTCTCGTACTCGGAATGGATCAGCGCGTCCCCGACCTGCATCGGGAACCGCGCCGGGAAACGTGGATTATCGGCACCGGGCCCCGTGATGCGATAGTCGATGCGCCCGATCTCGACCGGTTCGCCTGGGTCGACCGCAAAGCGCGCGACCCAGGTACCCTCGGCGGTCTCCGGCTCGCTCAGACTGGAATCGATCTCGACCCGATAGAGGCCGAACGGCGCGAGCGCCTCGCGGATCTGCTCGGGCGCGCGTCGGTAGAGGGCGCGCAGCCGCTGCGGCGTCATCGACTCGTCTTTGCGCTCCTGATAGATGCCCAGCAGCGCGAGCACGTTGTCGCGCCGCTGACCCTCGAGGCCAGTGACCTCGACGTCCAGTGCGAGCCCGGATGCCACCAGCGGGAGCGTTGCCAGAATCAGAACGCCGAGGGCGAAGCCCGCGAGACTGTTCCGCGCGCCGCGGCGCTTGGATTCTGCCACCGGAATCAGCGAGCCGGCCGCCTCAGGCCGCCAGCTCGGTCTCCATATAGCGAGCGGCCCCGTAGAGCGGCGTGTGGGGATCGAGGATCGCATGCACCGGGATACGCTCCATCAGAACGCGCATCCGTCCCTTGTCCCGGAAGCCATCGATGAAGCCGGTGCCCTGCAGCAGCGCGAGATTCTTCGGGGCGATCCCGCCTCCCAGATAGACCCCGCCCATCGCCATGTGCTTGAGCGCCGTGTTGCCGGCTTCACGCCCATAGAGCACGGAGAACAGCTCCATGGCCTCTTGACTAATGGCGTGCCCGCTCTCTGCGGCCTCGGCCACCGCTGCGGCGATGTCGCCGTCGCTGCGTAGCGCCTCCGCCACCGCAGGCGGATGGACCGCCTTGTGCCACTGGGCGAGGAACTCATAGATGTTGCCGATCCCCATGCCGGAGACGACCCGCTCCCAACTGACCCGCCCGACCCGCTTCTGGAGATGATTGAGGAGCGCAAATTCCCGTTCGTCGGTGGGCGCGAAGTCGGTGTGCCCGCCTTCGGTCGCAAACGCGCGATGTCGCAGGCCGTCCCAAAACATGCCCGCCTCGCCGAGCCCGGTGCCGGCCGCGACCACGCAGCCATTGCCCACCGCGTTGTCGGCGCCCCGCTGGATCACCGCCAGTTCGTTGCTCGTGAGCGCCGGCACGCCCCATGCGACGGCCTCCAGATCGTTCAAGAGCCCGACCCGTTCGAAGCCGAGATTCTTCTGCAACGCAGCCGCGTCGATCTGCCAAGGTAGGTTGGTCGTTTTACTGCGGCCCGCGACGACAGGCCCGGCGACGGCAAACGCGGCGATCTCACACTCGCAACCGGTCTCATCGAAGAATGTGGTGACGATCTCCCCCAGCGAGACCGATTTACGACTCGGGTAGCGTCGGTGCAGCTCAAGCGTCACTCCATCACCTAGGACCTCTGCAATCCCCAGCCCGGTCTTCGTGCCGCCGATATCGCCGACCAAAACACGCATGATTCTCTCTCCAAACTAGGCGAAGCGACCTCAGACGAGACGCCCGGCCGCCGTGCAAAGATGATAGCAGCGAGCGCGGCCTTCGGCCGCGCTCGTGGGCCCTTCAGGGGGGGCGTGGAGCGCTCAGCGCGCGCCGGGTCGCAGCGAGTCGAAACGAAAGGGCGCCGCCAGAAGCCGCCCGGGGTAATGCAGCAGCACGCGGGCCTCCCAGGTCATCCGGCCACGCACGCACACCGGCAGCATCCCTTGCCCCGTCCAGCGGCTCGGCGCGCTCGACACCCATTCGCCAGGGTCCAGCCGATTCTCCAGGACCCGGCTCCTGTCTAACGGATTTTCGGTGACGCGACTGCCGTCCGGGTGATCTCCGGTAGTCTGATCTCCGTCTGCCCGCCCGCCCGGGTGCGGTGCCCCGTCACGCTGCAACGGAGCGCGATTGAAGCCCATGTCCATATCCACACCCGCGAAATCGATCTCGACGCGCTGCGGCGGCGGCAGGTTCCGGAGGGTAACCTGGAGCTGGAGCGGATGCACGGCCGGGATGCCGCGTGGCTCGATCGCGAGCGTGACGTTTCCACCCGACACAAACGGGACCGAGCAGGGCCCTGCCCGCAGGTCGCAGGCCGGCACCAGCGGTGCGCGGTCGCTGACCGGCGGATGCAGCAAGGGCCACGCCCTGAACGCTGCCACGCCGATCACGGCAACGGCCAGCGCCGCAGCAACGCCCCACAGCAATGGGGCCTGCCAGGCACGGGCGGCCCGGGGCGACGCCGCAGGGGGCATCTCAGTGGAATCGGAGCTCGCTTGACTCGAAGGAGTCAGGTTCAGGTGAACAGCGTCAACACACCGGTATAACCGTACAACCGATTCTGCGAGACCTCACCGTTGGCATAGAACCCAACCAGCGGGAAGTCGCCGAGCTCGTCGCGGATCTGCTTGAGCTCCTGCGAGTCGTCACCGAACAGATTGGCGCCTCGCCCGAGACAGGACACATAGATCCCACCGCGCGGAGGCCCGCTGAGCCGTCCCTTCAGATTGCTCAGCATCCGCGACAGATCCTCCCGGGCGGTGTCGCCGTCGCGGCGGCAGAACATCAGTTCCTGCCCTCTTTCGACGAGGTCGCCGATGCCGATCAGACGCTTTTCCATGTCGACGCCGATCAGATTGCGCACCAGATAGTCCCCGGTATCGGAGCCGGGAATCGGCAGCCCGGCGAAGATGTAGCCGCCGACCCGCGAGATATCACGCGCTAGGACATCCCCGATATCCTCCTTGAACACATCCAGCGCCGGCCGGCCGTCGAGCTCGACGATGACGTTGCGCTGGCATTGCGTGATCCGGCGGTGCGGCCCGATCGGCGAGCAGCCCTGTGACAGCGCGGTCTGCACCCCGGCCGCGTCGGTGAACATCACCCCCGAAAGCCCTCCTTGGGTCGGTTCGTCCGCCACCACGCGCGCATTGGTGTGGCTGCTCGCGAGGCCTCCGACCAGGAACCCTGTCACGGTGCGCTCGGCGAGCTGGCGGATCAGACTCTCCGTCAGCGGGTTCGCCGGGTCGGCATGCACCAGGCCCATGTACGGCTGCGCGCTGCCGAGCCAAGCGCGGTGCGCACTGTCGAAGCCGTCCAGGTCTTTGACGATCGAGGGGAAGACCAAGAATTCGTCGTCCCGGAAGTCGGCCACCATCGCGGCGATTGCAGGACGCTCGTAGTATTCGACGCCAGTCGCGCAGATCCCGATCCCGACGGCCCCGACCCAGTGCTCGACGTCCGTCGCATCGCGCAGAGCATCCAGGATCGCGTCCAGATGCGCGTTGATCGCATCGCTGACATAGAGGAAGCCCAATCGGCCGGATACGGAACCGAGAGCCCCGATGACGCGGTCGAGCGCCAGATTCCAGTCCTCGTCGGCCGCATGAGCGAAGGGAAATGGGTGCATAGAATCAGTGCGAGCACGGAGCAATGAAACGTTTGGGCAGGCCTGAGGCCGCAGCCGCGTTAGACCTCGGCCAAATCGCCCTTCTCTTGCAGCCAAGCGCGCCGATCGGCGGCGCGCTTCTTGGCCAACAGCATATCCATCAAGGTGGCGCTTGCATCCCCAGGCTCAACCGTCAGTTGCACCAGGCGGCGGGTATCGGGGTGGATCGTCGTCTCACGCAGCTGCTGCGGATTCATCTCGCCGAGGCCCTTGAAGCGCTGCACGCTCACCTTGCCCTTGAGCATCTCGGCCGCAATCCGGTCGAGCACGCCGCGCCGCTCGGCGTCGTCGAGCGCGTAGAACACTTGCTTGCCGACGTCGATCCGAAACAGCGGCGGCATCGCGACATAGACATGTCCAGCGGCGACCAGTCGCGGAAAGTGCTTCAGGAACAGCGCACAGAGCAGCGTGGCGATGTGGGCGCCGTCGGAGTCGGCGTCGGCGAGGATGCAGATCTTGCCGAAGCGCAGGCGCGACAGATCGTCGCTGCCGGGATCGACACCGATCGCGACGGCGATATCGTGCACCTCCTGCGACCCCAGCACCTCGGCGGGATCAACCTCCCAGGTGTTCAGGATCTTGCCGCGCAGCGGCATGATCGCCTGGAACTCGCGGTCGCGCGCCTGTTTCGCCGAGCCGCCAGCGGAATCACCTTCCACCAGAAACAGCTCGCTTCTGGCCGGATCGGTCGCCGTGCAGTCGGCGAGCTTTCCGGGCAGCGCGGGCCCTTGCGTCACCCGTTTGCGGGTGACCGCCCGCCCGGCGCGCAGCCGCGCCTGCGCGGCCCCGATCGCGATCTCGGCGATGCGCTCGGCGTCGGCGACATGCTCGTTGAGCCAGAGACTGAAGGCGTCCTTCACGACGCCGGAGACGAACGCGGCGCACTCGCGCGACGACAGCCGCTCCTTCGTCTGGCCGGAGAACTGCGGGTCCGCGAGCTTCACCGACAACACCCAGCTCGCGCGAAGCCAGACATCATCTGGCGCGAGCTTAACACCGCGCGGCAACAGGTTGCGAAACTCGCAGAATTCGCGCACCGCCTCGGTCAGCCCGGTGCGAAAGCCGTTCACATGGGTACCGCCCTGCACCGTCGGGATCAGGTTCACGTAGCTCTCGGTGACCGGATCGCCCGCCTCCGGGAGCCAGGTGATGGCCCAGCTCGCGGCCTCCGCCTGTGACTCCAGGGCGCCGATGAAGAGCGCATCGGGCACCCGTTCAGCGTCGCCCAGTGCCTCGCTGAGATAGTCGCGCAGGCCATCGGCATAGCACCATTGCGTTTCTTCGCCGGTGTTCTCGTCGCGGAAGCGCACCTCGAGCCCCGGGCAGAGCACCGCCTTCGCGCGGAGCAGATGCGTCAAAGGCCGCACCGACACCTTCGGCGAGTCGAAGTAGCGCTCATCGGGCCAAAAGCGCAGCCGCGTTCCACTGACTCCACGACCCACACGGCCGATCTCCGCGAGATCCGAAGTCTTGTCGCCCCCCTCGAACGCCATGCGGTACTCCTTGCCGTCGCGGCGGACCCAGACCTCGAGCTGCTTCGAGAGCGCGTTCACCACCGAGACGCCGACGCCATGCAATCCGCCAGCGAAGCGATAGCTGCCGGCTGAGAACTTGCCGCCGGCGTGGAGCTTCGTGAGGATCACCTCGACCCCGGGGAGTCCCTGCTGAGGATGGACGTCGACCGGCATGCCGCGACCATCGTCGCCGACTTCGATCGAGCCATCCTGATAGAGAGTCACATCGATCCGACTCGCCTTGCCGACCAGTGCCTCGTCGACGCTGTTGTCGATCACCTCCTGGGCAAGGTGATTAGGCCGCGTGGTGTCCGTGTACATGCCCGGGCGTTTGCGCACCGGGTCGAGGCCGCTGAGGACCTCGATCGACGAAGAATCGTAATTACCGCTCATGCGGGGCGGGGTGCTCCTGCGTAAAGGATCGCGTCGTGGGCCTCATCTCCGCGCCCAACCTCGGGCAGCAACGGCTCGCCCGCGACGCTGGGCTGCGTTGACCGGCCAAAGCCGGCTACGGTACCGTAGAGTCAAACCGCTGTTCAATTGCCGTATGACCGACGACACCATTGCAGATCCCAATCAGTTCGAGGACTCGCTGCAGGCGCTGGAGGCGATCGTCGATCGGCTCGAGCAGGGCGACCTGACATTGGAGGCCTCGCTCGAGGCATTCGAGCGCGGCGTTCGCCTCAGTCGGGGCTGCCAGCAGGCGCTCGATCAGGCCGAGCAACGAATTCGGATCCTGACCGAGCCAAGCGCTGACGCCGATCCGGAAGATTTCTCGGCGCTCAAGGAATCGCCGAGTTCCACGGCGGCCCTCACGACCTCAACGATCTCGACACCGAGCCACGGCTCCGAACCCGAAACGGGCGGCCGTGCCGACGCCCAAACCCATCCCACCGTGGACCGAGACTCGGGGTTGGCCTAGCCGCGTCGGCACCGAAGCGCGTCGGCAAGGGCAGCGTGCTGCCGTCGACCCCGCGCCATACAACCGTCCCGGCTAGGCGACTCGCCGCCCGGGCAGCGTCACCATCGATTTCCCTACGAACACCGAACTGTTGTCAGATCACCGGCCATGCAAGACGCGTCACGCCTGCAATCCTTCTTCGCCGCGTGCCAAGCGCGCGTGGAGGCCACCCTGGAACGGGTGCTCCCCCCGGCCGAGCAGCCACCGATCGGACTGCACCAGGCGATGCGCTATGCGGTGCTCGGCAGCGGCAAGCGGGTGCGCCCGACATTGGCCTATGCGGGTGCGCAGGCGTTGGGGATTCCTGAGCAGCGCGTCGACGCCGGATCGGGCGCGATCGAGCTGATCCACGCCTACTCGCTAGTCCATGACGATCTGCCGGCGATGGATGACGACGACCTGCGGCGTGGCCGACCGAGCTGTCACAAGGCCTTCGACGAGGCGACCGCAATCCTGGTCGGCGATGCATTGCAGACGCTGGCATTCGCGACCCTGGCCGAGGAGCCGATGGAGGGCGTGGACGACGGCGCCCGTGTCGCGATGATCGCGGCGCTCGCGCGCGCATCCGGGTCTATTGGCATGGCCGGCGGTCAGGCGCTCGATCTCGAGTCCGAGGGCATCGAGCTTGACCTCGTGATGCTCGAGAATATCCACATCCACAAGACCGGCGCGCTGATCAGGGCTAGCGTACAGATGGCATCGCTCGCCTGTCCCGGGCTCGAGCCGCAGCGATCGGCCGCGCTCGACCACTACGCGAAATGCGTCGGGCTGGCGTTCCAGATCCAGGACGATCTTCTCGACGTCGAAGGCGACACCGCCGTGATCGGCAAGCAGAGCGGAGCGGACGCCATCCATGAGAAGGCGACCTACCCGTCGCTGATGGGGGTGAGCGCCGCGCACGAGGCGGCCAACGATCTCATCGACGACGCGCTGCGCAGCCTCGAGCCGTTCGGCGAGGGCGCCGAGCCGCTACGCTGGATTGCCCGCTATATCGTGAGCCGCGACCGGTGAGGGACCGCCGAACGCGGCCTGAGGCACATCGCGCGCTGTGCTCCGAGCCCGCGCCGCGGTCACTCACGGCCGCGACACGGTGAAGGACAGGCTCTCCCGGCCCCCGCCGATCCGTCACGCTGCAGAGTTTTTATGCAAGAAAAGGTTGTCATCAAGGATCTCTACAAGATCTTCGGGCCGGAGCCGGAGGAAGCGCTCGCGCTGTTGGATCAGGGCCTCTCGAAGGACGCGATCTTCGAGCGGACCCGCACGACGGTCGGCGTCCAAAAGGCCGATTTCAGTATCTACGAGGGCGAAGTCTTCGTGGTAATGGGCCTGTCGGGGTCAGGGAAATCGACCCTGGTGCGCATGCTCAACCGTCTGATCGAGCCGACCCGCGGCGAGGTCATCGTCGACGGCACCGACATCACCAAGATGAGCAAGAAAGAGCTCATCGAGGTACGACGCAGCACCATGAGCATGGTGTTCCAGTCGTTCGCGCTGCTGCCGCACAAGACCGTCGCCGAGAACGCCGCCTTCGGGCTGAACGTTTCCGGCGCCAGCAAGTCCGAACAACGCGAGCAGGCGCAGCGCGCGCTGGAGACGGTTGGCCTCGCACCCTACGCGGACAGTTACCCGGACGAGCTCTCCGGCGGGATGAAACAGCGCGTGGGTTTGGCGCGGGCGCTCGCAACCGAGGCACCGATCCTGCTGATGGACGAGGCATTCTCCGCACTGGACCCGCTGATCCGCACCGAGATGCAGGACGAGCTGGTGCGGTTGCAGCAGACCGAGGCCCATACCATCGTCTTCATCTCGCACGATCTCGACGAGGCGATCCGCATCGGCGATCGAATCGCGATCATGGAGGGCGGCGCGATCGTGCAGATCGGTACCCCGGAGGAAATTGTCACCAAACCGGCCAACGACTATGTGCGCTCGTTCTTCTACGGCGTCGACGTCAGCAAGGTCTTCAACGCCGGCGATATCGCGTCGAAAGGCATGCTGGCTGTCTTCGAGCGCACGGGCGTCAACTTGCACGCCGCACTCGCGCAGTTGCGCGACCACCGCAGCGATGTCGCGGTCATCATCGACCGCGGCGGACAGTACCGCGGGCTGGTGACCGTCAACAGCCTCGCCGCAGCGGCCGCGAGCGCCAGCCCCGCATGGGAAAACGCCTTTCTCAAGGACGTCGAGCCGGTGGCCGCCGACATGGAGCTCTCCGAGGTCCTGACCCGCGTCACCGCGAGCGAACGCCCGCTCCCGGTCCTCGATGAGGATCAACGCTATCGCGGTGTCGTCGACAAGACCATCTTGCTGCATACCTTGGACAAGACGAGCTGAGCCATGGCAAACGGCATGCCGGAATTTCGCATACCGATCGGCGACTGGGTCGCCGATGGAGTCGACTGGATCCAGATCAACCTCACCGGGATGCTCGACGCCATCTCTGAGGCATTGGAGCTGGTCATCGATTCGTTCGAGGGGGGCCTCCAGGCCGTCCCGCCTCTGCTCCTCGCCGCCATCATCGTGCTCGTCGCCACTTGGCGCGTCGGCTGGCGATTCGGGCTGTTCTCGATCGCGGCGATGGTGCTGCTCTTCGGGATGGGAATCTGGCCCGAGACGATCTCCACGCTCGCGCTCGTCATCGCGTCGAGCCTGGTCGCGCTGATGATCGGCATCCCGATCGGCATCGCGATGGCGCGTCACGATCCGGTCGAGGCCGTAGTAAGGCCGGTGCTCGATTTCATGCAGACGATGCCACCGTTCGTCTACCTGATCCCGGCCGCGATCTTCTTCGGCCTCGGCAAGGTCCCCGGCTCGATCGCGACGCTGATCTTTGCAATGCCCCCGGCGGTGCGCCTGACAAACCTCGGCATCCGCCAGGTCAGCGAGGAGCATGTCGAGGCCGGCAAGGCGTTCGGCTGCACTAGCCATCAACTGCTGTTCAAGGTCCAGCTGCCGCTGGCGATGCCTTCGATCATGGCCGGGATCAATCAGACCATCATGCTGGCCCTATCGATGGTCGTCATCGCGTCGATGATCGGCGCCGGCGGCCTCGGCAACACGGTGCTGACCGGCATCCAACGCCTGGACGTCGGCCTCGGCTTCGAGGGGGGCCTCGGCGTCGTGCTGCTCGCCATCCTGCTCGACCGCATCACCCAAAGCTTTGGTAGGGTCGGTCGCGGTGCCTCGACGTCGTTGTCCGCCCGGCTGCGTAATGCCTTCGACCAATGGAAGGCATCGCAAGCGGACGTCTAACTTCATCACGTCGCCTTTGCCAGGGACCATAGCCCTGGCAAGCGTACTGGCGCCCTGAGCGCCAGCCTTCTCGGTCACCGTCGGTGATCGAGATCGACGGGGCATCCTGCCCCACCCGGACGGCGCGAGGCCTCGCATCGTCCGATCCTCCTCCATTCATCCACGACACTTGAGGACTCACGATGTCCATGAAGACCTCACTCAAAGTCTTGCTCGCGGGGGCACTTGCCCTCTCCCTTGGCACCGCAGTTGCCGCAGAGAAGAGCGTCAAGATCGGCTGGACCGCCTGGTCCGACGCCGAGTTCGTCACCAAGCTCGCCAAGCGCATCCTCGAGGACGAGATGGGCTACGAGGTCGAGTTGTTGCAGACCGATATCGCGCCCCAGTACCAGGGCATCTCGAGCGGCAATCTCGACGTAATGCTGATGTCCTGGCAGCCCGGCACCCATGCCGATTACATGAAGAAGGTGTGCAATGACGTCGTGCCGCTCGGCATCCTCTACACCCACGCGCGCCTCGGTTGGGCCGTCCCGGCCTATGTCCCCGAGGACATGGTGAGCAGCATCGAGGACCTGAAGAAGGACGAGGTCAAGGAGAAGCTCGACGAGACGATCACCGGCATCGACCCGGGCGCGGGCCTGACCCGCCTCTCCAAGGAGGCCGTCGAGGATTACGCACTGGACGACTACGAACTGCAGATCTCGTCCGGCGCCGGCATGACTGCGGCACTGGAACGCGCCGTGCGCCGCAACGATTGGATCGTCGTCACCGCCTGGAGCCCACACTGGATGTTCGGCGCCTACGAGCTGCGCTATCTCGAGGACCCCAAGGGCGTCCTGGGCAGCTTCGAGCGCGTCGTCGCGTTGGCCCGCAAAGGTTTCTACCAAGACGACATCGACGCCGCGGGCTTCATCTCGCGCATCCAGATCCCGATCGATGACCTGCAGGCGGCGATGTACGACGCCCAGGAGACCTCCTACGAGGACGCGGTCACCAAGTACATCGAAAACAATCAGGACCGCATCAACTACTGGGTCACCGGCGAGCTCTGAGCAAGCGACTGTCGAAGCGCTGACGCCGAAACGAAAACGGCGCCCGACCGCAGGGCTGGGTCGCGCGCCGTTCACTATGATCCTAGAAACCGCAG
>JGI12210J13797_10386372_pt1 | contig 11061 bp, 7 predicted proteins | sample ElkSlonscriptome_3_FD_13797 | JGI IMG/M metagenome (IMG submission 13797) | reverse complement strand
CTCTGTGGTCAGCTTACAAACGGGCTACCAGCATAGCACCCGCCTACGTTCTTATCAACTGACGGCAAACCCACCAAAACGGCCTATGACCACCACCCCTCAAGACTTCCCCATCCCCAAAGAAGACCTGCCGATCTGGATGCGGCGGGCGATGCGCGGCAATGACTACGGCGCGCTGTTTGCGCTGTTCTTTAGCGTGCTCGTCGCGTGGCCGTTTGTCATCGGCACGGACTTACCGCAGTGGAACGCGACAGAAAATTACGTTTACATGACCGCAGACTACGCCGCCGCCCTGCAAGAAGGCCACCTATACCCGCGCTGGGCAGCCTATGCAGACGAGGGCTATGGTGCTCCCATCTATCACTACCTACCGCCCGGTGCGCCCTACCTCAGCAGCTTAATTACGGCAGTCTTCACCGGGAGCGCCGAGGCCAGCGTGCGAATTGTGTATCTGCTGGCCTTTATGCTGGCGGGGGTGGGCACCTACGGCATCGTGGTGCGGCACCGGGGCGCACCGGCAGCCGTGCTAGCAGCCGTGCTCTACACCACCAGCCCCTACTTCGGCCTCACCTCTCCCTACATCCTAGGCGACCTCCCCGGCACGCTGGGGCTGGGACTGCTGCCGGTTTTGCTGTGGAGCGTCGATCGCTTGCTGTCGGTCAATCACCCGCAGGATTTTTCATTCGTCACTGTTGTTTTCTGTGCATTACTGCTCACCCAGCCCGGCCTCGCCGCCAGCGGGGTACTGCTTAGCGCCTGCTTAGGCTTGTGGTATATCTATCAACAGCGCACCCAGCGTTACCACGTCCGGCTGTTATTTATCAGCTTCGGACTAGGCGCTCTCGCCGTCAGCTTCTATTGGATTCCCGCCCTCGCAGAGCAAGATATTGTCCGCTGGGTGCGCCACGAAGAAACCACACGCCCGCTGCTACTGACGTTGAGTGGCTTACTTCAGCGTTACCACCAGGCCGACCCGCTGGCAATCATCCCCGCACCACAGTTAACATTCGGCTGGCTACGCTGGCTTATCGTCGGGCTGAGCGTGCTAGGCGTGATGCGTGTGCAACGCCGCTTCACCACCGACGCGCTTTTCCTACTAGCAGGGATGCTCACCGCCGTCATCGCCCTGCTACTAATGCCTGGCCAGCTATGGCTGCTGGGCGTGATGACGCTCTGCTTTTCGATTGCGAGTGCAGCGGCGCTCAGCCTACGAGAAGCCTACACCGAACAGACCCAGCGGCTGGTGCTGGCAATTGTGCTGCTGGTCATTCTAGGGGCATCCTCGCCCGCCTGGTTGCCGCCCGTGGCCGCCCGCTCAGACTTCAACCCCTCCCCCGTGGCACAGGTGGAATACGAACAGAGCGGCTACGGAGTGGCTGTTGTCCCCGCCGGGCAGGCTTACCCAACCACCCGCCAGCCCAACACCCTGATCAACGCCGGACTGCTAGACGATCTCCAGGCCGATTCACTGTCCCGCATTGCTCGCCGCGAGCTAAGCAGCCAAATGCGCATCAACCCACTGCGGCAGACCAGCCACAGCGCCCGCTACCAAGTGGATGTCAGTTCGCCGCGCCCGCTAACCATGCTGCGCAGTTACTTTCCCGGCTGGCGGGCGTCTATGGACGGGCAAACCCTGCCTGCTAACGCCGACCCACAGACAGGCCTGATGATGGTGCAGATGCCAGCCGCAACCAACCAGATTATGTCCGTGCGGCTGGGCGCTACCTCTGTGCGCCGGGTCGCCTGGGTGATGAGCCTGGCACAGCTCGTCCTCCTCATCCAAATCTCCCGGCGACGCTACGAGCAAACCTCAGAGACCTACAGCGAAATCGCGCTGCTAACGCTCCAAGAAGCCCGGCTCATCGGCCTGATCTTCGTGTTCGCCACGCTCATCGTCACCTTCACCGCCAACCCCACCGCGCCCTTCTCTGTGCGCGTGCAACCCGGCAATGCGCTCGGCCAGGCCACCATCTTAGATAGCCGCTCCAACGTCGGGATTTCGCTGCTTGGCTACGAACTCAGCGACCGCCCCTATCGAGCAGGCGAAATTCTCGACCTCACCCTGTACTGGTCAACCCTGCGCGAACTTTCTGAGAATTACCGCGTTCAGCTCTCGCTTTACAGCGAAACCGACGTGACCGCCCTCACCAAGCCCGCCACCCGCTACCCCGGCGGCTACCCGCCCACACGCTGGACACCCAACCAATACGTGCGCGACCCGCACACTATCGCCCTAGACGAAAACACCCCCGCAGGCACCTACATCGTCGTGGTGACGCTGGACATCTGCGAGCCAAACGCGCTCTGCGACCCTAATGACCGCCCCATCTTCTTCGAAACAGACGGCACCTTCATCGGGCGCAACTATGTGCTGCCACAGGTTATTCAGGTGGTGCGCTAGCCATCAGCTACCGCTACAATACCCGCTATGGACAAACGCGAACGACTCGAAAGCACGATTGCAGGCTACATGACAGATCGCCCGCCGATGGCGCTGTGGCGGCGCTTCCCCGGCGACGACCAACGCAGCGCGGATTTCGCACAGGCGATTATTGGCTTCCAACAGCGCTATGATTGGGATTTTGTCAACATCGCCCCAGCAGACACCTACAGCCTGACCGACTATGGCCTGCAAACGACTTGGACGGGCCGCAGCGACGGCAACCGTACTATCGTCAAGCATGTGGTGCAAAGCTCATTAGACTGGACGGAACTACGCACCCAAGACCCCACGCGGGGCGAGTTTGCCAGGGTTATCGAGGCTATTCGTCTCGTGTCGGCAGAACTGGGGCCAAATGTGCCCCTGCTGGTCACGGTCTACAGCCCGCTTTCGCAGGCCGCCCGCCTAGCAAAAGCCCCGCTGATGCACCGCCACCTCCGCACCCGGCCAGAGCGTCTCATGAGCGGGCTAAGCACGCTCACCGAAAGCACCCTGCGCTTCGTCAACGCCCTGGCCCGCACGCCCATCAGCGGCATCTGCTATGTGGTAGAGCAAGCCGACCAGGATGTGCTGTCCGCAGCAGAATATCAGGCGTTCGGCACCGCCTACGATCAAAAAATTCTCTCGGAGCTAGCATCGGACTGGTGGTTTAACCTGCTGCATCTGCGCGGCCAGTCCCCCCTGTTCGAGATGTTGCAAGATTATCCGCTCCAGGCCGTCAATTGGTCATTTACAGACGGTAAGCCATCCTTGGCGCAGGGCAAAAGCCTGCTACGCGGCGCGGTCTGCGGCGGTGTCTCCCAGTCCGACCTACACCTGAGTACCCCAGCCGTCCTGCGTAACACCGTGCGGGAGGTCGCGCTGCGAGTCAACAAGCGGCGGCTCATCCTATCAGCAGACGGGGCCGCGCCCGTCACCACACCGCTTTCCAACTTGCAAGCCATCCGTGACGCCACCCAACAGCTAACCAAAGGAACTTTCTAATGTCCCATCGTGTCATTGCTGGCCGCGCCAAAGGCCACCGTTTGCAACTTGTGCCCGGCGACGGAACCCGCCCCATCACAGACCGGGCTAAAGAGGCCCTGTTCAATATCATCGGGCGAGATATTTACGATGCTTTCTTCCTGGACTTGTTCGCAGGCACAGGCGCAGTCGGTATCGAGGCGCTCAGCCGGGGCGCAACCTTCGCCCTGTTCACCGATTTGGACCGCAGGGCGATTCGCACCATCGAGAACAACTTGAAATCGACGCATCTTGCAGACGAGGCGGAAGTCTACCGCATGAATGCCTTCACGCTGCTAGAGCGCCCGCCAGACGACAAATACGAGTTCATCTATGTTGCGCCGCCCCAGTACAAAGAAATCTGGTCGCAGGCGTTGCAAGCCCTAGATGCCAACCCTGCCTGGTTGCCAGAGGGGACGCGTGTTATCGTGCAGATCGACCCCAAAGAGAAAACCGACCTGACTCTAAAACACCTAACCGAGACCGACGAACGGCGCTACGGCAACACACTGCTCGTCTTTTACGAAGCAGTTCCGACCGATTCTCAAACGCAGGAGCAAGACTAGCCTATGGCAACCCTGGCACAGCTAGAAACCATCGCCCAAGAACTGATTGACCTTCACGAGGTGCGCTCCCCGCCCGTCCCCGTAGAGAGCATGTTACAGAAGCCCAAAGATGATATGTGGGAGGAGATGGACATCTCGCAGATTTCCGGCAACTTTCTACGAATCGACGACGCCTACTCCCCGCGTATGTCGATGGCGCGTTTGTTGGCGCGTCATCTCGTCCGCAGCGAGTGGGGCCAAGAGCGCGGCCTAGAACTCAGCGATAGCGACGAAGAAACCATCCGCACCTTTGCCCGTACCCTCATCATGCCCCGCTCAATGGTCGCGGAGCTTTCCACCGGGGCCAGAAGCCCTGCCACCATGCGCCTGCACTTCGAGGTGCCAGAAGACGAAGCCCAGCAGCGGCTTAAGGAGCTATCCCGCTACTAACGGGCGTCGTCGCCCAGGGCGGCGCGGGCATAGGCCAGCGCCTCGCTGGCCGTTTTCACCTCGCCCACCACCTGCGCCTCACGGATAGCCGTCAGCAAGTCACCTATGATCGGCCCCGCCTCAATCTTCAGCCCGTCGATCAACTCCGTGCCCGTCACCAACGCAGGCGGGCTGACCACACTGTCATAATCTAGGAAGTACGCCTCCAACGCTAGCCGCACCTTCTCCACCCGTTGCAACCAACGGTACTGCTCCAGGTGAACGCCCTTCTGCGCCAGATAATCCACCAGCGTCAGCAAACAAACATCCACCCCCGCCCCGCGCAACTGATACCAAAAGCGGTGTAGGCTCAGCGCGTTGAAGTTCTCGATGTCCATCAGCGCGCTCCGGTGGCTAATGACCTGCACGAGGCGCTTTCTCTCGTTGTTGCTCAGCCGTAGCCGCGCCGCCACCGCTTCCAGGCTACCGTCATCAGTTGGGAAATCCTGGAGCAAAATTTCCAGCATAAACAGCCCCCGGTGAGGCCGATGTGACGCCCACACCGTTTGCAAATGCGTCTCCAACTGCTTACGCACATGCGCAATCTGGGTGAGCGCCAGCCCATAGCCGAAGTTTTGCGCCAGATTCCCCGTCGTCCCACCTGGGAACAGTCCGCCTGTTAGCTCGCTGGCCTTATCCAGCGCAGTGCAGATGCGCCGCACCCCGTCTTTGCCGCTCACTGCCGTCACTGGCACAATCGCATCCAGCAGGCCGATGACGTGCATCACGCGCACAGCGGCGGCGGGCCGTTGCAGCTCCAAAACCTTAAACAGCTCATCCCGGATGCGCTCCGGCGATACCGTGTTCATCTGCCCGGAGGCCGCTCGCACATCTTTGAGCGTCTCCGGCTCAATCTTAAAGCTGAGCTGCTGGCTCTGGCGTACCGCCCGCAATGCCCGGATCGGGTCGGACAGCACAGACGACTCGCCACAGCGCCGAATCACCTTAGCGGCCACATCTTGTTCCCCGTTCAGCGGGTCAATAATCCGCTCCAAGTCGCCCCTTAAGTCCACCATCATGGCGTTAACAGTGAAGTCTCGGTCGCTCAGGTCGTCCAGAATGTCCCCCGGCTCCCCCCGGAACCGCGCCACATCCACATCCACCGGCCCGTGCATCGTCTCAATAATCGCCCTTGCTACCCCCCGCTCCTCGTCCATGACGAAAAACGCGCCGCCGGGGAAGTGATTGGCAATGCGCCGGGCCAGCCCAACGGAATCGCCCGGTGTCGCCAGGTCAATATCCTTGATGGCCCGCCCCAGCATCGCGTTGCGCACCGCACCACCCACTAAGTAAACCTCATCGCTGGATTGCTCCAGCAGTTCGTGCATATCTAAGACGGCATCCGGCCAGGTCAACGGGCGGTAAGGCTTGCGCGGCGTTAAATCACTCACTGTCTAAAACCTCCAAATCGACAACACCCACAAATGGCAAATTGCGAAACTTCTCGTCTAAGTCCAGCCCATAGCCAAACACAAACCTATTCTCGATGGTAAACCCAACATAATCCACCGGAATGTCAATCTCCCGACGGGTCGGCTTGTCGAGCAGCGTACACAGCTTGATGCTGTTCGGGCGACGGGCCGCCAACATATCCATCACGAAGCGCAATGTGTGTCCGCTGTCGATAATATCTTCCACGATCAGCACATCGCGCCCGGTCACCTGGCTTTTCAAGTCCATATCAATGCGGACTTTACCGCTGGACGAGCGCAATCCGCTCCCGTAGCTAGAAACAGCCAAAAAATCGATGGCATGCGGCACATCAACATGACGCGTTAGGTCCGTCAAGAACATCACCCCGCCCTTCAAAATGCAAATAAGCAGCAAGTCGTGTGTAGCTTCGTAATCCGCGCTGATCTGCGCCCCAAGCTCTCGAATTCGCGCTTGTAACCGATCCTCGTCGATGAGGACTTCCTTGAGATACTTATCGTAGGGCTTGGTCATTTTGTGTTACCATTCTGTTCTCATACCATCTGCGGCAATTTTTGGAATATTTTGGAAGTTTAGGTTAGCAAACTATGGTCGCTAAATCGACATTTGAGATTGCCATCTCCGAACCCAGAACGCACATTCGTGTGACGTTGCCTACCGGAGATGTCTTAGAAGCCCCGGTAAACACCCCCATTATGTACTTCTTAGAGGCAAACAGGCGGAACCACCCACAGCTCTACAACAACGAAATTATGGGGGGCATCCTCAACGGACGCTTGCGCGAACTAGCTTACGAAGTTCAGCACGATTCGACCCTCGCCCCCGTTCTCCACTCCACCAGCGACGGCGGGCGCATCTACCGCCGCAGCCTAACACTACTGTTGACCGCCGCCGTCGATGAAGTTTTCCCCGGCGTCAAAGTCGGCGTCAAGCACTCCATTCCAGAGGGCGGCTATTACTGCGAACTCCGCAACCGAGAGCCGTTCACCCCGGCGGAACTAGAGCAGCTTTCCGCCCGTATGCACGCCATCGCCGCTGCGGACGAACCCATTACCAAGCGCGTCGTCCCGCTAACAGAGGCGCTCAGCCTCTTCCAGGCACGCCAAGCAGACGACAAGCTACGCCTGCTAGAGCAGCGCACCCGCGACGATCTGACTCTTTACCAGCTACGCAGCCGGACCGACTACTACTTCGGCTACATGCTGCCCTCCACCAAATACCTCACCGACTTCTGGCTAACCCATACGGCTGAGGGCTTTATTCTGCGTTTCCCACGCTCGGACTCGCCCACTGAGCTACAGACAGAGACCCAGAATACCAAGCTGACCGACATCTTCAGGGAGACAAACAAGTGGTTGCAGGTGCTCGGCGTAGAGGACATCGGGCGGCTAAACCACATCACCCGGGCAGGCCGCTCCGCAGAGCTAATCCTCGTGGCGGAGGCCCTGCACGAGAAGCGCGTCGCCTACATCGCAGAGCAGATCTACAACGGCTACCAAAACGGAGACCGACGGGTGGTGCTCATCGCCGGGCCGTCTGCCTCCGGCAAAACCACCTTTGCCAAACGCTTAGCCGTGCAACTGCTAGCCAGTGGCCTACGCCCCTTCGCGCTAGAGCTAGACAACTATTTCGTTGACCGGGACGCCACCCCACGCGACGCAAGCGGCGAGTATGACTTCGAGGCCTTGGGCGCACTGAATGTAGCCCGCTTCAACGAAGATTTGCTGAAGCTGACCGCCGGGCAACAGGTTCAGCTACCCCGCTTCGACTTCATCAGCGGCAAAAGCGTGCCCGGCATGATGGCCCAGTTGGACGAAAACCAGGTGCTCATCATCGAGGGAATCCACGGCCTAAACCCAGAACTTGTGCCCAGCCTGCCGCAAGACACCATCTACCGCGTCTACGTCTCAGCCCTAACGCAGGTCAATGTGGATGCACACAACCGCGTGCCCACCACCGATGTACGCCTGCTGCGGCGCATCGTGCGCGACGCCCGCAACCGGGGCTACACCGCCACCGACACCCTCCAGCGCTGGGGCAGCGTTCGCCGCGGAGAGAAACGCAATATCTTTCCGCACCAAGAAAATGCAGACATCATGTTTAACTCCGCACTCGTGTACGAGCTAACCGCCCTGCGCCCACTAACGGAGCCGCTCTTACGTCAGGTCAAGCCGAACACACCCGCACACATCGAGGCCAATCGGCTACTGTCCTTTCTCGGTTGGGTGCGCCCGCTCTCGAAAGAGGAAATCACCACCATTCCCGACACATCCCTCCTGCGAGAATTCATCGGCGGCAGCAACCTTGAGCATTATCACCCAGATACGCTGAGCGGTTAATCAACAATCCGCCAGAAGCATTAAAAAGTGTTGGCGTTTTACCCCAGACTTCATTACAATTGCAGAGGTTTTCATCTGGTTAGAAACACGTTATCAAGGGAGCATCTGCGATGGGGCACAAACTCGCAATTGATTTTGGAACCACCAACACTGTCGTCGCCCGCTGGAAAAGTGACACCGAAACGGCGGAGATTATCACCTTGCCCGCCATCGCGGACGAATCTCTGCCTAATCATCCGCCAGCCGTTCCGTCCCTGGTCTATGTAGAAGATGCCAAGGCCGACGTAACCAAGATCGGGCGGGAGGTGCGCGACGCCGGTCTAGACCGGCAGCGAGACAACCGCCTTTTCCGCAACTTCAAACGGGGCATCGTTGCCAAGCCCGCGCCAGACCCGCGTATCATCGACATGGAAAAATACGCCGATGTGAACGCGGGCACCGCCTTCGTCACCCGCGTCATCAACAGCCTGCCTTACGACGTCGACGATATTGAGCAACTGGTGCTTACCGCGCCCGTCGCCTCCTTCGAGAGCTATCTCTCCTGGCTAAACAATGTCATCGAAGACATCCCAGCAGAGAAAATCCGCATCGTGGACGAGTCCACCGCAGCCGCCCTGGGCTATGCCGTCACCAAGCCGGGCGCAGCCGTCATGGTCTTCGACTTCGGCGGCGGCACGCTCGACCTCTCGCTCGTCCAACTGCCAGAAAGCGGCGAAAAAACCGGGGGCTTCCTCAGCCGCCTTATGAGCGGCAACACCAACCAACACGCCGCCAAAGTCATCGCCAAAGCCGGGCGCATCATCGGCGGCAGCGACATCGACCAGTGGATTATCGCCTGGGTGCTCAAGCAGAACGGCCTGAAGCCCAAAGACTTGGGCGGCGACTACACCAAACTGCTGACCTTCTGCGAGGCCGCCAAAATCGAGCTTTCGCAGGCAGAAGAGGCCACCATCGACTTCCAAGTCGGCGACAAAGCCTACAGCCAGCGCCTCACCCGCGAGCAACTCGAAGAACTCATGGAAGAAAACGGTTTCTTCACCTCACTGCGCCACGTCATAGACAAGGTTATGCACATCTCGCGGCAGCGCGGCATCTTCAAAGAAGATGTGCAGAATGTGCTTATGGTCGGCGGCACCTCGCTCATGCCATCTGTGCAGCGCACGCTCAAGCAGTACTTCACCGACATGTCCGTCCGCTCAGACAAGCCCTTCACCGCCGTGGCAGAGGGCGCGCTCCAGGTCGCGGCAGGTTATGGCCTAGACGACTACCTCATCCACAGCTACGGCATCCGCTTCTTAGACGAAAAAGACACACACGACTACGACGAAATCATCCCGATGGGCAGCCGCTACCCGACCGAATCGCCCATCGATGTCATCTTAGCAGCCGCCCACGAGGGACAGACCGAGGTAGAGTTCGTCATCGGCGAGATCGACACCGACTCCATTTCCATGCTAGAGGTCCAGTATGAAGACGGCCAGGCCGTTTTTGTGGCCCAGGCCGGCCAAAGCGGCGAGCAAATCATCCCGCTCAACGAGGGCGACGCTATCAAGTCGCTCGTTAAACTAGACCCACCCGGCCAGCCCGGCAGCAACCGGCTCAAAGCATCCTTCATGATTGATGACCGCCGCCAACTTCGACTGACCGTAACCGACATCCAGACCAACACCGTTTTACTTAAAGATACGCCGCTCGTATCTCTGCGTTAGGAGGCGCACCTGATGACCCAAACTCAAATAACCGGACGTGAACCCCGTCTCGCTGTATCCAGTGGCACCGGGCAGCGGCGGCTGTCCCTGCGGGGCGTCGCCAACATGCTCAATATGCTCCCGCCGGAGGCCGTCGCCGTAGAAGCCGCCGAAGCCGCGCTGCGTAGCGACGACTTCTTCGTGCGCTATAACTCCGCCAAGATGCTCGCCCGCCGGGGCGACCGCGACGCCCGCCTCACAATGGAGAAAGTCCTCAAAGACGGCTCGCCGACCTCCCGCGCTAGTGTTGCCCGCCATCTATACGGCTTTTCCTGGTTCTCCGTAGAGCCAATCCTCAAGGTCGCCCTGGCAGACGAAGACGCCCGCGTCCGGGAAGGGGCCATCTACGCGCTGTGCGACCTGCGAGAGCTAAATGCCTATAACCTGATGCTGACGGAGCTAAAGGACGAGGAAGACAACGTGCTACAGGCCGCCGCCTGGGGCCTAAGGGACACGCAGGACAGCGCCGCCATCCCTGTGCTAGAGCTAGTGCTAAACACCGCCAACGATCCCGATGTGCGCGTCAAAGCGCTAGAGGCCCTGGGCCAGAGCGACACGCCAGAGGCCAAGCCTATCGTCCGAGAGGCTATGAACGACTCGGAGCCAGAAGTAAAGTACGCCGCCACCCTCAGCCTGCTCGAACTCTCCGGCGAGAAGTGGCTCAACGAGCTTTCCGGCATTATCGGGCGCACCAAGGGCGAAACATTGCGGCAGGTGCTACGCGGTTTCTTCCATGCCACCAATTATCTCAAGATCGACGTTTCACAAAGCCAAGCGGCGGACATGCTCATCGACGCGCTAGAAACCGCCCTGCTCGACGAAATGCCGGAGGCCCGCGAGGCGGTGATCTGGCCGCTGGCGTGGATGCGCCACGAACGCACCCCGATAATCATTCGTCGCACTTACAACATGGAGACAGACCCCAAGGTCAAATCGCACATCGTCAAAGTCTCCACCAGCCTCATGACTGTCGAGTCCGGCGGCACGGAGGAGAGCGAGCAGGTTTCGCAGCAGATCCTCAACGACGCGCTCGCCAGCGACGAGCCAGAAGTGCGCTTCGCCGCCGA
>JGI12210J13797_10741566_pt1 | contig 11063 bp, 9 predicted proteins | sample ElkSlonscriptome_3_FD_13797 | JGI IMG/M metagenome (IMG submission 13797) | reverse complement strand
GCTGGCGACGAAGGGGGCGCCTTGCCCCTGCAGGTATTGTGGCGCGGGCAGCCGCTCGAAGGGGCAACCGTATCGGCTGCGCCGCTCGACCAGGCCGGGGATGCCCGCATCTTCGTCACCGATGCGGACGGAACGGTCGCCATTCCCGGATGGGACGGCGATGCAACGCTGTTTTCGGTGGTGTGGGGCGTCCCTGCACCCAATGACGATCGCGCCGACTATTACACCATCTTCGCGAGCCTGACCGTTGGCCGTTGACGGGGCACCGGAAGCGGGTGGCCCACTGATCCTGACGCTCGATTGTGCGGACCAGCCGGGGATCACTGCAAAGGTCACCGCATTCCTGTTCGAGCGCGGCTGCGATGTCCTCGACGCACAGCAATTCAGCGACCGGGTGAGCGAGGCCGGAAACGACCGGTTCTTCATGCGCGTCGTTTTTGCGCCGGGGACTATCGACAAGGAAAGCCTGCGGGCGCAATTCGCCGACTTTGCCCGTGATTTTTCGATGCGCTGGAAACTGGCGCTACAGGACCGACGACGCCGCGTCCTCATCATGGTGGGGAAAGCCGACCATTGTCTTGTCGACCTGCTCTATCGTTGGCGCACGCGCGAACTCGGCATCGACCCGGTCGCGATCGTTTCGAACCATCCGCGCGACGTGGCGATCCGAGACGATATCGGGGACATCCCGTTTCACCACTGTCCGATCACGCCCGAAACGAAATCGCAGCAGGAGGCGCAGGTGCGGGCGATCGCCGATCGGGTCGATGCCGAACTGATCGTGCTGGCCCGGTACATGCAGGTGTTGTCGAACGATCAGGCCCGCCACTTCGCCGGGCGCTGCATCAATATCCATCACAGCTTCCTGCCCGGCTTCAAGGGCGCGCGCCCCTATCACCAGGCGCACGAACGCGGGGTCAAGATCATCGGGGCGACGGCGCATTTCGTGACCCCCGATCTGGATGAAGGGCCGATCATTCACCAGGACGTAGAGCGCATCACCCATGCCGACAGTCCGTCCGACCTGGTGCGTAAGGGGCGCGATATCGAACGCCGCGTGCTGGCAGAGGCCGTGCGGCTGTTTGCAGCGGACCGCGTTCTGTTGAACGGCCAGCGGACGGTCATTTTCCGGGGGTGATACCCGGCTTTTTACGGCCCGGTGCGCGCGCGGGCGATCTTGTCGCCCTCCGCCTTCCGCCGTTCCATTTCGCGGTCCTCGTTCGCGCGGTGGATGACGTAGGCGCGGATTGCCTCGATCTCCTGCTTGCTCAGTGAACCGGCGAAACCGGCCATGCCGTTATCCTTGAGCAAGCCATCGTGGACGACCGCCATCCAGCTATTCGCATTGCCGAGCGAGCCGGACCGACGCAAATCGGGCAGCACGGTCGAGCCGACCGCGCCCGGCGCATGGCAAACGGCGCAATAGCGGGCGTATTTCTCACCGCCCAAAGCGATCGTTTGCGCCGACGCCCGGCTGGCCGGCGGATCGAGCGGCAAAGAGGCGAGCGAGCGTTCGGCCGGCAATCGCACGTCCGCGCCCAGTTTGAACGCCAGCAGGCGCGATACGTTGCGAACCGGGGCTTTTCTCTCCATCAGATCGCCATCGACGGACAGCGCGTAGGCACCGCCCCATCCGGCCAGTACTGCGACGTATTGTTCGCCATCGACGGTGTAGGTGACGGGCGGCGCAACGATGCCGGTCTGCGCGTCGAAGCTCCACAATTCCTCACCCGTCGTCGCATCATAGGCGTTGAATTCGCTGCCCGCCGTGCCCTGGAATACGAGGCCGCCGCCGGTCGCCAGAACGCCGCCGTTCCACGGCCCCTCGTGCTCGACGCTCCAGCGCGGTTCCTGCGCGACGGGATCCCAGGCCACCAGCATCCCGCGCAAGGTGCCCGCGACTTCGCGGCGCATACCCATGTCCGGCGGCAGATCGCCCGCACCCAGATCGAACCCGACATTGAAGCCGCGCGCCCGGTCGGGTTTCCAGTCGGCCTGCGGGGCGTACATCATGCCCGCCTCGAATGCCGGGATGTAGACCAGGTTCTCTTCGGGGTTATAGGCCATCGGATGCCAGTTGTGTCCGCCCAGCGCGCCGGGAGTGACGAGCGCAGGTTTGCCCGTCTTGTCGATCCGCGTTTCGGGGTTTTCGATGGGGCGGCCGGTGTCGGGATCGATGCCCTTTGCCCAATTGACCGCCACGTACGGTTCGGCGCTGATAAATTCGCCCGTTTCACGATCGATGACGTAGAAAAACCCGTTTTTCGGGGCCTGCATCAATACCTGCCGCTCTTCGCCGTCAATGGTCATATCGGCGAGGACGATGTGCTGTGTGGCCGTATAGTCCCACGTTTCGCCCGGCGTCGTCTGGTAATGCCAGACATATTCGCCGGTATCGGGGCGGATCGCGACGATGCTGGATAGATAGAGGTTGTCGCCTTCGCCCGTCCCGTCCTCTCCCGGAGAGCGATAGGCGCGGTTCCACGGCGATCCGTTGCCGACCCCGATGTATAACAGGTCGAGATCGGGGTCGTAGGCCATCGAATCCCACACGGTGCCCCCACCTCCGATCGCATCGGACCCGGCCAGCACGTCGGTGTTCCAGGTCTCGGCAGCGGCCTGCAGGTATTCCGGCGCGCTTTCGTCTTCCGTGCCTGCGGGAACGGTGTAGAACCGCCACAATTCGTCGCCATCGCCGGCGTCGTAGGCCGCGACGTATCCGCGCACGCCGAATTCCGCCCCGCCATTGCCGATAATGACCTTGCCGTCGATCACGCGCGGCGCGCCCGTGACGGTATAGGATTGCGACTGGTCGACCGTCACCTTTTCCCACAGGACATCGCCGCTATCGCGGTCGAGCGCGATGAGTCGCCCATCCAGCGTGCCCAAAAACAGCGCATCGCCCCACGCTGCCAGCCCGCGATTGACGACGTCGCAGCACGCCTTGACCGCCGTTTCGCCCGGAACTTGCGGATCGTATTGCCATAGCGGTTCGCCGGTGGCCGCATCGAACGCCTTCACCTTGCTCCACGCGGTGGTGAGGTACATTCGCCCGTCTATCACCAGCGGGGTCGCCTCCTGCCCTCTGGCGGTGTCCATGTCGGCATACCACGCAAGGCCGAGACTGGAGACGTTTCCGGTATCGATCCGGTCGATCGGGGAGAAGCGCTGTTCGGAATAAGTTCGCCCGTGGCTGATCCAGTTTGCGCTGTCGCCATCCGCATCGGTCAGCATCGCGGCGGTGATGCCCTTGGCTTCTTCGCCCGCGCCAAAAGTATCGCCGAATGCCTTTTCGCAGGCCGATGTGCCCAGCAATGCCAGCAGGGCAGCGCAACCGGCTAGAATCTTGTTGTTCATCAAATCTCTCCCCGCCGGGGATGTTGCCCCGCATGGCCGGGCTTGTCCATTAGGAGGTTGCGCGCCTATGACCGAGGATCATCAATAAAGGGAACCGGGCGCGATGTGCGATGAAGCGAAACTCCAACTGTGGGCGAAAGAAGCGATCAGCCGTCGCCATTTCGGTGTGCTGGGCACGGCTGCGACGGCAGTGGCCTGCGCCCCGTCGGACATGACCGGGTCTGCGGGTGAAGACGCGAATGCGGCATTGGACGTCCGGGAAAACGCAGCCAGCATCGAAACGCCCGACGGCACGATGGACGCATTTTTCGTCCACCCCGCCGATGGTGCGTATCCGGGCGTCGTATTCTGGCCCGACATCGCCGGATTGCGCGCGGCGAAACGCGACATGGCCCGCAGACTGGCGAGCAAGGGGTATTCGGTCCTCGTGCTCAACCCCTATTACCGCGATGTATCCGGCGAACAATTCGAAGATTTTGCCTCATTCGTCGATTCCGGCGGGTTTCAGAAAGTATCGCCATGGCGCCAAAAGCTGGACGCGGACTCGATCGGAAGCGATGCGACAGCGGCGGTCGCATGGCTGGATGGGCAGGGTGCTGTCGACAGCGATATGGGGATCGGCACGCAAGGATACTGCATGGGCGGCCCATTCGCACTGTGGAGTGCCGCCGCTGTGCCCGGCCGGATCGATGCCGCGGCAAGTTTTCACGGCGGTGGGATAGTCAGCGAAGGCGATCCGAAAAGCCCGCACAATATGCTGGACGAGGCAGAGGCCGCCTTGCTGATCGCGATTGCGCAGGATGACGACGCTGAAGAGCCCGACGCGAAAACCGCTATTGATACCGCCGCAGCCGAGGCGGGCCTTGACCATAAGGTGACGGTTTATGCCGGGGATCATGGCTGGACCGTGCCCGACAGCCCCGCCTTCGCCGCGCCGGCTGCGGAGCAGGCCTATATCGACCTGCTCGCACTTTATCGCGTCAATTTGTAACTTTGCCAGGGGCGCGTTCGGCGCCGATCGATCAGAGTTTTGAGCCCGCTCCGGTTTCCGGCTCGGACACGCCGCGCGCTTCGCGTTCCTGGTTGCGTTCGTTGTCACGGCTGAAACGGCCGTGGCGGCGATACCGCGTCATCCACTTGTCGAGAAACAGGCCCAGCGGGCGTGGATCGATACCGAGGTCGGCGAAGGTGCGGTGGTCGCCCGATACGGTGCTGCCCGGCTGCAACAGGGCCCATTGATCCTTGCTCATCGGAGTTCCCGGCGTGCTGGCAAACGCGGATGACAGAGCATCGGGCATGGCGATAAAGCGGCGTTTGCGACCCTGGGCCGCCGCGATCCGGCGATGTATTTCCATCATCGTCAGTTTTTCGGGCCCTCCCAGCTCGTAGATGTGTCCGCCATGCTCGCCCGGATTTTCAAGCGCGACCATTGCTGCTTCGGCAACATCGTCGACATAGACCAGCTGCAACTCCGCCTGCGGACCGAACACCGGCAGGACGGGGAGGTTGGAGATCAGCCCGGCGAACATGTTGATGAAATCGTCGTCCTGTCCGAACACGATCGATGGACGCAGGATCGTCGCTTCGGGGAATGCCTCAAGCACTCGCTGCTCGCCGATGGCCTTGGCCTTGGCATAATCGACCGACATTTCGGGATCGGCGCCGATCGCGCTGAGGTGCACGAATGCCGCTGCCCCGTTCGCCTTCGCGATGCGAGCCATCCGTCCGGGTGCCTCACCCATCAGTTCGATCAGGTCGCCATCGAACGCCCCGACAAGGTTGACCACCATTTCGGCCCCATCGAGAGAGGCCGCAAGGCTATCCTCGCGCGTGATGTCGCAGTGGGCGAATTGCAGTTGGCCCAGATTGGCAAGCGGTTTGAGCGCGAAACCCTTTTCCGGGCTGCGGCTGGCGATCCGGACCCGCGCCCCGCGTCTCAATAATTCCTGGGCAACGTAATTGCCGATATAGCCGCCACCGCCAAAAACGGTGACGAGCCTGTCGGAAATCTTCGAATTCGCGAGCATGGCAAAATCTCTTGAAAGAGTGTGCGTGGTAGTTACGCGGCCTGCGTCCAATGCGGCAAACCCATTTCAGAGGCAAGCGCAGACGCGAGCGGAACGACAGATCGGATGGTGTTCGTTCGTTGGCTGGCGTTCCTGAACTGCGACGGCAGCCGATTCAATCAGCGCCATCGAAACTACGCTCGGTTCAATAGCTCGAAAGGTGCGATAGCGAGGATAGGGTCTTGTCCTCAAACAGCCCGGATCCGGCGTCAGCCTCTGCGCGATCGTTAGCAGCGCCGCTCCAATACGGCCGAAATGGCTGCGGCGCCGTCTGCGCCGCGCCGCTCCAGCTTCCGCCGGGCAGAGCCGAGCGCGGAGCAATCGAATTGCGCCCCGTTTGCTGAAACGAAGGCAAAAATTTCATCGAAGGCGTCAGGCGGGAGCACCTTTGCGCCGCGATTGAGAAAGCGTGAATGCCACCGCGGCGAATTGGCGATGATCGCTGCGAAAGTGGTTCGTCCGGCACCTCCCGGTTCACTCAGCACCAGCCTGCCGACCTGTTCAAGCGCGTCGTCGTCGGACCCGTTACGCAGGAACAGGGCGGTATAGCGCCGCGCTGCTTCGGGCATGTCGCCGGCCTGCAATGCCAGCCGCATCATCGCCTCCTGCGCGGTCCCATCGCGCCAGCCGCGCTGTGCCGCATACTGGATCGACTGTGCCGCCTCCGCCGGTTTCCCGACGGCGATTTGCGCCTCTGCCAGCAACCGCAGATGTTCGGCCGGAACAGGTCGCCGGCGAAGAAGGGCTTGCGCGTTTACAAGCGCTTCTGCCGCGTGACCGTCGGCTAACGCGTCGGCAGTGACGATCGGTTGGGCCGAGGATCGGAAAGGCCCGGGCACCAGCGCGGCGACATCGGGCGAACGCTCGCTCTCCCGGTCGATCTGCAGCCCGACCACCAGCACGGCGATCAGGGCAAGGCCGACGCGCCACGCGATCCCGGCGATCACGATCGAGACTTTCGCTGCGAAGGATTTCGGGAAAATTTGACGAGCACGATCAGTGCGTACCCGGCCAGCGCCAGCATCGACAGGTTTCGAAGCGGGTAATCGGTGATCGACTGCAGTGCGATGGTCAGCAAAATGGTTCCGCCTGCCCAGGCTTGCCAGCGGCCGGAAGACTGGCGCGCACGCCAGCAGAGCCATGCGATCAGGCCGAGCCATCCCACGACAAGCCCAATCCCCGCCAAGCCTGCCTCGATCGCGATTTCCAGGTAATCGTTGTGCGCGCGTCCTGGCCGGCGGAGCGCCATGTTTTCCAACGCCTCGTCGACCTGGAAAACATCGTCGAAAGTACCGATGCCCGCGCCGGCAGGCCAATATCTCGATGCAGAGTAAACAGCGTCCGGCCAGATATAGGCGCGCGCGTCCGTTCCTTTCATATCGAACCGCTCCACTGTCTCTGAGACACGTCCCGGCGCTGACGAAACGGAAACTGCGAGCGCTGCAAGAGCAAGCGCCGCGACGCCCGCTGCAAATATACCGCGGCGTGGATTGGATGGTTGCCCGCGATCCGAAGAGGACCGTGCCGTAAAAAATTGAAGGGCGAAGAGCCCGAGCGGCAGGAACGTCAGGACCAAAGCGGTTCGAGACCGGGTCAGAACGATGGCCAGCACCAACATCACCATGACCAGTCCGCGCAGCGCGGCCTCGGAGTTCGCTGCGCGCCGGGGCATGGGAAGAAATGCGGCAAGCGCCAGGGCGCCGACGAGAAACAGTCCGGTCGAATTGCGGTTCGCAAACAATCCGAAAAGAACGCCCGGCATCGGATTTTCCGGATAGAGCAGCCCGGTTTCCCCGTTCGACAACACCTGCACCGACCCAAGCGCGAATTGGACGAGGCCCATTGCGACCAAGGCCCATCCGGCGGTCGCGAGGTGATCTCGACGCACACTCCACCCGATGGTGATGACCGATAACGGAACGATCAGCGCCGAAAGCGCCAACGCCGTGCGCGCGGGCTGAACGCTCAACGGTGCCCATGTTTCAACGGGCCGCCATCCGGCAAGCTGGAACGACCGCGCGACTAGATCGCGGCCGGGTATTTCTGTCCACATAGCAGGGGGGAGCGGAACGATTTGCACCAGTGGCAAGACGAGCGACGCAGCAATCAGAACGCGCAACGCCACCGGCGTCGCGCGCCAGAAATCGAAAAACGCCTCCCGATGAAAAGAAAGCGCCCCCAACGCAGCGAGCAGAACCAGGCCATTGGTTATGCCGTAATGCGATCCCCCTCCGCCAACAGCCACTGCCATGACGAGGAGAACGACCAGCGCAGGCAAATTGTTGGACGTAGCACGGCTTGTCGTACCGAATGTCCGTCCGGAAGCGGGCGCGGATGTTGTGGCATTGTTGTGATCGGTCATTCCGAAGGGTTAATTGCGCGCGGTTCTGTCATGGTCTTATTTGCCCGCTGGTGCGCGATCACGCTGTACCACGCAACAAAAAAAGCGCGCGAATCACTCCGCGCGCTTTTTGTTTTATGGTCGACAGAAGCCGATCAACAAGATTTGGGTCTGGCGTCAGGTGCCGGGCGACTGGTCGAGATCGTCCTCATCGCCGGCATCATCAATGACGACGATGGTTCCGGCAGCAACTGCGGCTGCAAACAGTGTAGCGAAAAGCGTGGGGATGCCAACGATGCCTTCGCCGTCGTCATCACGGTCAGCGCCGGGCTGGGCCGTGCCCTGAGTTGCGTAGACAGGAGCATTGTCTCCGGCACGCGTATCTGCCTGAGCGGCGATCGGCGCGAACGCCATTCCCGCAGCGGCGGTAAGGAGTGTTATGCGTGATGCGGATTTGATCAGTGTGTTCTTGATCATGGGACTGGGCCTCGTAATTCTTTACTGTAACTCAAATTTCACTAGCGTTTACCGCCGAGAGTCGTCGCGGCAATCGTCGTTCTCTCTATATCAACGGATAGCGGATGGCAACGGTTCCTGAAAGCCTTGGTATGACCGCGCAAATTTCGAAACTATCTGCAATAGACCGCGATCTCAACAGCCGCGGGGTCGAAAGCTCAAGCGGTCTCGTCTCACAGCCCATGGTCGCTTGAGCCAGCCAGCAGCTTTGTATAGCGCGAAATATTGCCGCCTGTCACCACCACGCCATCGCAGATAAGCCACGCGTGAGCACCAAAATTCCCGCCTCTGGGATGTTCGATCCCGATTTGCACCTCGCTTTGATATCCCGATCGGGCGAGCCAGTTTTGCCCGGCAATCGCCTGTATCAGGCAATCGCTGCGCCATGGCAGGCGATGGGAAATCCGGGGCAGGACGTAGGCGATCCGGGTCAGGTGACGGCGGCTTGGTATTCTTCGATGCTCGCTGCCGCGAGTTTTCGAGTTCCCTCCCAAATCGGTGTTGATCGCTGTATTGCGATCGACGATTTCTCGCGCGGTCAGTCGGACAAAGGCAAGGCGCGCCCGAACCAATTCAGCACAGCCGCGCAATGTGTAGATGCCAAGCCAGCCAAAATCGGCGATGCCGATCCGCATTGCGGCATCAAGACGTTTGGTCGATTGCGTGTTTTCCATCGGATGCCTAGTTAGGCGCGCGCTTGAGTAATTGTCGAGAGGGCCACGGCGTTTCAGACATTGCGGCGCGGCCGGTGTCGATTTTCGGGCGCGGCTAAATCACGAAGCCCAGCAGCGTCGCCTGCGCGCCCGACCAGGAGAAAGTTCGGCGATCATGTCTGCGATTGGAGCGATATTCTGCCCCCCTGCCGTGCCGCAGCGGCACTGCGACGCCATGCTCGGTTCGCTGGCGCGTGTGCCACACGATGCGAAAGCCGTATGGCGCAATGGTCCGATGACTCTTGCGGCCTGCACTCTGCATACCACGGCCGAATCGCGCGAATCGAAGCAACCGGCGGTAAGCGCAGATGATCGGTGTGCGGCCGTTTTCGACGGGTATCTTCTCAACCACGAGGAACTCGCCCGCGATCTCGATGCGAAAGGCCATCGTCCCCGCAATATGAGCGATGTCGAAATCGCGTTGTGCGCCTATCGGGCGTGGGGCACGGATTGCGCCGCGCAGCTCGAAGGCGAATTTGCGATGATCGTCGCGGATATGCAGGCGTCCCGCCTGTTCGCGGCACGCGATCATATCGGGCTCAACCCCTTGTATTATCGGCAGGAAGGCGATCGCCTGCTGGTCGCTTCGGATTATCGCACGATCCTGGAACTGAGCGAGACCCTGCCCGATCCGGACCCTGGTTACCTCGCCCAGATCATGAGCAATCGCTGGTACCTGCGCGAAGCGACGCCATGGTCCGACATCAAGCGGATCATTCGCGCCCACACGCTGACTTTCGACGGCGAAAGGCTTCGCAGCGAAAATTACTGGTTGCCGCCGACCGATGTCACGATCCGTTATCGGCGCGACGAGGATTACGTCGAGCACTACCGCGAATTGCTGTTCGATTGCGTCCGGCGCGCTTCGCGGGCGGATCGCACGATCGCAACGGCGGTAAGCGGCGGTCTGGATTCGACGGCGCTGTTCGGCATCGCGGATCGCATGGACAGGGACGGAACTCTTCAGGCGCCGGGCATCAGGGCGTATTCGTTCGCCGCGGGTGAAAACAGCAACGCTTTCGAATTGCCGTATGCGAGGGCTGCCGCCCGCAGGGTCGGGCGTGAATTGATCGAATGCCCGTTATTCGATCCCGACATCGACTATTACACCCGCGATGCCGAACGGCACATGGACATACCGATCCCATCCAACGGTGCGATGATGCTGGGCATAGATCGGCAGGTGGTGGCCGATGGCAGCCGCGTTATCATCAACGGTAATGGCGGCGATGAATGGTTGCAGGGGTCGACCCACGATTACCGCGAAATGGCGCATGATCTGCAGGTGGGCGCGTTCGTCGCCGCACTTGGCCGCGATGCGCGGACGATGGGGTGGCCCGGCGCCTTGAAAATGGCCGGGCGGCATACGGCTGCGGAATTGATGCCCGCACCTGTCCGCAATGCCTTGCGAAGTCGGTTGAGCGCGCGGCGCCTACAGGGCAGGCGGGAATTGTTCTGGATCGCTCCGGCTTTGCGGGAAAAGCTGGACCGGGCGGAACGCGATTACGACGCGGTGTTGCCGGGCTCGGCGATGGCCTGGATCAAGCACAACCTTGCCCGGACGCCGAAAGGCGATCTTGCCAATTCGCTGATGCGGCGGCAGCGCGGTGATGTCGGCCTCGAATCGCGACACCCGATGTTATCCCGGCGGTTTATCGAATTTTCGCTGAAAACACCGGCCCATATCAAGCGGCGCGGAGGTGTAACCAAGTTTGTCCACCGACAGGCGATGACTGACCTGTTGCCGCCCGAAGTGTTCGACCGCAAAACGAAGGCGAACTTCACGAACACCTCGATCGACGTGCAGTTTGCCGATTATGTCAGAAAGTGCGGAACAGATCGGCTCGCAATGCTTTGCGATAGGGAAGGTCTCGAACGTGTGCTGCAAATCGATTTCAGCGCGCCCGAAGGCGACTGGTGGGCATGGGAGATATGGGGGCTTTACGCATCAGCGATGTTCCTGTATAACCACAAACAAATGCGTATGGCGTTTACGCCGCCGTAACGCACCGCGACACTAATACGCGATAGGATTGAAAATGACCAAGATGACCGAGAAAAAGACTTACG
>JGI12210J13797_10017834_pt1 | contig 11067 bp, 10 predicted proteins | sample ElkSlonscriptome_3_FD_13797 | JGI IMG/M metagenome (IMG submission 13797) | reverse complement strand
TGCCGAACCACTCCCCCGTCGCCCCCGCTCGTGAGCTTCGTCCACCTCCACACCCACTCCGAGTTCTCCCTCCTCGACGGAGCCAACCGGCTTCGCGACCTCGTGCGCCGGGCGAAGCACTACGAGATGCCCGGGCTCGCGCTCACCGACCACGGCTGCATGTTCGGGGCGTGGCAGTTTCAGAAGCAGGCGCACGCCGATGGGCTGAAGCCCATCGTGGGGATGGAGGCGTACGTCGCGCCGGGAGATCGCCGCGACCGGATCCGGGGCGAGGCGGGCGGCAAGAGCTACTACCATCTGGTGCTGCTGGCGAAGAACCGTACCGGCTACCAGAACCTGGTGAAGCTCTCCTCGATCGGCTATACGGAGGGGTTCTACTACAAGCCCCGGATCGACCGGGAGGTCCTTCGCGCACACTCCGAAGGACTGATCGTGTCCTCCGCGTGTCTCGCCGGAGAGGTCGCCCGCACGCTGATGGACGACGACTGGGACGCCGCCCGCGAGGCCGCCTCCTGGTACGCCGACGTCTTCCGCGACCGGTACTACCTCGAGGTCCAGGGCCACGACTCGCCGGGGCAGCACGAGCTGAACCGGAAGATCCTCACGCTGGGGGACGACCTCGGCCTGCCCGTCATCGCCACCAACGATGCGCACTTCCTCAAGGAAGACGATCACGAGGCGCACGACGTCCTCCTCTGCATCGGCCTCGGGAAGGATTTCGAGGACGAGAATCGGATGCACTACGACGAGGGGCTCTACTTCAAGAGCGCCGAGGAGATGGCGGAGCGCTTCCCCGATCGGCCCGATGTCCTGGAGAACACGCTTCGGATCGCGGACGAGGTCGAGCTCAGTCTCGACACCAGCTACCACCTCCCCGCCTTCCCCCTTCCGGAGGGGCACGAGGACGAGAACGACTACCTCGAGCACCTCACCCGCGAAGGTGCGACGGACCGCTATGGCTCGCCCCTCTCCGACGAACAGCAGGAGCGGCTGGAGTACGAGCTGGGCGTGATCCTGGAGACGGGGTACGCCGGGTACTTCCTGATCGTGCAGGACTTCATCCGGTGGGCCCGCGAACAGGACATCCCCGTCGGCCCGGGGCGGGGCTCGGCAGCCGGCTCCATGGTGGCCTACTCGCTGGGCATCACGAACATCGACCCCCTCGAGTTCGACCTGCTCTTCGAGCGGTTCCTGAACCCCGAGCGGATCTCGATGCCGGATGTCGACATCGACTTCTGTTTCGAGCGCCGCGGCGAGGTGATCGACTACACCCGCGAGAAGTACGGGAAGGACGCGGTCGGCCAGATCATCACCTTCGGGACGATGAAGGCGCGCGCGGTCATCCGGGACGTCGGCCGGACGCTCGGCTTCGAGCCCTCGGAAACCGACAGGATCGCGAAGCTCATCCCCAACGCCCCCGGACAGTCGTTCACCGTCGAGGAGGCGGTGAAGGGGCTCAAGGAGGTCCGGCAGCTCTACGGGAAGGACGACCGCCACAAGCGGCTGTTCGACTACTCGATGACCCTCGAGGGTCTCAGCCGACACGCATCGGTGCACGCCGCGGGCGTGGTCATCGCGCCGGGTCCCATCGACGACTACGTGCCCGTCTGCGTGCAGACCGGCAAGCAGGCGGCGGACGACGACGACGCGATGGTCGTCACGCAGTACGACATGAACAGCCTGGAAGAGGCTGGCATGCTCAAGATGGACTTCCTGGGGCTGAAGACGCTCACCGTCATCCACGATGCGGTCGAGGCGGTGAAGGCACGGGTGGGAGCCCTGAAGCATCCAGAGAGCGGCGAGATCTACGACGACATGGACACCGTCCCGCTCGACGACCCCGCGGTCTACGAGATGCTCGCGCGCGGCGGTACCAGCGGCGTCTTCCAGTTCGAGTCCTCGCTGGCCTCGGACAAGCTCCGCGCCATGCGCTGCGACCGCTTCGAGGACCTGGTCGCGACCAACGCGCTGATCCGTCCGGGACCGCTCGACTCGGGGATGACCGACGTCTACATCCGTCGGAAGCTGGGGCAGGAAGAGGTCGCGTTCCCGCACCCCGACCTGAGGCAGACGCTGGAGCCGACCTACGGCATCATCGTCTACCAGGAGCAGGTGATGCGGATCGCGAACGTGCTCGCCGGCTTCTCGCTCGGCGAAGCGGATGTGCTCCGGAAGGCCGTGGGCAAGAAGAAGGCCGATCTCATCGCGACGGAGCTCGGAAAGTTCGTCGAGCGCTCGGTGGAGCGCGGAGTCGACGAGGGGGTCGCGACCGAGCTCGCCGACCAGATCGAGACCTTCGGTCGCTACGGCTTCAACAAGTCGCACTCGGCGGCCTACTCGCTGGTGTCGTATCACACCGCGTGGCTGAAGGCTCACTACCCGGCCGAGTACATGGCAGGACTTCTGTCGTCGGTGCTCGACAAGACGGACGACGTCGTGAAGTACATCGCCGAGTGCCGCGAGCTTCCGCGTCACCTTCCGAAGCTGGAGTCGCCCGTCGAGGTCCTTCCCCCCGACGTCAACGAGTCCGGGTGGAAGTTCACGGCCATCGGGGGCACCCAGATACGGTTCGGTCTCGGCGCGGTTCGGGGCGTCGGATCCAGTGGTGTAGAGTCGATTCTCGACGCCAAGGCGGGCGGGCCGTTCACCTCGCTGTTCGACTTCCTGACGCGTATCGACACACGGGCACTCAACAAGCGAGCGTGCGAGGCGCTCATCTGCGCCGGTGCGCTCGACGCCTTCGGCACGCGGGCACAGCTCCTCGCGGGGCTCGATACCGCGTACGCCGAGGTCCAGGCCAGGCAGGCGGAGGAGGAGGCCGGCCAGGAGAACCTCTTCGGCGGTGGGACGCCCGGCCTCGAGCGGAAGGACCCCGCGCTGCCTACCGTCCCGGAGATGGACGAGGCCACGCGCCTCAAGCGCGAGAAGGAATCGATCGGCTTCTACATCTCCGGCCATCCTCTCGACCGCTTTCGCGACGTGGTCGGTGCCTTCGACACCGTGAACAGCCGGTCTCTTCAGGAGCGGGCGGGACACAAGATCGAACTCGCGTGCGTGGTCACGAATGTGGCGCGGCAGATCTCGCGGCGGGACAACTCCGAGTGGGGAAAGATCACCGTGGAGGACTTCCACGGAACGGCCACGGTGCTCGCCTTCAAGGACGTCTGGCAGGGGTCGAAGGAGATGCTCGTGGACGACGCCGTCGTGCTTCTCCGTGGCCAGGTGAGCGACCGGGACCGGGATTCGGAGGATCCTCCGATCTTCCTCGATGACGCACGTCCGCTCGAGGAGCTCCCGTCGTCGGGTGCGCTCGCGGTCCAGATCGAGCTTCCGATCGGGGCTGATCTGGAGCCCGAGGTCTTCAGCCGCGCGAAGGAGGTGCTGACGTCGCACCCCGGTGCGACTCCGGTGGAGCTGACCCTCGGGTCCGACAACGGCATGCCCGCCCCACGTTTCCGCTCGCGGTCCCTCTCGGTGGACCCCATGAATGGTACACTGCCGGCGCTCCGGGAGCTGTTCGGGGCGGGGCGGGTCCGCCTGGTCCGGCGCGGGGGACTCTCCGTGGAGCCTCCCCCGGGATTCTTCGCCTGACCCTCGCCCGACCGACCGACCGGTCGCCTCCGCGATCAGGATCGACTCCGGCCCGGCGGCGGCTACCGTCGCCTCACGACCGTCGTGTCGCTAACGTCGCGTCGCTACCGTCGCTTCAGGGGCCTCGTCGCAGCGCAGCGTATCGCCCGACCAGCACCGTCGCCTTCGACCTGGCGACGCTGGCGACCCGGATCGGGATCTCGATCCGGGCTCGTCCCCGACGGGCGAGAATCTTCTCGAATCGCTCGCGGGCCTGTGACGGTGGTGCGTCCGCGACCGCACGGGCGTCGCCGTCGATCGGCAGGTCGAAACGGGCGTCCAGCTCGTGGATCACGACGTCCGTGTCGCCCCCCGCGGCCTTCACCCAGCCGTGCACCAGGAGCCACCCCGCGATCAGCGCGATCGACACCGCGCTCCCGCCGAACAGCGTGCCGTGCCCATTCCGGTTGGGTTCGAAGGGTGCGGTCAGTTCCACACGCTCGGGTCCGCGATGAACGATCTCGATCCGAAGGGCCCGGGCGAGGGGGATATCCGCGTAGAGCGTCTCCAGCGCATCCGGCCGGCCTGCATTGTCTGGGGTCATGCTCAACGCTGCGCTTCCGGCACCGTCGCAGGAAGGGCCGTCACCGAATTTTTCCTTGTCACGAAGCGGCCCGACCGCCGATTATCGGCACGGAGGGCGGACCTGCGCTCCAGGCTCGATCCTCGTTCGAAACGCTCTCAGGGGAGATCTCCATGCCGACGGTACAGCTTCGATCGGGAATGTTCAGCTGGATCGACGTGATGACGACCGACTCCTCGGTCGCGATTCCCTTCTACACGAGCGTCTTCGGATGGACTGTGGAGGAGGTGCCCTCCGATGGAGACGGGCCCTACCGATTCTTCGTCAAGGACGGCGTTCCGGCGGCCGGAATCGGGGAAATGAGCGACGACATGAAGGAGCACGGCGTCCCGTCCTCCTGGAACTCGTACATCCAGGTCTCCGATGTCGACGCAGTCCACGCCCGCGCCCTCGAACTGGGCGCCGAGTCGGTCGTCCCGCCGATGGACGTCATGGATCAGGGGCGCATGGCCGCGGTCGCGGATCCCTCCGGCGCCACGGTCAGCCTCTGGCAGTCCACCGCTGGCATGGACGAGGGGACCTTCAACGAGCCGGGGCGCCTGACGTGGAACGAGCTCGTGACGCGTGACCCCGACGCGGCCCGCTCCTTCTACTCCGACCTGCTCGGCTGGGAGTGGGATGCGATGGAGATGCCGCAGGGTTCGTACTGGGTGATCATGAACCACGAGCGCGCCAACGGCGGCGTCATGCGCATGACCGACGAATGGCCGGAGCACGTGCCGTCGCACTGGATGGTCTACATCGGGTCGGACGACGTCGATGCCTCGGCGGAGCGTGTCCGGACGGCGGGAGGCACGATTCAGGTCGAACCGATGGACATCGCGGTGGGCAGGTTCTGCGTCGCGTCGGACCCCACGGGTGCACCCTTCACGATCTTCCACGGCGGCGACATGTAGCGCGACCGCCGCGTTCCGCACCCCCCGGTCAGACGTCGAGGGTCACGATCTCCGCGACCGGCCGACCATCCGCCGCCACNCGCACTCGTGCCACGCTCACCGGCAGGTCGAACCGCCTGGGACCACAGCTGCCCGGGTTCAGCCAGAGGACGCCGTCGATCTCCTCGACGAGCGGCCGGTGGGTATGCCCGGTGATCACGAGGTCGATGTCGGCCACGGAGGGATCGAGGTCGATGTCCTCCCGGATGTGCTTCATGTAGACGCGCAGTGTACCCGCCGGCGTATCGACATCCGTCACGACGTCCAGCGGAAGACGATCCGCAACCCCGCCATAGTCGGTGTTGCCCCGCACGGCGTGGAGGGGCGCATCCGACTCGAGGTGATCGAGGATGTGGACCGACCCCACGTCCCCGGCGTGGAACAGCACCGAGGCGCCGCGCAGCTCCGCCCGCGCCTCGTCTCGGAGCAATCCGTGCGTGTCGGACAGGACGCCGATGACGACGTCGTCGGGAGCAGCCGGGGTCAGGAGGAGGCCCCCTCCCCGGACCCGATCCGGTAACCGCGCCCACGTACCGTCTCGACCATGCGCGAGCCTCCGTCCGCTTCGATCTTCCCTCGAAGGTTTCCGAGGTGCACGTTGAGCACCCCGGTGCCGGGATCGAAGGTCAGACCCCAGACCATGCGCAGGAGTTCGTCCTTCGAGAANACACGTCCGGGCTTGAGCATCAGCGTCTCGAGGAGCTTGAACTCGATGTTCGTGAGATTCACCTCGACACTCGCACGACGGACCTCCCTCTTCACTCGATCGAGCTCGAGATCCCCCACACGCAGGACCGTGTTCTTCTCCATCCCGACGCGCCGCTTGAGGGCCACGAGACGGGCCTCCAGCTCACCGATCCGGAACGGCTTGGGCAGATATCCGTCCGCCCCCTGCCTGAGCCCGTGGATGACGTCGTCTTCCTCGTCGCGCGCGGTCAGCATCAGGATCGGCGTCGTGACTCCCCGGTCGCGGAGCGCGCTCGCGACCTCGAATCCGTTCATGCCCGGAAGCATCACGTCGAGCACGATGACGTCGAAGGAGTCCACCGAGGCCTTCTCGAGGCCATCCTCTCCGGTGAAGGCAGAGGTGACGGCGTGACCCATCTGCGTGAGGCCGTGCCGGATCACGTCGACGACGCTTTCCTGATCGTCGACCACGAGAATGGACAGCGGCAGGTCGCTCATCGCGACTCCGGATTTCGGGTGGCACTGCGGTCCCCTCTCAAGGTGGGGCCTGCGCAGACCTCCGACCAGCCCCCGGTGTGGGACCGGTACAGGGTCAGGCCGACGGCGCCTCGGCGTCCACCCACCGGCCCCAGCGGCGGGGGGACTCCACGTGGGGCGCGTGACCGACACCCTCGACGGCCTCGACGAGGACGTCCGCACCGCGCTCCCGGATCCGCTCCGACAGGGCGACATAACGCGCGTCCAGGGCGCCGACGAGAAGCCGCATCGGTACGGGGGCTCGGGCGATCGCGTCCCATGTGGAGGGCATGCGACCCGTGCCGAACTCCCTCATGAACGTCGACAGCGAGGAGAAATCGGCGCTCTCCCGCACACGTCGCTGGTGCCTCGCCGCCTCGGGCGACAGCGCCGCCCGACTCGTGAAGATCGGTTGAGCGAGCCAGGCGTCCAGTGTGGTCGCGGGCGGGTCCGATGCGAACCGCATCGCCCACTGCTCGTCCCACCGCGCGCGCCGGACCCGCTCGGCATCGGACTCGAGCCCGGGGTTCGCACTCTCGAGAAGCAACCTGCGGATCGGCAGTCCCGCGGCCAGCGCCGTCAGCGCGAGTCGAGCTCCCATCGAGTACCCGAGGAGCGTCGGTGGCGAGTCGTCCAGACAACGAAGACGGACCGTCTCCAGGAGACCGACGAGGCGTTCCGGCGTGGCATCTCCCGGTCGAGCCGGTCCGCTGCGGCCGTGGCCCGGCAGGTCCACCGCCACCACACGGCGCCTTCGAGCCAGACGCTCGAGCTCGGCGGGAGGCCACCCATCGATACCGGAGGCGAACCCATGAAGCAGGATGAGGCCCGGCCCCTCTCCACCGACACGGACCCGTATCCGGCCGCCCCTCTCCAGCTCGAGAAGCTCGTCCTTCACCAGTCGGTTCCGATCACTCGGCCGGTGTCATCCACATCGTAGAATCCGAGGTCCACGTCGGCCCGTGCCTTCGCGATCCAGAGGATCTGGCCGGTATGCATCGAGAAATGCTCGACGACATGGTAGACGGCCTCGAGCACGGTGGTCTCGAATCCCTGAATGGAGCGGGGTGCGAGAAGTTCGTCGGGTGCCAGCTTCGCGAGAACCTCGTCCGCCTCGCTCGTGGCCGCGGCGAGCCGCTCCCGCAGAGGTGCGATCGGCTCCGGACGATCCGCGAACTCCGCGCTGCGATCCCGCAGGTCGGGAGAACCACCGATTCCGTGCCCCACCCACTGACGGACGTTTCCGGCGAGGTGTCGGATCAGGTGTCCGATCGAGTTCGATCCGGGGGTGGGGCGCCACCAGACGTCGTCGGCCGTCACCACCGCCAGCGCACGATCGATCTTGGCCGGGTACTCGCGGACGAGATAGCCACGACTCGCCTCCAGGAATGCGAGGGCGGCCGACGGATCCCGTGGCTCCACGGGGCGGCGGGGGCGGCGGCTACTCAGCGACGCCGAGCCCGCTTCTTCCTGGGTTTGCGGCCCTGGTTCGGATGCTCCAGGTGCTGCCACGTCTCACCCCGACGCAGCATGTGGATCGTGCTGGCCGCCACATCGAGCTTCCGGGCCCATTCGGCCCCGGATGTGCCCCACCGATCCGTCTCCTCGTCCCAGTCGTCGAGGATCTCCCTCGCCTGGTCGATGGTCAGTTCGGCATGTGGAGAGCGTTCCCCCTGAAGCCAGACGTTGTGTCCGCCCCACCGTCCCGCCTCCTGAAGGGGTCCGGGAAGATGTTTCCCGGAGGTTCCCATGCAATAGTGACGGACCTGATCGGCGGTGTACCTGGGATACGTACGAGAGATCTCCGCGTACGAACGCCCCTCCGCGGCAAGATCCCGCCATTTCACCACGAGTGGGCCCGGCGGCTTCGCCATGGTACGACTCCTTGTTCGGTATCGGTCGTGACCTCTGAGATGATGTTATTCGAGCCCCGAGCGCGCGACAAGCGATTCGTTTGTCGAGGTTCGGGCCCACACGCGGCGGAGAGCAGGTGTGGGCGGGCCGACCCTCGCCTCGATCCTCCACTCGGGGCCGGGCCGACCCTTCGACTCGGGGCCGGGTCCACCTTTCGACGCGGGGCCGGGCCGACGTCACCCCTCGACACCCGCGAGGAACGTATCGATCGCGGGGCCGACAACGGTCCGCCACGAGGGGGTCCAGGGCGCGACGACCTCGAAGTGCCCGGCCCCCTCGACTTCGACGACCACGACCCGGTCTCCGGCGTTCGACACCCCCTCCGCGAAGGTGTGGACGTGGGCAGGTGGCACCGTGTCGTCGTCGGAACCGATGAGCAGCAGCTGAGGCACGTCGAGGGGGGCCAGCAGCGCCGGGTCGGCAAGCCGGAGGCGATCGGCGGGGAGGTCGTCTCCGCCGCCCAGCAGGTCCGACACGGCCGAGTCCGGACACGATCGGTCCCTGCGCCGGTGGAAGTCCTCGAGTCCCGTGATCGGGGCGAGTCCCACGATGCCGGCGAGGCGCAGAGGAGCCTTACCCCGGAGCGCGGCTCCCTCGGCCGAATCGGGCAGGCGGTGGCGGCTCGCCGCCCACAGCGCGAGGTGTCCACCCGACGAGTGGCCCGTCGCCACGACCCGCCCGAGGTCCAGAGGGTACTCCCTCGCGAGCACCCGAAGATGGTCGATCCCCGCGCCGACGTCCTCCAGAATCGCGGGCCATCGGGCGTCCTCCTCATCCACCCGACGGAACTCGATCGACCACGTCGCCCACCCGCGGTCGACGAGTGCGGCAGCCAGATGTCGCATGTACGTGAGATCCGCGGTCGTGCGCCAGCACCCTCCGTGAACGACGACGGCCACCGGGTGGGGGGCGGGACGGGAGGGGAGCGCGAGTTCTCCGAACGACGACGCCCGCCGGCCCCACGCGATTCGTTCACCCGATGAAGCGTCGGGAAGCGAACGGAATCGCTCCCAGGTCATCGGGGTCACGGCCTCAGACGACCTCCGCCGGGTCCTTGCGACGGTCCGCGAAGGCCCTCCGGAACTCGAGCACCTTCGGCTCGATCACCGCACGACAGTAGGGCTGGGCGGGATTGCGGCGGTAGTAGTCGTCGTGCTCCGCTTCGGCCGGCCAGAACCGCTCGAGCGGTTGAACCTCGGTGACGAGGGGCCTCGGCCAGATCTCCGCCTTTCCGACCTCCTCCATGACCTCCCGAGCCGTCGCCTCCTGCGCGTCGTCGTGCGGCAGGATGATCGACCGGTACTGGGGTCCACGATCCGCTCCCTGACGGTCCTTCGTGGTGGGGTCGTGGACGGTGAAGAACACGCGAAGGATATCCGCATAGCTCACCACCTCGGGGTCGAACTCGATCTGGACGACCTCCGCGTGCCTCGTGGTGCCGGAGCAGACCTGTCGATAGGTGGGATTCTCGATCCGTCCGCCGGCATAGCCGCTCTGGACGGAGCGGACGCCCCTCAACTCCTGGTACACGGCCTCCAGGCACCAGAAACAGCCTCCACCGAGGGTCGCCTTGTCCATCGTCTCGTCCGTCATCTTCCATTCCTCCGGAGTCACGGCCACCTTCTCGGCCAGGCTCACTCATTCAGGGTTGCATCTTCTGAATCCCCCCTGCCCCGCGAGAGTTCACGTGCCGCCAGCCACCACCCTCCAGCTCGACGAGATCCGCGCCGCCTTTCCCGCGCTGGAGCGCGTCCAGAACGGACACCCCGTCGCCTACTTCGACGGCCCGGGAGGTACACAGGTGCCGACACCGGTGACGCAGGCGGTGGAAGACTACCTGCTGCGTCACAACGCCAATACCCACTGGGCCTACCCCTCCAGCGCGGAGACCGACGCGATTCTGGAGCGGGCGAAGCGGACGCTGGCGGCGTTCCTCGGCGGAACGCCTCGGGAGATCGCCTTCGGTGCGAACATGACGTCGCTCGTCTACCACTTCACACGCTCGCTGGCACCCGGGCTCGAACGCGGGGACGAGCTCGTGACGACCCGGCTCGATCATCAGGCGAACGTCGCGCCATGGCACCGTCTCGCCCGGGAGACCGGCGCCACCATCCGGACCGTCCCCTTCGACCCGGCGACGGGGCATCTCGACATGCAGGCCTTCGCCGACGCGATCGGGCCCCGTACGCGCTGGATCGCGGTCGGAGCCGCCTCGAACGCGCTCGGCACCATCAACGACGTGGCAGCGATCCGATCGCTCGCCGACGAGGTCCAAGCGCGGGTGTTCGTCGATGCGGTCCACTACGCCGCGCACCACCGGATCGACGCCGCGGTCATGGGCGCCGACGTCGTCGCCTGTTCACCCTACAAGTTCTACGGCCCCCACATGGGTGTACTTCGGGTCTCCAGCGAGGTCCTCGCCGAGCTCGATCCCCCCAGGCTGCCCTGCGCGGGGAGTGCGGGCGCGGAGATTCTGGAGACGGGCACGCTGAGCCACGAGGGGATCGCCGGATCCGCGGCTGCCGTGGAGTTCATCGCGGACCTCTCCCATGCCGAGGGAGACCCGGCGCGACGTCTGGACGCCGCCTTCGCGTTGCTCGAACGTCGCGGAGCGGAGGTGGCGGCGCGCATGGGCGAGGGCCTGGGCTCGATCGACGGCGTGACGGTCTTCGGTCCCCCCGCCGACGGCGCCCGCACCACGACCTTCGGATTCACGGTGCGGGGTCGAAACAGCGAGTCCGTCACGCGACGGCTCGCGGAGGAGCACGGCGTCTTCACCTCGCACGGCGACTTCTACGCGAC